>Ga0187772_10000401_pt1 | contig 19376 bp, 15 predicted proteins | sample 0116_SJ02_MP15_2_FD_133137 | JGI IMG/M metagenome (GOLD analysis project Ga0187772, IMG submission 133137) | Tropical peat soil microbial communities from peatlands in Department of Meta, Colombia - 0116_SJ02_MP15_20_MG | ecosystem: Environmental > Terrestrial > Soil > Wetlands > Peat | place... | reverse complement strand
TCCCGCATCGGGAACGGGCCCTCCCCGACGCCGCGGGCTGGGTCCCCCTCGGGATGGCGGAACGTGAGCAGCGCGTCCGAGGCGAGGTCGAGGAAGTAGACGTCGTGGTCGACGACCAGCGCGCTCGACGCCTGTCGCTCGACCTGACGACGGACGAGGCGCGCCATCGCCATCCGCTCGTCCGCGTCGAGGTAGGCGGACGGCTCGTCGAGCAGGTAGAGCGTCGCCGGCCTCGCCAGCGCGAGCGCTACCGCCGCGCGCTGCAGTTCGCCGCCCGAAAGATCCGTGAGCGCGACGTCCAGCACCTCCTCCAGGTGGAGGCCCGGCACGAGCTCGCGCTCGAACGTCCGAACGTCGAACGCGGGGTCACCGGCCAGGGCGGTCGACCGCTCCCGCAGGCTCCAGCCCTGCGTCGCCTTGAGGTATTGCGGCTTGTAGCTCACGGTGACCCCGCTCGGGGGGGAGCCGGTGGTCGGCGCCTCGGCCCCGGCGAGCATCCGGACGAACGTCGTCTTCCCCGTGGCGTTCGGCCCGACGATGCCGACGGTCTCCCCTTTGGCGACCTCTCCCGGTCCCGTCGTGAGCGAGAAGCTGGGAAACTCCTTGGTGTACGCCCCGAACCGGACGAGGGCGTTCGGCCGGGACGCCGGCCGCGGAGGGTGGGCGACAAAGCGGACGGGTTCCTGACGGAACCGCACGTTCTCGTCCTTGAGGTAGCCGGTGAGGTAGGTGTTGATCGCCGACCGCATCGCCAGCGGGTGGGTGATCACGCCGAACGCCGCCGCCTCGCCGTAGATCAGGTGCGCCTGGTCCGCGAGATAGTCGAGGAGCGCGAGGTCGTGCTCGACCACGACGACGCTCTTGCGCGAACCCAGCTCGCGGAGCAGCCGAGCGACCCTCAGCCGGTGGACGATGTCGAGGTAGCTGGACGGCTCGTCGATCAGGTAGAGGTCGGCGTCGGTCGCCAGCGTCCTCGCGATCGCCGTCAGCTGGAGCTCCCCGCCGGAGAGCTCGGCGAGCTTGCGCGTCGCCTTCGAGGCGAGACCGACCTGCTCGACCGCCGCCTGCGCCGCCGGGCCGTCGCCGACGTAGGCTCCCACGCTCTGGTCGACCTCCGTGAGGCGGTCGACGTACTGGGGCTTGATCGCCGTGCGCAGCTCGCCGCGGGAGAGCCGCTCGAAGTGGGCGTGGAGCGCCGTCCCCCGGAACCGCTCGAGGACGCGCGCCCACGAGCCGGCCTGAGCGTAGTCGCCGAGGTTCGGGACGTCGTTCCCCGCGAGGATCCGGAGCGCGGTGGACTTGCCGGTGCCGTTCGGGCCGAGGAGCCCGGTGATCCCCGCGGTCGGGGGCAACGGCAGGCGGTAGAGGCGGAACCCGTTGTAGCCGTACCGGTGGACGATCTCGTTCTCGTCCGCCTCCGGGGTGTTGAGGATCTTGATCGCGTCGAACGGGCACTTGTGCACGCAGATCCCGCAGCCGATGCAGAGGCTCTCGGAGATCACCGGTTTACCGAGCGGCCCTTCGACGATGCATTCCTGTCCCATCCGCACGGGCGGGCAGTACGCCTGGCACTCCCACTGGCACTCCTTGGGGTGGCAGCGCTCGTTGAGCAGGATCGCGATCCGCGCCACGGGCTCATGCCCCAGACCGGTCGGAGACGACGCGGCCGTCACGCAACGTGAGATGACGGGAGGCGCGCGCCGCGACCTCCGGGTTGTGCGTGACGAGGACCAGGGTCGCCGACCGGGCGGCGCGGACCCGTACGAGAAGGTCGAGGACGGTCCGTGCGCTCGCGCTGTCGAGCTCGCCGGTCGGCTCGTCGGCGAGCAGGAGCCCGGGCCCGTTCGCGACGGCCCGCGCGATGGCGACCCGCTGCTCCTCCCCACCGGAGAGCTGGTGCGGGTAGGCCCGAGCGCGCTCGGAGAGGCCGACCTCGGCCAGGAGGGCCGCGGCCCGCGTTCGCCGCTCGGCGCGCGGGATCCCGAGAGCCCGCATCGGCAGCTCCACGTTCTCGACCGCGGTCAACGTCGGGAGGAGGTAGAACCGCTGGAAGATGAACCCGACCGTCTCGAGGCGCAGCCGCGACCGCTCGCGGTCGCTCCGGAGCCCGACGGGCGTTCCGTCCCAGCGGAGCTCCCCCTCGGTCGGAGCGTCCAGCAGGCCGACCAGGTTCAGCAGCGTCGTCTTGCCGCAGCCGCTCGGCCCTTCGACGGAGACGAACTCCCCCGCGGGAAGACGGAGGTCGACCTCGCGGAGCGCCCGGACCGCTTCGGCGGTCCCCTCGGCGTACGTCCGGCTGACGTGGGCGAGCTCGACGCGGGGGGCGACGGCGCCGTTCACCGGAGCGCCTCCAGGACGTCGACGCGCCAGGCGGCCCGGACCGCGGCGAGGCTCGCGACCATCGAGAGGCCCACGACCGCCGCGACGAGCTCCCCGAGGAACACCGGGCCGAAGACCGCCAGTTGCGCGGCCTCCCGGACGGTCGCGCTCGCCCAGGTGGCGAGGGCGCGGACCACGACGTACCCGCTGACGACCCCAAGCACGCCCCCGGCCGCGGCAAGGACCGCGCCGTCCTCGACGATCGCGCTCGCGACCGACCAGGGGGGTACGCCGATCGCCCGCCGGATCCCGATCGACCGGCGTTCCCTCTCGACGCGCCGGACGAGGACGAGGGAGAGGAACAAGAGGCCGACCGCGAGCCCGACCGAGGAGAGGGCGAGATAGAACCCCGTGAGCACGCTGGCGGCGGACCGCAGCTCGGACGCCTCCGAGCTCAGGCTCGTGACCGTGTACGACGGGAACGCGGCCTGCACCTCCCTCGCGACCTGCGCGAGCGAAGCCGGGTTCTCCGCGGCGGCGGGAGCGACGACGATCTCGATCGTGTCGGCCCCGTCCGGGACGACCGCGCGCGAGGCGTTGCCGTAGCCGGTCAGGACCTGGAGGTTGGAGAGCAGGAGGACCGCGGCGAACGCTCCGCTGGGCTGCGCGATCGACAGGGGCGTGCCGAACAGGCCGGTGACCCGGTACGGGACCCCGTCGGTGAGGCTGATCGTCGGGGAGAGGACGACGGTGCTCCCGACCGCCACGTGGAACTTGGCGGCGTAGGTGGAGGAGAGCAGGACATCGTACGTCGTGGGGCCCGCGTAGCTCCCGTTGGCGTAGTGGACCGTATCGTTCGGGTCCCCCAACGGGAGCGGGTCCGGGAACAGGGACGATTCTGTCGGGCCGAGCGTCGGGGAGAACTCGCGCGGCACGACCCCCTCCGCGAGGACGGGGGAAGCGTTCCCGCTCGCGTTGAAGACGTCGATCGGGATGCTGAGGATCGGCGCCGCGTCGACGACGTCGGGGAGCTGGAGGAGGCGAGCCTCGTCCGGGTGAGCGTCCTCGATCCCGTGCAGGCCTTCCGCGCTCAGGACCAGCTGGTAGCCGGTCTGCTCGAGGCTCGCGAGCTCGTGGGAGGCGACCCCTCCCCCCACGCTGACGAGCACGACCGGGAGGGCGACCGCGGAGGCGATCGCGGCGACCGCGAGGACCGACTGCCAGCGCGCGTGACGGAGCGTCCGCGAGCCGGACCGCCGTCTCATGGGGCCCTCAGCTCCTCGGCGACAGGAAGTTGCATCGCCCGCACCGCCGGGACGGTCGACGCGACGAGGGAGACCGCAAGGACCGCGACGACCCCGGTCGCGATCACCGACGGCTGGAACGAGATGAACGAGAACCCCGCGGGCAGGCCGGAGACGAGCCGGAGGAGGTAGCGGTTCAGCGCGACCGCCCCGCCGTAGGCGATCGGCAGCCCGAAGCCGAGCCCGAGGACGCCGAGAAGCAACCCTTCCTCGACCACCGTGGCCCCGACGTCGGCCCGCCGGTGCCCGATCGCCCTCAGGAGCGCCAGCTCGCGGCTACGGTCGTCGACGGACATCTGAAGGACCGTCGTCGCGAAGAGGGTCGCGACGACCAGCCCGATCGCCCCGATCAGCGTGCCGAACGTCCGGTAGACGTTCACGACGTGCTGGATCTCCCCCAGGATGTTGGCGAGCGTGTAGACGGAGAGGTCCCGGAACCCCGCCGCGATCTTCGCCTGGTCGGCGGCCGGGTCGGTCGGGTCGCGCAGGTGGATCAGCACGAACGTCGCGTAGTCGGTCGACCCGTTCGCCCCCCCGGTCAGCTGCTGGAGCTCCGAGAGGTAGACGAACGCGAGCTGGGCCGACGGGATCAGCCAGAACGCCCCGGAGATCCCCACCACCGTGAACTCCGTTGCCCGGGCGTACCATCCGGGCAGTGCCGCGTCGGACGGGGGCGCCGCCGGGCTCGCCCAGACCCCCTGGCCCACGTGGACGTGGAGGACCCCCGCGAGCGACTGGTCGAGGACGATCTCGTGGGTCTCTCCTCCGGTGAACGTCCCGTTGGCGTAGTGGGGGTCGCCGGCCGCGGTGAAGCCGGTGCCGTTGTACAGCGTCGGGGTCTCGAGGCCGGAGAGCTCGTCCGGGATCCAGCCGACGACGCCGGTCCCGGTGTAGGTCCATCCCGGAGGGACCGCGCTCGAGTTCGAGGCGTTCCAGAGCGAGCCGTTGCCGAGGACGAGGTCCCCGACCAGCCAGGGGCTGGCGACCACGGCGTTCGGGTCGACCGCCGGGATCTCGGTCGTCAGGTTGTGGGCGTGGGGGATCGGGGGCGGGACCCCGTTCAGGACGGAGCTGTTGTTCCCGGTCGCGCTCGTCGCGAGAAGGTCGACCCCGCTCGCGTAGGCGAGCGTCGTCGCGCTCGTCTGGACGCCGGCGGAGAGGGCCAGGAGCAGCACGACGAGGCCGGAGGCGAGACCGACCCCGAGCGCGGTGAGGAGGGACCGGCCCGGTCGGCGGCGAAGCGCGTCCCAGGCCGCACGCACGTCCGTCCCCCGTCGCGCCGCGAGCCTAGCGATCGCCCGGATGGCGGAGCTCGGCGAACGTCGTCCGGTGCGAGGCCTCGACGTTGTACTTGTGGATCGACTCCTCGCTCACGGTCGACGCACGGACCGCGACCGAATCCGGCAGGCTCGGGAACCGCTCCGTCAGGCTCGCCAATAGGTCCCGGAGGACGTCTTCAACGAACTTCGGATGGCGGTGGGCGTCGAGCACGACCTGGGCCTCGTCGCCTCGCTTCAGGATGGCGTAGGTCGGGCTCGACTGCGCCGCCTCGATCGCGGCGATCATCTCCTCGGCTTCGACCTCCACCTCGCCCTCGAGCTCGAAGACGAGCCTCGAGCGGTTGCGCTGGTTGTGCGAGATCATCGGAAGGGAGCGGAGTTGGGGGTCCGCGAGCAGGGGGAACTCCCGCGTCAGCACGTCCCGGCAGGTCTCCATCGCGCACGGACAGGCGGTCATCCCGACCGCCTCGGCGCCGACCGCTCGGCGGACCACCACCGTCCCATCGCTCGCTCGGGTGGCCCGCGCCTCCGCGAGGAGGGTGTAGTCCTCAAAGCTCCGCTTCTCCTCCGAGACCCCTTGACGCAGGAAGTACTCCGCCGCCGCGTCGACGGACGCCTCGGTCGCGTAGGGGTGCCGTCGTAGCAGCTCGGTGGCGATCGACGAGCAGGCGTGCTCGAGGCTCGCGACCGGCCGCGTCACGGTCTCGTCGACGATCTCCGCCAGGATCTCGGCGTTCCGGGAGAGGTCGGAGCCTTTCCGGCTCGACGGGAGGTCGACCGCGACGTGGAACGTCACCGCGAGGGTGTGGGTTCGGCCCCCCCGTTGGACGTTGAGCGGCTTTCGGATCCCCGAAACCCCGACCGACCGGAGCTTCATCCGGCCGCGGGTCGGGGCGAGTGCGTGGATGTCGGTGAGCGGCGGCACGGCCTGACCACCGGTGGTCCGCTTAAAACCTGACTTGGCACCGGCCGAAGCCCCCCTGTCGCGGCCTGCGGAGTCGGTCAAGCGCGCGTCAGGGTGGACCCCTCAGTACCGGCGTCGGGCGTCGAGCGCCCTCCCGCACGTGCCGCAGTAGAGGGAGCCGGGCGGGGGAACGGTCCCGCAGTGGAGACAGGTCGGAGGGATCGCGGACCAGGGGCTCGTGCTCGAGGGGCGAGGTAACCGTCCCCGCGCCGCGGCCCTCGGCCGTTTCGAACCGGAGAGGCGTCCCCGGGCGACCACGACCGCCGCGGCGATGGCCACCGCCGTCCCCAGGATCGTGCCGTCGAGGAGCAGGTACCCTTCGCCCAAGGGAAGGCCGAGGAACTCCGCATCCACCGTGAACTTGGCGGTCGTGTTCGACCGATACCCATCCGCGTCCGTGACCACGACCTGGACCGAGTAGGTCCCCAGGTGATGAGGGGTGCAGTTCAGGACCGCGAGATCCTCGGAGGAGCAACCGCTGGGCAGGCCCACGTAGCTGAAGTTCATCGGCACGCGGCCCCCGCTCACGTTGACGGCGAGCTGGACCGTGCTGCCCTCGACCACCGGATCAGGAGAGACCTGGACCCCGACGATCGTCGGATCGGAGTAGACGGTCACGAGCTGCTGGACCGAGGCGATCCAGCCGGCAGAGTCCGTCATCACGACCTCGACGAACGAGAGGCCACTCGAGGTCGGGGCGCAGTTGATCGTCGCCACCGGCGCCGCGGCGCAGCCGACCGGGAGGCTCGACCAGGCGTACGTGTAGCTCCCCGTCCCACCGGAAGCGACCGCCTGCAGCGCGGTCTCCTGCCCGACGTCCAGGGCGGGGTGAGAGACGGTGAGGCTGACCGCCGGGTCCGAGTTGACGACCACGATCAGCGCCGAGGTCGACATCGACTGGCCTTCCGAGTCGGTCACCGTGACGACCAGAGCATAGACGCCCGGAGAGGTCGGCGTGCAGTCGAGGGTCACGTTCGTCCGCTCGACGCAGCCGAGCCCGTTCGGGCTCACGCGCCAGGAGAACGTGTCGTTCCCGCTACCTGGGCTCTGGAGGACCGTCCGTACCGTCGTCGACTGCCCGACATCCAGGTCCACGCTCGAGGCGGTCGGCTCGCTGGCCGTCGGGCTGCACCCGATGCTGGCGTTCACGGCGGTCGTGCCCCCGGCGGCGATCATGCACTGGCCGAGGTCGACCAAGCCCGCAGTCGAGTTCAGCCAGACCGGATAGCTCCCCGGGGTCAGCGTGATGTTCGCTGTCCCCCCGACGAACGGCCAGCCGGTCGTGCCGACCAAGAGCGTACCGTTCGCAACGGCCTGGGCAGAGAGGTTCAGGTACCCGACGGAGCTCTGGTTGTAGGCCTGGTCGAGGCCGGTGCCCTGCGCCGTACCGTTCGACTGCACGAGGAGGGGAGTACCGTTCGCGTCGGCGACAGCTGTAGCCGACCATACCGACTGTAGGTCGCTCACGGTCTCCCCCGTGTCGCTGCCAAAGTTCCAGGTCGCGCGAGGTGCCTGGAAGTTGTGGCCGTTCCACTCCAACAGCCTCAGCTCTGTACGGGTGAGGTCCTGCGCGGCCGTGGAGAGACCGCCTCCCGGGCCGCCGATCGTCGCCTCCGCGTCGTAGAACTCCTTGCTGGGCGCATACTGCGTACCGTCCACCACGAAGTTCTCGTCAGAGACGTTCTTCGTCGCCCACGGCCACACGACGTTATCGAACGCGACGAAGCTCCGGGAGGCACCGTCCCAGTACTCGAAGGCGACCTCCGGCGTGCCGCTGGCGTCCCGGTACGACCGTAGGAGCAAGGAGAAGTTCCCCGGCGTCGACATCGTGCGGTCCGCCCCCGGCTGGTCGGTGCTCGAGGCCGCGTAGTAGCCTTCGCACGACGGCGGGTCGTACGGTCGCACCGTCCCATTACCGGAGACGGCCGAGTTCGATAGGCACCCGTTGAGCGTACTGAAGTTCCAGATGTTGTCCTCGAACGAGAGCGTGAGGCTCGCGCTGTCGAACCAGGCGACGTCCTGCACCCAGTAGACGTAGTCCGTGGTGTTGACCGAGAAGACCAGGACGACGTTCAACTGAACCGTGAACTGGGGGCCGGAGCTGTCTCGGAAGTTGAGCCCCTCCCAGGAGAAGTTCGCGAGGAACTCCGAGCTGTTGTAGCGGTAGGCCGCGTCATCCGCCCCGACTCCGAAGTCGGCGATCCCCATCGGCGCCGGCTGGGCGGAATAGAAGGCGAAGGGGTCGACCACGCCCACCAGGGGGCCGTCCCGCGCCAAGGGGACGCGCGCCGGGACGAGGGGAGGATGGTCGGTGCTCAGCCCAAGCTCGGGGAACGGGGCGGGACGTAGTCCTGCCGGGGTCGCTGGGGCCTGTCCAACTGCGGGTCCTCCGACGTGGGTCGCCGAAGGTTGGGGCGTCAGGGCCAGCGCCAGGGCGAGGCCGAGAACAGCCAACAGCGGGCCTGCCGAACGACGTTCCGGAGCGAGACGCATTCCTGCGCGAGACTGTGGGAGAGCACCTGTAGAAAACCCTTCTGGGACGCGGGGCAGCGCCCCCTTCCCCAGGGGGCTCGGTGCCGCTCCCAATCCCAACGCTAGTAGCGACCGGGGCGGCCCGGGCTCTCCTCGAACTTATAGGGGGCACCCTCGTTAGGAACCCTGAGGGTCGTCGTGTCGTCATCGTCCGTCTCCAGCGCGCCGACGGGAGTGGGCCCGACACCGTACGCCGAGCGGGAGCGGTTGATCACCGAGGGTCTGAAGCAGGTCTACGACCCCGAGATCCCGATGAACATCGTCGACCTCGGCCTGATCTATGGGTTCGAGTGGACCGGGGACGACGTGAAGCTGAAGATGACGCTCACCGCGCCCGGCTGCCCGGTCGCGGGGATCCTTGCCGAGGAGGTCAAGTCGGTGGTAGAGAAGGTCCCGAACGTCCACGGCGCCACCGTCGAGCTCGTCTGGGACCCGCCGTGGAGCCCGGACCGGATGAGCGATTTCGCGAAGCGCCAGTTCGGCTACATGTAGGCCCGCCCCGGGTCGCCTCCCCCCTTCTTGGAAGTATCACGCCCCGGCACGGCATTGCCGGGGAACGGCCGTCGGATTAGCCCACGGACCGTCCCCACCCCGCCGAGGGAGGGTGCCTCCACCATCCTCAGGTCCGAGCTCGGATCGGCGAGCCGGGGAAAACGGGTCCCCGAGCGAGACGTACGATGCCGACCCGCTACCGAGGGCGTTTCCTTCGTGACGGTCGGCCCGATGCGGGCCACCGGTGCTTGGGCGGCCCTAACGGCTTCCCCAGCCCGACATCCCGCGCTTCGTAGCCTTCCCGTGCGTAGAGACGGAGCGCCTGTCGGTTGTGCGCGAAAGTGCCGAGCCTCAACTGGTCACAGCCGTCGGCGCGGAACCGGCGTTCGCATTCTCGCAGAAGACGGGTACCGACTCCTCTTCCACGCATTGCGGGAAGGACGGCGAGTCCCCAAACCCATCCGATCTTTGTCGGAAGCTGCCAGGTCCGGCCCGGACCGGACGGGATGTGAGTCCAGGCGATCGCGGCCCCCGCCGGTTCACCGTCCACCTCAGCGATGAGAACGAACCCGTGGTTCGCTCGGACCTGCCCTAGCGCGAAGGAAGCGAGCCGTCGACCGTGGTCCGGGGTCCTCGTTATCCGGTGCCAGGGGTCCAAGGGGACCATGGTGTCTCCGAGGGAGTTCAGACACTGACAGAGATGCGCCCGGTCCGAGGGACGATAGTCTCGGAAGGCGAGCCGCATCTGCGCCCCGGCTCCGACAGCCGGGACTCTCTTTAGACGATACCGTCACGACGACGGGGCCGGTGGAGCCTCCCCCCCTGCGGCGCGCTCAAGGGCGTTCCGTCCCCTCAGCTAGACCGATTTCCCTGTCCTCCGGCTCGGGGGTGCGATGGACCATCCCCCCGTCTGCCCGAACTGCGAGCGTGGGCTCGACCTGGCCCTGAGGAACCCGGTGCAGTCGCTAGTGTATCGGCACGTCGCGTGTCCGAACTGTGGTTCTCTCTGCGTCCTGGAGGGACCCCAAGCGAACGTCGCTCTTCGGCGTGCCGGACCCGCTGGGCCGGATCCGGTCTCCTAGGCCCTCCCCAGGGCAATCCGGTTCTGGGATACGGCCCCTCTGGCTCACGGCGTCGGGCGTCCGCGGGGCGACGCAGGCGGCGAGCTCTGGGGCGTTCGAGCTGAGGACCGCGGAGCAGAAGGACGCCGCGGGGCGAGAGCCCCGCTTGCCCGTGCTCAACGGGTAAACTCGGGGCAGCGAGATCCTCGTCCGGGACGACGACGATCGAATTTGCGCGGAAGCCCGGGACCCGGCGCCGAGCACGCTCGCCGCTGCACGGCCCTCCGGGAAGATAGCCTCGCGCCGTGCTCCACCGTCTGCCGTGGTAGAGCGCATATTAGGTAGAGGAGAACTGGACTCCAACCGGGGGCCCAGAGGGACGTGCCGCACGCGACGACCCGAAGCCGGCCGGCCCGTCGCCCGCAGGGACAAGTCCGGGTCCGTGCCCTTCGCTGGGACGACTTTCCCGAGCTGGTCCGCGGCTACTGGCACCTCTATGACGAGCGCGACCGCGGCAAGCCCCACGGGATCACGTTGTTCGGGGAGAAGCCTACCCTGGCCGAGGAGGTCGACTGGTTCGCCTCGCTCTACCGGCGGGTGCTCCTGGGGGACGCGATCTGCGTCGTCGCCGAAGTCGCGGGCCGGGTGGTGGGCCAGTGCTCGATCGGGCGGGTCGGGCGCACGGCCGAGGCGGAGAACGGCCACGTCGGGCTCCTCGGGATCCTGGTGGAGCACGGCTACCGTCGGCGAGGCGTCGGCCGCGCGCTGATGCGCGCGGCGCTGTCCCGAGCACGGTCGCGCTTCGACGTCGTCAAGCTGAGCGTCTTCGCCAACAACTACGGCGCGAAGCGCCTCTACGAGCAGCTCGGGTTCCGGCTGACCGGCTCGATCCCGAGGGCGGTCCGGCGTCGGGGGGCGTTCATCGACGAGGAACATATGGCGCTCGTCTTCGACCGGCGGCCGGGGCGCCGCGAGAACCGTTAAGCGGGAGCCGACCTCCCGTGCCGCCGATGGCGACCGCGGACGCCTGGCGGACGGAGCTCGAGACCGAGCGGTCGATGAAGAACGAGTTCATGGCGCGCCATCCCGAGTCCCCGTTCGTCAGCGGGCGGGTGCCGTTCCACGACCTCGTCTACTTCCCGCCGAACTCGGAGTATCGGGTCACCGCGAGGCTGGAGCGCGTCTCGCCCCCGGCGGAGGCGTACCTCCGGACGAACCGGGACAATCAGGCGGTGATGCGCTACCTCGGGGACCTCGCGTTCACCCTCCAGGGCCGGTCGCTCCGCCTCCGGCTCTACCACGCGGGCGAGGGGGTCGGGACGTCCGTGTTCGTCCCGTTCCGCGATGCGACCAGCGGCCGGGAGAGCTACGGCGCCGGCCGCTACGTGACCCTCGAGCTCAACGAGGACGACGTCTACCAGCTCGACTTCAACCGGGCGTTCAACCCGTACTGCGCCTACACCGACGACTTCGAGTGCGCGTTCCCCCCGGCGGAGAACGACCTCGCGGTGGCGGTCCGCGCCGGTGAGAAGGTCTGGGCGGTCGAGCGGAACCCGAGGAGTCCCTCGGCGGCGGTGCGCGCGCGACGCCCCGGACGAGCTCCGCCCACGGCTCGCCCCCGGGCCCGGTCCGCCCGTCCGCGCTCCCGCCCTACAGGTGCGGGAGCACCGAAACGACGCCGTTGAGCACGAACTGGACGCCGAGCGCGGCCAGGATCAGGCCGAGGACCCGCGTCATCGCCATCACACCGGTCCGGCCGAGCATCCCGAGGATCGGTACCCCGAGGCGCAGGATGACGAGCGTCGCGCACGCGGTGATCAGGATCGCGATGAACGTCGCGACGACGATCCACGGGTCGCCCCCGGCGCTCCCCTCGTAGATCATCACCGTCGAGATCGATCCCGGACCGGCGAGCAGGGGGATCCCGAGGGGGACGACCGCGACCTCGTCGCGATGGGCGCTCGCCGCCTCCTGGTCCTGGGGGTTGAACTTCGTGCGGGTCATCTCCCCCTGGAGCATGTCGAACGCCACCAGGAACAGGAGGATCCCCCCGGCGATCTCGAACGCCCCGAGCGTGAAGCCGAAGACCGCGAAGAGGAACCGACCGAGCAGCGCGAACAGGGCGAGCACCATCCCGAGCACGAGGACGGCCCGGCGGACCACGACCCCTCGGTCCTGCTCGGAGAGCCCCTCGGTCAGCGCAACGAAGAACGGGAGCGCGCCGACCGGGTCGACGATCGCGAAGACGCTCACGACCACCGCCGCGAAGAACGCTACGTCCGTCACGTCAGTACGCCTCCTGGGACCGTCCGGACCCCGTCGACCATCACTCCTTCGGCCGGAGCCGGCGGGACGTCTTCCCGCGCGTTCGACGCCCGGGGCGACCGGGCTCGCCGTCGGTCTCGGCAGGGGTCGAGGGGCTTCCGGCACGTCCAACCCCGACGCGCAGCCGGGGGCGGCCGGCGCGAGAGGCGGACCCCGACCGTCGGACGGTGCGGGCCCGGAGCCGGAGCACGAGGGGCTCCCGCTGAGGGTTGGAGAGGAGGAGGACCTGCATCCGCGCGTCGGTCGGCTCGAAGAGCACCGTCCCGCGGCCGCTCAGCCGCATTCGATGGAAGAGGGGGCCGCCGGGCGGTCCCAGCATCAGGAGGAACGTCCGGTCCGGCCGGGGGTCCTCGGCCTCGACCGAGATCTCACAGGCCCGAGCAGGGAGGGCGATCTCGAACCGCATCGTCGACACTGGTTCGAGAACGAGGAACCGAGGGAGGCGGGCGAGGGATACGGCCACGTCGCTCCGAGCGGGAAGGAACGGAAAACCCTGACCGTGGACCCACCGCCGTCCCGGGGAACGTTATAGCGCGCACCGAATCTCTCCGGGGGCTATGGCGGCGAAGCGCAGTGCTCAAGCGGTCTGGGAAGGAGATCTCGCCCACGGTCACGGGACGGTCAAGGGGACGAGCGGCGCCCTCAGCGAGACCGGGGTCTCTTGGGCCTCTCGGACCGAGGCGCCGGGCGGGAAGTCCAGCCCGGAGGAGCTGCTCGCCGCGGCAGAGGCCTCGTGCTTCTGCATGGCGCTCTCCGCAGGGCTCGGCCGAGCCCAGAAACCCCCGCGTCGTCTCCAGGTGACCGCCACGGCGACGTTCGACAAGGTCGGGGACGGCTGGAAGGTCACGACGATGGAGCTGGACGTCGTCGGCTCGGTCCCAGGGATCTCGGCTCCCGAGTTCGAAGCCGCGGCGAAGGCGGCGAGCGAGGGATGCCCGATCTCCGGGGCGCTCAAGGGGAACGTCACCGTCAGCGTTCGCTCGAAGCTCGCGTAGTCCGGCCGCGTCGACGCTGCGCCGGAGGGTGGGTCCGTTCGTCGCCGATGCACCCGTGGAGGCGGTACCGGGTCCGTCCCCGGTCGGTGGTCCGTCTCGCCGACTGGGACCCGGAGGAGCGGGTCGAGGGGGCTCGGACCGACAAGGAGGCGAAGGCGACCCTGGCGGACCTGGTCCTGAAGCTCGGCCGTCTCCAGGAGCTCCTCTACGCCGAGCGACGGCACCGGCTGCTCCTGGTCCTGCAGGGGATGGACACCGCCGGAAAGGACGCGACGATCCGTCGCGTCTTCGAGGGGGTGAACCCTCAGGGGGTCCACGTGGCGCGGTTCGGGCCTCCTACACCGGAAGAGCTGGAGCACGACTTCCTCTGGCGGGTCCACCCCCACGCCCCGCGCGCGGGCGGGATCGCGATCTTCAACCGGAGCCACTACGAGGACGTCCTGAGCCCGAGGGTCCACCGGGCGATCTCCGACCGGGAGGTCGACCGCCGCCTTCGCGCGATCCGTGGGTTCGAGCGGCTGCTCACCTCGGAGGGGACGACCGTGCTGAAGTTCTACCTGCACATCGACCGGGCCGAGCAGGCGCATCGCCTTCTCGCGCGCGTCGACGACCCCACGAAGCGGTGGAAGTTCAGCCTCCACGACCTCTCCGAGCGCCCGCTCTGGGCGAGGTACGAGCGGGCGTACGAGGCGCTGCTCCGGGCGACCAGCACCGACGACGCGCCCTGGTTCATCGTCCCGTCGAACCATCCGCTCTCCCGCGACGTCGTGGTCGCGAGGATCCTCCACCGGTCGCTCGCCCGCCTGCGCATGCGCTATCCCCCGCTGGACCCCGCCGTGGCAGCCCAGCTGCGAGAACTTCGGACCGGCCTCGGCCGGTGACCGGCGCGGGCCAGGCCTAGGGCTCGGTGGCGCCGGGTCTCGATCTACCGTAGCGGGTGTGGTCAGTCCCGCGCGTACTCGCCGAGCCGTCGCTGGACGGCGGGGCGGGCCGCGCTGGAGGTCGACGGGCGCGACGGCGGCTCGGCGTCCACGGGCTCCGGGACCGACCCGGCGTCGTCCGATCCGCCGCCCGGGAGCAGGGCGCGCACCGCCGGACTGTCCGGCTCGGCCCCTACGAGGGAGGCGACCTCCTCGGGCGAGAGGCCGAGCTCGGCGGTCACGGCCCGGGCCAGCGCGAGCTCCAGCGTAGAGCGCTTCGCGAGGCGGACGCGAGCGAAGAGGGTCTCGAGGAACGGCAGACCCAGCGCTCGGCTCTTGTCGCGAGAGATGTGCAACCGGGCGCCGAGCTTGCGGACCAGGCCATCCCGGACGGCCCGGGACGCCCGGGAGCGACCCATCTCTCCGAGGAACGACGGGAAGGCGGCTTGACCCGCCCCAGGGAACGGTCGCTCGCGGACCGCGAGCGACACCCCGCCGGTGAGGAGTTCGGTCGCGTAGCTCCACAGTCCGTAGGTCCTCCAGCGGCGCGCCCGCGCGAGGAACAGCTCCGCGATCGCGACGACCGTGAGCGCGGAGTCGAGGTGGGCATCGTCCGGCGCGAACCAGGCCACGTTCTCCTCGATCCACGGCAGCAGGTCGTCCGGGGGGGCGTCGAGCCGGTCGTGCACCTCGACGGACCGGTAGTAGCGCGCCCGGCTGAGGACCTCCTCGGTCAGCCCGGCGAAGTCGCTCGCGATGTCCCGCATGCCCAGGAGCTCCCGCTGCCCGCCCCCGGGCGGTAGGGGCGCGATCGCCTCGAGGTCGTTGAGCGCGGCCCGCACGTCGCCGTTGGACCGACCGACGATCGCCTCGAGGACACCGGGGCCGAGGACGAACCCCTCGGCCCGGGCGACCGACCGGAGGCGGGCGGTCAGCTCCCGTGGGTCGACCGGCCAGAACCGGATCGTCCGGGCCGACGCGCGGAACACCGGCGAGTACCGGACCAGGGGCCGGTCGTCGTTCACCGTGAGGACGAGCGGTTGGCGGCTGGACCGGACGAGGCGGGTGATCGCCCCGAGCCCTCCGCGGTCCCCGCTCTCTACCGGTCGCGCCGAGTCCCTCCACTCCTCGAGGTCCTTCCGGGCGACCGGTCCCTTCGCCCAGCTGGCATTCCCCGGGCTCTTCGGGATCGACGACCAACCCTCGAACTTGCGGAGCTTGGCCCCGCCCGAGAGCCCCCAGGCAGTGTTGAGCGCCTCGACCGTGCCGTACCGACCCTCGAGGAACGTTCGGAGGGGGACCGGCTCGCGCGCAGGGGCTCTTCCCTCGGTGGTGCGGCCGCCCGTCAGGCAGTCGGCTTCGTCGAGGAGCACCAGCGTGCGCGACGTGCTCGACCCGCCGACCGCCTCGAGCGAATGGGTGATCGACGCGCGGCCGGCGACGCGTTCGATCGACGCCTGGTTCCGGGCGTCCGAGGCGTTCATCTCAACGAGGGTCCAGCCTCGCTCCGCGGCGAGGGCCGTGGCGGCGGTCGTCTTTCCGACACCGGGGGGGCCGACCAGTACGACGGCCCGGCGCGCGGGCGGGTGCTTCGCCTGCCAGGAGTCGGCCCACGCCGTCAGCTCGGCGACCGCCTTGCGGTTGCCGACGAGCTCGGAAAGCCGGCTCGGGCGCCACCGCTCGCTGAGCGGACGACGGTCGGGCGACGTCCCCGAAACCGGCACAGCCGTCGCAACCGGCCCCGCTGAATAAGCGCGCCCGGGCCTGGGCGGGGGGGCGTCCGTACCGTTCATGGCCCCCGTGGGCGTACCGGGGCGATGAACGGGAGCACCTCCGGTGGGGGCGTTCGCCGCCGGGCCCTCTACACCGGAGGGGCGCTCGAGCTCTCCACGCTGACCCTCTCCGTCGGGCCTGTCGGGCCCGGCGCCGTCGACGTTGGGGCCGTGGGGTTGCTACGCAAGGCGCTCGAGGCCGGCATCACCACGTTCGACATGACCGACGCCCCGGACCCGGCGCTCGCGGACGCGCTCCTCGCTCGTGCGTTCCCTAGCCCGGATCCGAGGATCGTGGTCCTCTGCAGCGGTCGTCCAGCGGGCCGCGCGCGCGACCCCGGTAGTTCAGCTCCCCCGCGGCCGCCCGGGGTCAGCACCCCTGACTCCCCGCGAGGTCGCCGAGGGGGTCCGGGTCGCTTTTACCAACTGCCTGAGGTAGAGGTGTCGGACCTCTCGGGACCCGAGGACGGCCCAGGAGCCGGGCTGCCCCCGCGTGTTGCCCTCCCATCGACTCCGTTCGTCGCTCGATGCCGCTCCTTGGACGACGTAGAGCTGGCCGCACGGCTCCCTCCGCCCAGGATCCTCTCTGGGCCGTTCTCCCTTCTCGAACGCGCGCTTCCCGCGGCCGCGATGCGCCGGCTTGGCCGGGACGGCTTCTCTTGGATCGCTCGGGACCCGTTCGCTGGGGGCCGTCTCGACGGGACCCTCTTCGCACGGGGCTCGCCGGTCGCCCCTATCCCCCAGCCACGGACGGTCCGGGAGCTCGAGGCTGAGTTCGGCCCGGTCGCACGGCTGGGGTTCCTTGCCCGGCCCCGCCGGCGGACGTTGGCTCAGGCCGCGCTGCACTTCGTGGTCGACACTCCTGGGGTCGTCACCGCGTGCCTCGGCATCCCGCCGGTGGAGCGGTGGGACGAGATCGTGGGGTTTGGAGGGTCGCCCCCGCTCGATGACGAAGAGCTGAAACAGGTCGTCTCCCTCCCGGGCGCGGAGCGCGACCGCGTCGCTTCCGAAGGACACCGTCGATGAGCAGTTCTCCGCGGAGGTCCCCGCTCCAGGTCGGCGACCTGGTGCCGGAGTTCACGGGGACGACCGAGTCGGGTTCGTCGATATCCAGCGCCGACCTCAAGGGCCGACCCACGGTGCTGTTCTTCTACCCGAAGGCCGGGAGCCCGGGCTGCTCGATCGAGTCTCGCGAGTTCGCCCGCCGCACCCCCGAACTCTCCGCCGTGGGCGTCCGGGTCCTCGGGATCAGCGTCGACCCGACGGAGGCTCAGCGAAGCTTCCGGGAGGATTGCCACCTGCCGTTCGACCTCATCGCCGATCCCAGCCGTGAGATCAGCAAGCGGTTCGGGGTCCTCGGCGCGCTGGGATTGGCCCGGAGGACCACGTTCCTCCTCGACGCGGACGGCCGGATCCTCGAGGTGATCCGGTCGTGGAGACCGCGGCACCATGTCGACGCGGCCGTCGCCCGCATGGCGGGCGCAGCTCGGTCGGCGGAGGCGCGAGGAACGGGTCCGAAGAGCCCGCCGCGATGACCACGAGACCGAGCGGCAGCTCTCCGTCGATACCCCCTCCCGCGCGGCTGGGACCCACCCGTCCGCTGTCACACCGGTCCGGGGTGGGCCGGCTGGGCCTCAGTGCGGCGCCCGCCGGGAAGCGTTCTCAGACGGAAAATACTTGATTACCGACGACCGATGACCGGGTGCGGCAGGTCGGCGACGGGGCGGATCGTCGGGCGGGCGGAGATCCCTCGTCCCGCTGACCGGGAAGACCGCGGACGGCGATGATCGACCGGGGCCCGAGCGGGACCGTACAAGCCACCGGTCGGTTGGCCGCCAGCGGTTCCGCCGGTTCGAGAGCGTGACGATGCGGCGCTCGGGGGTCCTGAGCGGCCTTCGGAGCCGATCCGGGGCGCTCGCCCTCAGCCTGGTTGGGGGGGTCGCGACGGCCGGCGTCGCGGCGGCCTACCTTGGGCAGGCTTGGAACGGCTACGCTGACTGTCACCGCAGCGGGAAGGGCGGCGGGTGCCCGAGCCACCCGTTCTGGGGTCTCTCTCCCGAGCTCTACCTCCTCGCCTGCCTGACCGGGATCGGCGCCGGAGCCGCGATCGCGCTCCTCGGGCTCCTCGCGGTCCGAGGGCGCGTCCGTTCGCGGCCGGCCGGCGAGCTGCTCGTCGCTTTCAGCGCGCTCGGCCTCCTCGCTTACGGGGGGTTCGGCGTCGGAGCGGTCGCGGGCATGGCGGCGGGGGCTGTCCTTATCGCTTCGCGGTCCTCTCGGCCGGCGGCGCCGTCCGAGTGGTCGGGCTCGTTCCCCGCCGGCGTTCCCCCGGCCCCCCGCGGTGCCAGGAGAACGATGAGCGGCCGCCCTCCGGTGACCGAGTGGGACGGGATCGTCGCAACAGCCCCGTACGGACCTCCGGGAGCCGGTCGGAGCCGCATCTCGCTCCCGCAGGCCGACCGCCTCGCGGCCGCCTTGGAGCGGAGCCGCATCGCCGCGCCCCGACAGGGCTCGGGCCCGGCCCCGCCTCCTCCCGTGGTCGTTCTCCCGCCTCCCCCTCTGGGTCTCCGCAGCTCGTTCCGCGGCGTCCCTCCGCCCTCGCCGTCCTTCCCAGCTCCCCCCGCCCGGTCGGCGACGCCGCCTCCGGCTTCTGCGCCTGCGTTCGTCATCTCCCCTGCGCCCTCTGCCTCGCCACCGTCATCGACCACGTGGCGACCCGAGCCTTCGGAGGTCGCTCCCTGGGCGATGGCGACCGCGCCCCCGCGTACCGCTGAGGTGGTCGCTCCGCTCCGACCTGCCGTCTCGGGACGCGACCAGAGCGGCCCCCCGCCGTTTCTCCCTCAGCCTGCTCCCTCGATCCAGCCCCCCCGGGGCGGAGCCGTCCCCTCCAGACCGGCCCCGCGACCGCTCCGCGAGTTCACCGCACCTCCGGCACCCCCCGCCGTCGGGTCGACGCCCCCGGCGGCCGCCCCCGTCCCGACGGCCCCCCCCGCCGGAGCGGGCGCGCCGACCCCGCCTGGCTCCGGCCGTTCCGCCCCCATCTCGCCGTTCCCTCCCCCGCCGCGTTCTCAGGAGCCGCTCGCACCGGCAGCGCCGTCGGGACCCGCCCCGCCGCCCCTCGCGTTTCCGGTCGCACCCCCACCGGCGGTGGACCCCAACCGGCCGCCCCCACCTACCGGGCCCGCGGCCAAGGGCCGGGTGCGGGCCTGGAAGTGTCCGAACTGCGGCCTCGTCAACGCCCCGTGGTCCGACAAGTGCACCGGGTGCAAGATCGCGGCCCCGAGCTTCGCGTAAGCAAGGCGACCCTGCGCCGATCTCGGGGAGCGACGGGGGGACCGCCAGCTTTCACCCCCGACGCGCTCGCGCGGTCCGGACCGGCTCAGCGGCGTTCTCTTCGGTGTCCCCGCCTGGCGCG
>Ga0187772_10000400_pt1 | contig 19415 bp, 16 predicted proteins | sample 0116_SJ02_MP15_2_FD_133137 | JGI IMG/M metagenome (GOLD analysis project Ga0187772, IMG submission 133137) | Tropical peat soil microbial communities from peatlands in Department of Meta, Colombia - 0116_SJ02_MP15_20_MG | ecosystem: Environmental > Terrestrial > Soil > Wetlands > Peat | place... | reverse complement strand
CCCTTTTCGACCAACATCTTGGGATCGAGCAGGCGTTCCTCTGCGCTGCGGGTAGGAATGGGCAGACGGAGTCTGCGCTCGTAAAGTTTTTCGCGGCGGTACTGCTCGATGGGCGCATGGAACTGCACTTCCTCCTGAGAGATTTCTTTTCCGGTGAGGTGGCGGAACACAGAGCGCGCAGCTTGCTTTCCACTAGCGATTGCATGGATCAAAAGCTTTGGCCCGTACGCAATGTCACCAGCGACGAAAACACCGGGCGCAGAGGTGCCTCCGGTCAAAGGATCGTTGACAATCACCTGCGGAGAGCGCATCTCGATGCCGTCGCGAGCCGCATCGAGGAAGCTCAGGTCTGCGGACTGGCCGACGGAGAGCAGAACGGAATCGCTTTCGAGGACCAGGCTTTGGAACTCGTCGAACTTCGGTGCGAACCGCCGGTTCTCGTCATATACAGAAATGCAACGGACAAAGCGCACGCCGGTTACAAATTTCCGGCCGTTCTCTTCTCGCGTGAGAATTTCGCGCGGTCCCCAGCTGTTGTGGCGGAGAACCCCCTCTTCGAGGCCCTCGATGATTTCAACGGTATCCGCAGGCATTTCCTCGAGGGATTCCAGGCAGACAAGATTTACTTCGCGAACCCCGCTCAGCCGTTTGGCGGTGCGGGAAACGTCGTACTCCTCCTGGCGAAGGACGGTGCGCGCTACGTCGTAAGCAACATTGCCACCGCCGATGACGACAACGCGCGAGCCGAGTTCCACAGGCTTGCCGAGAGCCACGTCGCGCAGGAAATCCACGCCACCGAGCACGCCGATGGCATCTGCGCCAGGAATCGGCAAAGGCCGCGAACGTTTTGCGCCCACGGCGATGATCACAGCTGCAAAATCCTTGCGCAGCGATTGGAACGAGATGTCCTTGCCGATTTCGGTGTTGCAACGGACTTCGACGCCCATGGCCTCGATGACCGCGACTTCGGCGCGAATCAAATCGGAGGGCAACCGGTAATCGGGTACCCCGGTGTACAGCATTCCCGCGGGTACCGGCTCCATCTCGAAGATTGTCGGACGGAATCCCATGAGCGCGAGGTCGTGCGCCGCGGCGAGGCCGGCCGGACCGGAGCCGATGATGGCAATCCGTTCTCCCTGCGGCTTTGGAAACTCATAGCGCGCCAGGAATGCAAGTAAGTGCCGCAGCTCATCTTGATCATCGCAAGCGCGGGACTCGTTTTTCCGAGTAATGAAACCGAACTGTTCTTGTCCTGGCTTCTCGCGGGATTCGGGACCAGAGCGCTCACAGACGAACCTTTTCAGAGCGCGGATCGCTATGGGCTGGTCAATGCTTCCGCGTCGGCACGCGGCCTCGCAAGGCGCTCCGCAGATTCGCCCGCAAATCGAGGCCAGGGGATTCGGGCCACGGGCGGTCAGGTAGGCTAGTTCGTAGTCGCCCTCGGCTATGGCACGCACGTAGCCGCGCGCGTCGGTATGCACCGGGCAGGCAAACTGGCACTTGATCTGTTCCCGCCAATACGCCTCATCGGCAACCCGGACTCGGTACCCCGGACTCATGTCCTGCTACACCCTTTAAATTCGAACAATCAGAAGCGTTCCGATTGTCGGCTTGACTCACCCTATCCCCGTCAGCCTAGTTGGGGAGGGTATGTCTGTCTGTGACCTAAGTCTCAGAGGCTAAACGGTTCCCGGAATGCCACCAGTTCGTGACAAAAGTCATAGTCCGCGGCTGTCCTGTGTCCTACCGTGAGAGCAGGTCACCGAACCATCGAAGGCCGGAATGGAGGGGAGCAGTGACTGTCCAAGAGAATCAAACGGTGAGGGAAATCGTGATTTCGAATCCGGGAGCCGCACGGACTCTGGAGAAATTTGGGATCGACTACTGCTGCGGTGGCGAAAGGTCCCTTGCCGATGCCTGTTCATTTGCCAAGGTTAATTTGGAGCAGGTTGTCATTGAACTTGAGCGGCCCCAAATGCAAGTCGAAGAACGGGACTGGCAAAAGGCCTCGCTCGCAGAACTGGCAGGCTTCATAGTCTCAAAACATCACGGGTTCACCCGCGAAGAGATTGCTCGACTCCTGCCGTTGATCGCTAAGGTTGTGGGTGTACACGCACAGAATCACTCGGAGTTGCTTGAAATCCAGGGGCTCTTCCATGGATTGGCCGACGAATTGACCATGCACATGATGAAGGAAGAGCGAATGCTGTTTCCCTATATCGCCCTGCTTGAGGAAGCATTGAGTAAAGGGCGACGTCCGGCGCCTCCCATGTTTGGAACGGTGCAGAATCCGGTACGGATGATGATGTTGGAACACGACTCTGCTGGAGACACGCTGCGTAAGATTCGCGAAATCACACGTGGCTATACGGCGCCCGAAGATGCCTGCGTCAGTTACCGGGCTCTCTACAGCGCGTTGCTGGAATTTGAGGCAGATCTTCATCACCACATTCATTTGGAAAACAACATCCTCTTTCCGCGAGCTGTTAAATTGGAGTCACAGGCGTTTTAAGCGAAAGTCCAAGGATCATCGAGATGGCGCCAGTAAGCGGTTCAATCAAGGAGTTTCGAGCAGACCCGGAAGTGGCTAGGGCCTTACTTGCCATGCGCAATCGCGAAGCGGCGATGTCAAAATTGCTCATGGCATTTATTTCGACCGGGCTCATTTTTATGCTCTTCCCTGGCACGCTGCTGGGCGTTTGGAACCTGCTCCAAATTAGCGGAAAAGAGCACGCGGGATCCATTTCAGCATCTTGGTTGCAAGCTCACGGTCACGCCCAAGTCTTTGGCTGGATCGGCAGTTTTCTCTTAGGCATTGGGTTCTACTCGATTCCGAAATTAAAAGACAGTGCGACCAAGGCGATTCGTGCCGGTTGGATTTGCTGGCTAGCCTGGACCGTGGGCGTAATGGTGCGCTGGGCGGCGACCGTTTATCTCTGGCGGTGGCGAGTGCTAATTCCCACTGGTGGCCTTCTGGAACTGACCGCCTTCCTCATTTTCTTTGCGATTGTTTCGCGCCACAGACCGAAGGATAGCGGCAAGAGCGGCCTAGAACCCTGGGTTTGGGTTGTGATGAGCGCAACAATTGGATTTCTGGCGTCGGTTGTGGTCAACCTAGCTGAGAGCATTCGCATTTCGATCCGCGGCATTGACCCCGCATTTCCGCACAATTTTGATCAGCGATATCTGGCCTTGCTTGGTTGGGGATTCCTGGTTCCTTTCGTATGGGGTTTCAGCGCCAAATGGATGCGTGTGTTTTTGGGACTCAAGACATTGCGCCCACGACTTCTGCTGAGCGCAGTGGTGGTCAATCTTATTGGGGTTGCTTTTGCAATGACGGGATATTTTGCCGCAGCTACATCGCTTTCTCTTGCAGCAGTGGTTCTGTCCGCACTGGCCATACGGATCTTTGAGCAAAGCGAGCAGGAAGCAAAAACCAAAGGGATTCACAGAAGCTTCCCAGCCTTCGTGCGCCTGGCCTACGGTTGGCTACTGGTGGCGGCCGGGCTCGGTGTTGCAGCTAGTCGCTGGGACATTTCCGGTGGCATTTGGGGTGCATCACGACACGCAGTGACCGTCGGATTCGTAGCGGTGATGGTGCTGGCGGTAGGCCAGCGCATTTTGCCGGCGTTTGCCGGGATGCGCCTGCTCTGGAGCCCAAGACTTATGTTTGCGAGTCTGTTTCTCCTAACGGTGGGATGTACGCTCCGAGTGTCGTGCGAGGTGTTGGCTTATCAAGGATATGCAGAATGGGCATGGCGAGTGCTGCCAGTATCCGCGCTGGTGGAATTGACGGCACTATCTGTCTTTGCGACGAACCTTTTCTGCACGTTCGTCCTTCAACCCAGTCACGCCGTGAACGAACCCATGGTGGTTAACCTTCCACAAATTGCCCGAGCGTGATAGGCAGCGACACCTGATCCGAGGGTACGAAAACCACGCCATCCGTAAAAGTAACCGCGAAGCTACCCGGTGGCCAGTCCCTAGTTGGATCGAATCAGTACTTCTCCACCCAAGTAGTAGCGATTAGTACTTTCTGGAATTACTGTGAGGGAAACCCATCAAAACACTGGGAATTTGGTAGGGGCGGTGGGGATCGAACCCACGACCTTCGGCTTAAAAGGCCGCTGCTCTACCACTGAGCTACGCCCCTATTTACACAAACCTGTATTCTACAGGAAATTTTCGAAACTCGCCCGGTCGAGCCAAAATCACAAAATCATCCCGCAAATAACGCGACAGAAAGGGGAGTTGGCCGCGACGCTACACTGCTGTCGCGAAGAATTGCTGAGCGCAAACCCACCGCTCCCTGACAAAAGTCAGGGCTTCCCTTTTTTCAAACTGGTCGATTTTTCCAGTTACTCGCGAACCGGGCGCTTGCGCTTCCACTCGTGTTCACGACGCAGCAGGGACTGGTGCTTCTTGATCTGCAGCTCAATTTCGCTGAACGCGTGTTTGCAACCGGCCAGAACGTTTTTGCCATTTCCCGTCGCGCGGAGTGTCCCGGTCGGCAAAGAAAGCGTCAATGCCAGGGACTGCTCATCGGTCCGCTGGTTCTTGGAGAAGACGCCTTTGATTTGCACCAGGTCCGGCTCATAGCTTTTCAGCAGCCGGCCCAACTTGTCCAAACGACGGGTGACTTCCAATGCCACAGCTTGTTGCGAATCCAAATGCTTGTAGCTGATTGAAACATTCATGGTTGCACCTGTAGGATTGATGCGAAGTTTGGGAGGGACGCGACGCAGTCGTTGTTCTGCACCGCATGGCAGGTTCAGCCTAGCACCACACATTGCGCCGCGCAATCCCACCGGCCGCTGAGAGTAAACCGATGACTCTTTGGTCTAGGTGAACCAGCAATGACCGGCTTCCCGCAGTCCGCGTCCGATGAAAAAGCCCAGCGCCCCAAAAAACTCACCGTCCAGCCACATCCGCATTGGGCCAGCCGGATGGTCCTACGCCGATTGGGCGGGCTACGTCTACCCCTCCCGCCGACCGAAGGGCTTCCATGAAGCTTCCTATCTCGCCGAGTTCTTCGACACCATCGAGATCAACACATCTTTCTACCAGCCTCTCCATCCTGATCACGCAGGGCTCTGGCTCGAACGTGTATCCGGTAACCCTGCGTTTGTCTTCACCGCAAAACTCTGGCAGAAGTTCACGCACGATCCCTCCGCAACAACCGAAGAGGAACGCGCCGTTCGCACCGGCTTCGACGTTCTCCGGAAAGCAGACAAGCTGGGCGCCGTCCTGGTGCAATTCCCCTTCTCCTTCCATCGCACGCCCGAAACCATTGCCTACCTCTCCGCCGTGCTCACCCGTTTCGCGGATTATCCTCTCGCCGTCGAGCTGCGCCACGCTTCTTGGCAAACTCCAGACACATTCTCCCTGCTTCGCGATCATCAAGCCGGCTTCTGCAACATCGACCAGCCCATCATCGGGCGTTCGCTCGAGCCTTCCGCAACCGCCACGTCGCCAGTCGGCTATGTCCGGCTTCACGGACGGCGTTATGACACGTGGTTCGACGACAACCCCGCCACGCCCGCGCATGAGCGCTACAACTATCTCTATTCTCGCGAGGAGCTAAACCCCTGGGTGGAACGCATTCGCACGATCGGCGAACGCACGCGGGACACCTTCGTCGTCACCAACAACCACTACCAGGGCAAGGCCGTGGTAAACGCCCTGCAACTTCTCAGCATTTTGAAGGGAAGCAAGGTGAAGGTACCCGATCCGCTCCGCCAACATTACCCGCAACTGGAGCAGATCGCCGATGAAATGCCTGCCGAACCCACTCTCTTTCCCATGGGTTCGCCAACAGCAAAGAAAAAGAAAGGATCTACTTCTTGAAGAGGTTCTCGAACGCTTGCCGGGCGTCTAAGGGGCGGGAAGGTGTGGGAGACTCGGCAGGGACCTGGGTCGGCTGCATGTACGAAGTCGGAGCCGTATCTTTCTCAACCGTGGTCCGGAATTCATAGAACGTGCAATCGTTCTTCGTGTCCTTGGGAGAAATCCGGGCCGGAATGGGCTGAGTGCATTCGAATTGCGCTCCCGTATCGAAGAAGCGGCATTGCTTGCAGCAGTGCAACTCAAAATTGCATTTCGGGCATTTCCCCATCGGGTCGAAGCCGGCCACAAGCACCGCTCCGCAATTTGAACAGCGCGCCCGGGTTACCGTCCCGACCATTCGCGGGGTGCGCGGCCCCAGGTGGTCGGTCGCGCCTCGAGGTCCGCCTTGCGGCGGCCTTCTTTCTTTTTCTTTCTTTTCGTGCTTTTCCTGTCTTTCGGCATCACGATAGCCGCGGTGACTGTACTTGCGATCCACAAACGCCTCCGTCCGTCAGTCGCACCGGACTGTAACTACAACTCAATAGACGACTGGTTTCCTACGTGTCAGATTCCCGAAATGTATCCAATCGGAACGCTTCAAACGCTCAGCACACCAGTCTTCCCCTTTGAAGTTATTCTGGAATGCCGTTTAGCGAGAGCAGAAGATGGGACAACTATGTTTGTAATCCTCTGGGAGTTTGAAGTCAAGCCAGGAAGTGAAGACCGCTTTCAAAAAGCCTATGGGCCCGAGGGTGACTGGGTCCGGCTCTTCAGGGGCGATCCCCATTTTCGGGGAACTCAACTCCTGCGGGATTCCTCCCGCGCTCTCTGGTACTTCACGATCGACCTTTGGGACTCCGAGGCCGACTATCTTGCCTTCCTCGACGGCCATCGAACCGCCTACGAGGATTTGGACCACGCCGCCGAAGGTCTTACTTTTCGAGAACGGCGCGTTCTGTCTTTCACGCTCGACCTGCCAGCCTCCAGTTCAATCTAGGCAAACATCCCCACCAGTCCATCGGGCGGCAGATCGGGACAAAGAATCGTTTTCGGGGTTCCAGCCGCGCGCAGAATAGCTTCGGCGGCCAGATAACCGCTGCGAACCGCTCCTTCCATGGTCGCGGGCCAACCGGTGTCGGTCCAGTCTCCGGCAAGAAACATGCCGGCGATGCCGGTATATTGCTTTGGACGCCAGCGGTCCACTCCTGGTTGCGGAGAAAATGTAGCGGCGGCCTCTTTGATCACTCTGGCCTTCAGCAAATTTGCCTCGCATGCCGCGGGCAAAGCCTGCCGGACTTCTCCGAGGCATAAGTCGACGATCTCTTGGCGCGGCTTTTGCAGCAGTTCATAAGATGCACTGACGACCAGCTGCAGATACTGTTCTTTTCTATTATCCCTGTCGTTATTTCCGGAATAAATCGCGGATTTGTTAAAAATCCATTGCGTAGTTGTATCCAGCAAAGTGACAAATGGCTCCTTCATGACTTCCCGGTCAAACCAGAAATGCACACCGGTAATGGGAGACGTCCTGATTTCCTTCAGGTGCGCAAACTCCGGCGCGTTCTGCTTGATCTCCTCAGGCAGCAATTCCGCCAACGCTTCGTGCGTCACCGCGAGGACAAACGCTTCGGCGGATTCCTGTCGCCCCCCGTCGAACTCGACGCTTGTCAATCGGCCGTGCTGAAAATGCAGCGCACGTACTGGCATCCGCAAGTTCACTTCCCCGCCGCGACGCTCGATTTCAGCCTTGCAGCCGTCGTATAACTGCGCCAGCGGCACCGCCGGAACTCCCATCCGATAGCCGGTCCGGTTCGACAAGAATCCCTTCCAGAAGACATCAACTCCAAAATGAGCATCCGTCTTGTCCAGTTCTTCATCCAATGCGCTAACCAGGACCACGCGCCAAAATCGCTCGATAGCTCCCGGGGTCTGCTTCCTTTTCCGCAGCCAATCCAGCATCGAAATCCCGCCGGGCGTATCCAGATCCTCCGTATGCCCTTTTCCGCGCAGGATCTCGAACAACGCACTCGCGATGGACCGCTTGTCCGCTTGGCTCAAGGGCGCAAACGTCAGAAATGAGCCGGTCATGTGAAACGGCGCGGGCAGCAGTCCCGCTTGCATGGTTCCGGTTCTTCCCTGTGGGTCCTGAAACAATAGCCGATCAAAATATCTGATTTTGTCCTGAGCGCCCACGCGCCGGTAAAAGTCCTCGAGGTTCGTGCAGCAGCCCAGGGTCACATGCTGGCAGTTGTCCACATGCTCGCCGTCCGGCAACACATAGGAAGTGGCACGGCCGCCCAGAAAAGGCCGCTGCTCAAACAGACGCACGTGCCAGCCCGCTTCAGCCAGCGATACGCCCGCTGACAGCCCCGCTAGCCCGCCGCCGATCACGATCACGTTTGGCAAGGATGTTCTCTTTCGTGTGGCGCCCGAACCGCGCCTTGGCCACCAATTTCAGTTTCTCGGCTTTCGTGAGCCGCACCCGGCCGCCGAAAACGTCAAAATCCACGAACTCGATTCGTGCCAGAAGTGAACTGTAGGTATGCACCAAAAGCCACAAAGTGGCGCGGCTATCCTCCTCGATCATCCCGAGCAACTGCGAACCTTCTTCGTACAGTTTCCACGCCCGTTCCGCCTCGAACCGAAGTAATTCCCGCATACCGAGGCTCGTCTCGTTGCGGCCCAGGTCTTCCTGTGTCACGCGGTAGTGCGCCAGGTCTTCCTCAGGCAGATAAACACGCCCGAGTTTGTAATCTTCCTGCACGTCGCGGATGATGTTGGTGAGTTGAAACGCCAGCCCCAGCTTTTCGGCAAACTCGAGCGCACGGAAATCATGGAAACCAAAAATGTGCGTGCAGGTCAGGCCGACCGTTCCCGCTACGCGATAGCAGTATTCCTTCAGCCGTTCGAACGAAGGATAGCTCTGCACCGTCAAGTCCATTTCCGCGCCGGAAATCAAGTCATGCAGATAGCGCGACGGCATCTTGTAGCGTTCGATGGTGTCCACCAGCGCCGGCAAAATCTGTGCCGCACCCTTCAAGCCCGCGAAGGGAGAAGCAATGGCCGCGGAGCCATCCACCACCTGCTGCTGCTTTGTAATCGCCTGGTCCAGGGCTGCTCGCCATTTCGCAAGCCCGCGTTGTTTTGCGGCCAGGTCCGCGCCTTCATCGGATACATCATCGATCAGGCGCATGAACGCATACAGCGCCACAATTCCATCCCGCTTCGGCTTGGGCATCAGGAAAAATGCCGGGTAGAAACTGCTGTTTGCGTCCTTCGTGATCCGGTGACACTCCTCGTAGGACTCGTGCACGTCCAGCAGCACAGGTGCCGCCTGCTCATTGCAGACAGGGGTGCGTACCGCTTCGTTGATCGGCGTAGGGCTGCTCGAAAAGACCTGCGTCACCAACGCGCGCCCCAGCAACCGCACCTGTTTCGCCTTGCTCACTTCCGGCCGCCGATGCAGCGTGTCGTAGCCCATCTTTTCAATCGCGTCCAGAACGGCCAGCCCGCCGCGGCTGAACATCTCTAGGTCCACGCTCAACTTGCCCTCGACCATTTTCGACAGCGGCATGCCCTTCTCGAAAAGGGCGCGTGTGTAGTCGATCAATTCCTTCATCACGGCCACGTAGCGCTGATCGAACTTCTTCTCGACAATCTCTTGCTCGCTGAGCCCGTGCGCCGCGGCGCGATCCAGCGGAATGTAGATTCTTCCCTTTTCCAGGTCCCGCGCCACGTCTTGCCAGAAATTCGCTAGTTGCAACGCAGTGCAAGTTGCGTCGGACAACCTGTGCTGAGTCTCGTCCCGATAGCCGCACAGATACAAGACTAACCGGCCGACCGGATTCGCCGAGTACACGCAATAATCCAGAACACCCGCCCATGTGGCGTACCGGTTTACAACTTGATCTTGCCGGAATGCCTTCAGCAAGTTCGCGAAGGGCTGCTTCGGCACATCCTTGCTCAGAACCGTCTCGCGCAGCGCCACGAAGACCGGATGTGATGGCCTGCCTTCATAGCAGGCATCCAGTTCCGTTTCCCACCAACCTAGCAACTCTAGTGCGCGGTCCTTCGAAGGAATCTCGTCGCCTAAATCGTCCGCCCAGCGGCAGTACGCATAAACGTTATAGAAATGCTGGTGTAGTTCCTTCGGGAGCAGCCAAGAGACGACGTTGAAATTCTCGTAATGGTGCGTTGCCAGCCATTTGGTGTATTCCTGTGCCGTTTTCGGCGCACACCCATTCGCGGGCAAATTCTCCATGATCGATAGTTCGCCTGGGCGCAACATCACTAAACGATTTTCCTGTTCCTTAGCTTGCTGTGGACTGGACCGTCAGAAGGTCTTGGTTTCACGCTGCTATGGCCTAACAGCCAGCTTGATCTCTCCGCTGCGTGCCTTCATCCGCTCGAACGCTTGCGGAAGATCTTCCAATCGAATCTCCTCGGTCACGAACTCTTCGGCGGAAACGTCGCCGCGCCTAACGGCCTCTAGCGCCTCGCGAATGAACCGCGGCGTGTGATGGAACGGGGAAATCATCTTGATCTCGGAATAGTGAATCATGGCAGGCTCAATCTCGACACGGGTACCAGAGGGCAACCCGCTGAAGAAGTTCACCACTCCTCCACGACGCACCATTTTCAAAGCCTGCTGCCATGTCGCCGGATTCCCCGCAGCCTCCACCACGGAATCGGGCCCGCGCCGCTCCTCCGTCAAATCCCGCACTGCCGCGACCACATCCGGTATCTCGGTGACGTTGATCGTGACCGCCGCTCCCAGTTTCCGTGCCACATTGAGCGGTCCCTCGCGCCGCGCCAGCGCAATCACGCGTACGCCGCGCCGAGAAAGCATGCGCACATATTTCAGCCCAATGGGGCCACAGCCAATGACGGCCGCCGTATCGCCGGTGCGCACTTCCATCTCATGAATGCCACGTAGTACGCACGCCAAGGGCTCCACGAACGCCGCGCTGTGATCATCCACTGAGTGCGGCACTTCCAGCATATTCTCCCGGACAATCCGTCCCGGAATCCGCATGTACTCCGCGTAAGCGCCGTTGTTAAAGAGCAGGTCGTCGCAAAGATTCTCCTGGCCGCGCCGGCAGTGGTAGCAACGGAAGCAAGGAGCCGAATTTGCAGCAATCACTCGCGTCCCCAAGCGCCACTTCGGGTCCACACGCTTCCCCATGGCAACAATCTCGCCGACAACCTCATGCCCAAAGACGGCAGGCGGCTGGATCATCTTCGCGTGATAGCCGCGCTTCCAGACTTTCAGGTCTGTGCCATCCGTCAGCGCCAGCCGTACGCGCAGCAGGACCTCGTCCGCCGCCAGCGCCGGCACTTCGATCTGTTCGATTCGCAGATCCTCGCTGCCGTAAAGCACGGCTGCGGTCATCTTCGGCGGTACGGAAATGCGAACTGGGGCGAGCTCTTCCTCTAGTCCGGTCTCCGGCTTTTTTGTGGACGCTGCTCTCATTCGTGCGTTATCAATACTTTTAGCGATTCTTCCGTCGGCCTGTTCGCCAGTTCTAGCCCTTCTTGAATTCTAGCCAATGGAAACCTGTGGGTGACGATATCCATCACCGGCAGTTTCTTTTCCAGCACCAGCGCTGCCGCACTATCTTGGATGTCCACAGCCGCACTGTAGCTGCCCAGGATTTCCTTTTCGTCGATCCCCACTGCAGCCGCCGGAAACTCGACCTTTGTCACAGGGTCGTTCGCAGCAAAGAGAAGCACTCTTCCCCCTGGTCTCGCTGCTGCCAACGCCTCGATGACTACCGACGGATGAGCCACTGCAACCAGGACGGCATCAGCCCCACGATCTCCCGTCCGGGCCCGAACTTCTTCCACAAGCTTACCACTTATAGGGTCAAATGACTCTACCGCACCTAATTTCAGGCTTTTCGTCCGCCGGGTGGCCATCGGGTCGCTTGTATAGATGCGTGCGCCGACGGTCTTGGTAACCATCAGCAATTGCAACCCAATAGGGCCACATCCTACGATCAGTACGGTCTCTCCGGCCGCCACTCGCGCCTTCTGCACCGCCTTCACAATGGTGTTGATGGGCTCGATGAAAGTAGCTTCTTCGAAGCTCACATTGTCCGGAAGCGCGACGATGCCAAGCTCCGCCACCCATGGCATGGCCTTTACGTACTCGCCGAAACCGCCACCGTTGGGGGTGAATCCTCCCGTCAGGCCGGTGGTTTTATATTGCTTGCACTGCGAAAACAGGCGGTTCCTACAGTAAAAGCAGGCACCGCACGGGATGTGGTGAAAGCTCATAACGCGGTCGCCCAGCTTCCACTTGGTCACGCCTCGCCCGATCGCCACCACCGTTCCCGCCAGCTCATGCCCCAAGATTTGCGGCGGCTCTACGTAACGCTGAAAGATCTTCTTAATGTCTGTTCCACAAATCCCGCAAGCCGCCACCTTGATGAGCACCTCTCTCTCGCCCACCTCCGGCACGGGAACCTCTTCCACCTTCACCACGCCCTTTTCACGGTAAACTCCGGCCCGCATTGTCTTCGGTATTGGCCCCAGCGTATTCGCCTGCTCCACCAACGCCCCCGTTCCACTCATCGCGACGCCACCTCAGATGATCCTGCTGGCATTCCGGAGGTAACGGTCTGGACATAGCGGTCCAGGAAAGAGGCCAGCCCTTTTGCGGCGCGCCTGCTCTGGTTTCCGAACCGCACCAAGGCCGGAAGGACAAGCGGATTTTTCATCAGCTCTCGAATCACCTTGATCACACTAATCTGGTGTTTGCCGGACAATGTCAAATTGAAATTGATCGGAAGATCCTCGTCGGCGGTGTCGCTGATCGCTCGAACCACAACGCTTCGCGCTCCCCAAGCGCTCGCCTCTTTCACAATGTCAAAACTCTCCATATCCACCGATTGAGCGCGCGAGGAACAAGATTTCTTGTGCGTTGCCTTCACAAAAACATGGTCCGTCGTGAACAAGCAATTTGCCTCGACCGCCCCTCCCTTCAAAGCTTGCTTCCGCAGGTCCTCGTCCACTCTCAACCGGTCCGATTGCAGATCGGCGTGGCTGTTTTCCGAAATGAGCACCTCGGGAGCAATGATGTCACCGGGTGCCAAACCTTCCTCGAGGGCTCCTGCCAGCCCACTCGAGATGCAAATGTCAAAGTGACAGCCATCGTCGGCCATCTGCATCATCAAGCCCATCGCACGGGCAGCAGACTCGGTCCCAACGCCCGTCACCAGCGCGGTAATTTCCGCGCTTCCGGCATTTGTCTTCCACAAGCGCAGCCCGTCGTAATCGATGGAACGAAATGCCCTAAGTTTGCGCCACGGCGCAAACTCCGCATCCACCGCAAATGTCACCAGCACTCTCATCCTTATTAGCTCTTAATCCTTTACCTCATGTACTTCCTTTGCTTCCGCAACTTCTGCGGCGCCCGCCTCTGAAGGCGGCCGCTACGCGCGGTTTACGCCGCTAGCCTCATCTTCTTCACGCGTCCAGCTTTCACGTAGCCGTTCTTCTGATACCACCGCACGGCCCGCTCCAGCGCCGCCGCCACCGGCCCCGGCTGAAAGCCCAATTCCCTCTTGGCTCGGGAACAATCCACAAACATCTTGTGCTGGGCAATCTTCACGCCCTCCACCGCGATCTGTGGCTCTTTTCCAACCAACCTCGAAAACGCGCTCTCCACATACGCCACGCCGAGCGCCACCCCATGCGGAATCTTCATTGCCGGAGCGCGCAAACCGGTGATTTCCGCCAGCACATCGAGCAAACCCTTCAGGGTAAGGTTTTCCGCGCCCAGCAGATATCGCTCCCCGACCTTGCCTTTCTCCGACGCAAGCAAATGCCCCGCCGCGCACTCTTCCACGCCCACAAAGTTCAATCCGGTCTCCACATACCCGGGCATCTTCCCGTTCAAGAAATCCAGAATGATTTTGCCCGTCGGCGTCGGTTTCCAATCCCACGGTCCCACCGGCGTGGTCGGCATCGCCACAATCGCGGGCAAGCCTTCTTTCGCCGCTCGCAGCACCGCTTGCTCCGCCATCCACTTGGACCGCTTGTAGTGCCCGATCATCTCCTCGAGCTTCGCGTCGGTAAATTCGTTGGGGAGTTCCGGACGGTCCACGGCAACCGTCGCCACGGTGCTTGTGTAAACCAATTGCTCGATTCCTGCCTCTTTCGCGGCCCCCAGGAGATTCTTCGTCCCGCCCACATTCGAATCGTAAATCTCCTGCGGGTGCTTCGCCCACAACCGGTAATCGGCCGCGACGTGAAACACGCGTTTCACGCCCTTCATCGCGCGCTCCAGCGAAGCGGGCTCCCGCAAATCTCCCGTCACATATTCCAGCGACAAATCGCTGATGGCGCGATTGTTGCTCGAAGGGCGCATCAGCACGCGCACACTCTCGCCTCGCGCCACAAGCTGCCGCGTCACGTGGCTCCCCAGGAATCCTGCCGCGCCGGTCACCAGCGTCGTCATACTCGGGAATTCCTCTCGCGCTTTTCGCCCAAGCTCCCGCCCAGTTGCCAACTCAATATCTTCCAGAAGTCTCCGGCCTTCGGGTTCATTCCGAGCAGCGCCGCAGTTTCATAGCCCGCATGGCACTGGCAGTTCTCGCATTGGGGATTCAAACCACGTCCGTAATTTTCCCAGATCGTGTCTTCCACCAACGCTTTGTAACTCTTTGCATGGCCGCTGTTCACGAAGCTGCATGGACCAAACCAGCCCTGCGGCCCGTACACGGGTCCGCCCCAGACACTGCAGTCCAGTTCCCTCTCGCCGCGCAAATACTCCAGATAAATCGGCGAGATCATCAGATTGTAAGCCCCCAGCCGGTCGCTCGCCTCGCGAAACCTCTGGTGCATCTTCTCATGAAACTTCGCGCTACCGTTCCGGCACAGCTTCTGTTCCGGGTAAACCGGTGACAGCAGGTAGCCATCGACGTGCATGGCGTGAAGCATCTCATACAGAGCGGACAGATCGTGTATGTCGGTGTCCGGATAAACTGTGCTACTCACCACGACAAAAAAGCCCGCATTTTTCGCCGCTTTCACTCCGTCCATCGCTTCCGCGAAGAGTCCGGTCTTCCTTGCGCGCGCATCATGCACCCTCTCCGTCCCATCCAGCTTCACGCTCCAGAAGAAATTCGTATAGGGAGGAATCATGTGCAGGCGCCGGCGGATCAGTGTCCCATCCGTACACAGAAACAGGTGACGCCCGCGCTCGAGGATGCCACGCGTCAACGCTGCAATCTCCGCATACTCCAGCGGCTCGCCTCCGCAAATGGAAACAATCGGTGTCCGGCATTCCTCGACGGCCGCCACGCACTGTTCGAGCGTGAGCGTGCTCGTTCCCTCGGCTGCGGAATTTCCGTTCGTTCCACCACACGCTGACACGCAACCGCCAAGCGGGTCCAGCCAAAGCATCAGCGGAAACCTCCGCGCTCCGCGGAGCTTCTTTCCTGCCACGTGTTTCAAGGAGTCGAAAACGAGTCCGATGGGGTACCGCATTGGGCGCTTAAGAAGCGCGCCGTTCGCGCGCTGTATACAGGCCGCTGCGAAGCCGGAAATCGCTGGGATCGAACTTGATCGCACAGTATTCCGCAGCGCGGCGGGCCTGATTCCGGTAGCGGGCAAGTGCGTAGACCGGGAAAGAGTTCTTGTACAAGTGGTATTTCAGATAGAAAACACCTGGGAATCCCGTGCCCGTAAAATCTTCCTCACTCCAGGAGCCGTTGGCATGCTGCTGGCCAACCAGATATGCCGCGGCCCTGCCGATTGCCGGATCGTTCGGGTCCGCGCCTGCGAGCAATCCAATCAGTCCCCAGGCAGTTTGCGAAGGCGTACTATTCCCTTGCCCTTTGCTGGATACCACTTCATAGCTGTTCAGCGATTCGCCGAAGCTGCCGTCGGCCTTCTGCACCTGGCGCAGCCAATTCACGGCTCGCACGCAATAGTCTTGCGCCGTCATCGAAACGGTTTCGAGTGCGCGTAGAACACCGCTCGTCCCGTACACGTAATTCACGCCCCAGCGGCCGAACCAGGAACCGTCCTTGCATTGGTCCTGATTCAAGAATCCGACCGCCTTGCGCACCACCGGATGATCCGCGGGCCAGCCGAACCGCCCCAGGCACTCCAGAACACGCGCGGTCACGTCCGCCGTTGAGGGATCAATCATTGCGTTGTGATCCGCGAAGGGAATGTTACAGAGAAGCTGGCGGTCGTTGTCGCGGTCGAACGCCCCCCAGCCGCCATCACGGTTCTGCATGCTCAGAAGCCATTGAATCCCGCGCCGGATTGCGCCTTCCATGCGCTTCCCGTCGGGGAAGTTCACGCGCTGCAGAGCCATCAACACAAACGCGGTGTCGTCCACGTCGGGATAGAAATCGTTGCGGAACTCAAATGCCCAGCCACCCGGCTCGGCATCCTTGTTTTTGATCTGCCAATCGCCCCCGCCAAGAATCTGCTTGGAGAGCACCCATTCTGCAGCTTTCACCAGAGCGCGATGATCGGCAGGCAATCCCGCTTCCTCGAGAGCCACCATGGCGATGCACGTGTCCCACACAGGTGAAACGCACGGCTGCAGGCGAATCGTGTCACCTTCCTCAATCTCAAAACGGGAAAATTCCTGAATCTCACGATGCGTGAGTGGATCCTCAGGCCCATGACCCAACGCGATCAGCGCAAAAATCGAGTTCATCATCGAAGGATAGATTGCCGCCAGTCCTTCGGTCCTCTCCAGGTGCTCCACCATCCACTGCTTGGCTTCTCGAATGGCCTTCTGCCTTAGCGGCTTCCAGGGCAACTTCTCATACAGCTTCAGCCCGCGATCCACCGCCAGGAAAACATTCTTCCAGGACAGAAACTGCCCGCTCCAACTGAACGCCGCCGTTTTCTGAGAGGGATCCTTAAACAACTCATCCACACGCGCATGCTCAGGCAAGCGGAATTCAGGCCGTAAAGACGACAGGATCGCCATCGGAATCACAATGCCGCGCGTCCAGGACGACATCTCGTAAATGTTGAAATAGAACCAACTCGGCAGGAGCATCAATTCCGGTGGAATAGCGGGTACCAATTCCCAGCCCACAGCTCCCACCAGAGCCAAATAAAACCGCACATAAGAGTTGGTGTGTTCCAGCCCGCCCAGCCGGTGCACCGTTTCCCGCGCCTTTGCCATATGGGGAGTGTCGGGGGAATCGCCCGCCAACTTCAGGGCGAAGTACGCCTTCGTCGTGGCGTTCAACTCGGAAGGTCCGCCCGGATAGATCGGCCAGCCACCGCTATCCAACTGCTTCCGGCGCACGTAATTCGCCAGCTTTGCAATTCTGCCGGGTTCGGCTTTTCCGAGGACATAGAGATAGTAGATATAGTCGGATTCAAGTGTGGTGTCGGCTTCGAGCTCGCCGAGCCAGTAACCCTCTTCTGCCTGGACGGAAAGAAGGTACTCCGCGCCGTTCTTGACCGCCGTTTCGACGCGCTCGGCCCAGTTTTCTTGTCGCCAGGGTGCCGGCGCTGGTGAAACCGGCAGCTCTTCTCCCACTCTTACAAACGACGCCATCCGTGTTCCCCTTTGAGCTGATCTTCCCGTTCAGCTCAAATACACCACGTCTTGCGACCTCAAAAACTACGCTAACTTGCCTATTACATTACACTTCCGCAGGAAGTGTCACCCATGCGAGCCCGGGGTACCCCCAGTACTCTTTTATTATCGCCGCACCCTCGGAGAGGGTCAATCACTAAGATGCCGATTCCGTAAGCCGACGTTGTCGAACGTTCTACAGACGGGCTCCGGGAGGCCCCTCCAACATTCGATGCACCAGCGCCCACAACGGTTCGGGCAGCCTCTCTCCTTCCCGCTGCAGGACGGACGGCTTCTCCCTCATCAACTGCTCGGGCAGCCTCATCCATAGCGGCGCTGGAGACTCGTCGCCTCCGACTTCTCCTCTCAGCACTAGCGCCTGTGCCCGATCCAGCGCCATCTGCGCCGATTCCTTGAAGTCGTCTTTCAGCGGGTCAATCACCGCAAAATAGAGCGACGGCCTCACAAACTGCATCAGCGAATTGCTCTCGACAATGAGGGCTTTGCCTTCGGGAGTGGTGTGCTCGTTTTCCGCCACACTCACGACTTGTTCTAGCGCTCGCCGCAACAATGGCAGTCCTCCCGCTAAATATCCTTGTTTTGTCCGCAGCCAGAACGAACGCTTCGCCCCTGCTTCCAAGAACCGCGCACTGTCCGTGCCCGTATCTGCCTGCATCTCCCAATCTAGCGCGAACACGTGCTCTGTCGGAGCGCAATCGCAGTTCTCTCCATTTCGTGCGCAGACGCCGTGCCCATATTGCGTGATCTTCCCTGCAGTCCATTCCGTCCGCGGAAAGGCCCGAATCACGTCGCACACCAGTTGCGTCTTCCCAATGCTTCGCGTGTGGCCGCCCACAACAATCAACCGCCACAGACTCTTTTCTTTCGCTACTCCACTAACCATGCCCCTGAAGTCTCCGTGCTCTCTGCGTTAAGTCTTTTCTCCTGTTCCTTACCTTCCTACCTTCCTCACCGCTTCTCTTCTAATCTCTTTATTCTCTCTCCCATCTCCGGCAAACGCGCAAACCACGCATACGCTTCCTTGAACTTATCCAGCGGCCGCGCCGGAGTACCCCAAACTGTCTGTCCACTCCGAATCGTCTTCCCCGTGGGAATGCCCGCCTGCGCCCCCGCAATCGACTGATCTTCCAGCGTACAATGATCGGCGATACCGACCTGCCCGCCGCAAACCACGTGATGCCCCAACTTGCTCGACCCGGAAATTCCCGTCTGCGCCGCAATCACGGTATGCACGCCAATGTGCACGTTGTGTCCCACATGGACGAGGTTGTCGAGCTTCACTCCTTCTCCAATTCTCGTATCGTCGAGCGAGCCTCGGTCAATCGTTGCGTTCGCACCAATTTCCACATGGTCACCAATCTCAACGATCCCGACTTGCGGAAATTTCCAATACCTTTCGCCATCGAACGCATAACCAAATCCGTCCGCCCCGAGTACTGCTCCCGAGTGAATCTCCACAAAGTCTCCGATGCGCACCCCGGAGTACAGAGTGACACGGGGATGAATCCGGCAGTTCCGTCCAATCCAGCAACCCGCCCCGATCACGCAGTGCGCTCCCACCTGCGTGCCATCGCCGATGTGCGTATCCTCACCGATCACGGCGTAGGGCCCGATGCCCACGTTTTCGCCGCTGCGCACCAAAGGTGCCACTATGGCTGTTTGATGCACGCCGTTGGCAATCGGCGCCCGTTCAAGCAGCAGCCCCGCCGCCCTGGCAAACGCGACTTTGGGCTGTGCGGTCCGCAAAACCGTCTTTCCTTGCAAGCCCATCCCTTCCTTGGCCACCACGCATACGGCCTGCGAGGCTGTGGCCCGCTCGACGTGCTTCGCCTCCTCAAGATAAATAAGATGTTTCGGTCCAGCCCGTTCCGGCCCCGCCACTCCCGTCAGCTCGAGCGCGCCGTCCCCTTCGAGCCTGGCGCCAATCTTTTCCGCCACTTCCGCTGCAGTCAGTCTCATCGCTGCACTCCTCTTCTTCTCCGTTCCCCGTGCGCCACCTGTG
>Ga0187772_10000398_pt1 | contig 19459 bp, 18 predicted proteins | sample 0116_SJ02_MP15_2_FD_133137 | JGI IMG/M metagenome (GOLD analysis project Ga0187772, IMG submission 133137) | Tropical peat soil microbial communities from peatlands in Department of Meta, Colombia - 0116_SJ02_MP15_20_MG | ecosystem: Environmental > Terrestrial > Soil > Wetlands > Peat | place... | reverse complement strand
GCTACCGCGCGATGTTGATCGGCGCGGAGCTCTGCCCCAAGTTCTTCCCGATGCTGACGACCGCGGCGGGGACGATCCGGCCCGCCCGTGTCCTCGTCCTGGGGGCCGGGGTCGCCGGGCTCATGGCGATCGCCACCGCGAAGCGGCTGGGCGCGCTGGTCGAGGCGTACGACGTCCGACGGGCCGCCGGCGAGCAGGTCCGCAGCCTCGGGGCCCGGTTCCTCGAGCTCCAGATCAACGCCGAAGGGAGCGGCGGATACGCGCGGGAGCTGACCGACGCCGAGAAGGCCCAGGAGACGGAGATGCTGGCGCGGGCCGTCGCCGACGCGGACGTCATCGTCACGACCGCCGCGATCCCCGGCCGGAAGGCGCCGATCCTGGTCCGCAAGGAGATGATGTCGAAGATGCACGCCGGGGCGGTGATCGTCGACCTCGCGGCCGAGACGGGGGGGAACTGCGAGCTGACCAAACCCGGGGAGACGGTCGACGTCGGGGGCGTGAGCGTCGCGGGCCCCGTCAACCTCCCGAGCCAGCTGCCGTTCCACGCGAGCCAGATGTACTCCCGGAACCTCGAGTCGTTCCTCAAGCTCCTGGTCGACGCCCAGGGAGCGCTCCTCACCGATTACGCGGACGAGATCCTCGCCGCGAGCCTGCTCACGCGGGACGGAACGGTCGCCCACAAGCCGACGGCCGACCTCCTCGCCGGAGGGAAGGCGTAGATGGCCGCCGACATCTGGACGGCGCTGTTCATCGCGCTGCTGGCGGCGTTCACCGGCTACGAGGTGATCAGCCGCGTCCCGGTCCTCCTGCACACCCCGCTGATGAGCGGGTCGAACTTCATCCACGGGATCGTCCTGGTCGGGGCGATCATCGCCCTGGGCATCGCAACGACCACCCTAGAGCGGGCGGTCGGGTTCGTCGCCGTCGTGATGGGGGCGATGAACGTCACCGGCGGCTACGCCGTCACCGAGCGGATCCTCGCGATGTTCGATCGCTCGAAGAAGGGCGGAGGTAAGCCATGACGGCCTGGATCAACGACGCGATCGACGCCGTCTACATCGTCGCGGTCCTCGTCTTCGTCCTCGGGCTGAAGGCGATGAGCGGTCCGGCGACCGCCCGTCGCGGGATCCTCTACGCCGGGATCGCGATGCTGCTCGCGGTCGTGGTGACGTACTTCGACCCGTCCGTTGTGAGCGCCGGGACCTGGAACATCCTCCTGATCCTCGCCGGGACGTTCGTCGGCGCGGCCGGCGGCTACTACTGGGCCCGCGTCGTCAAGATGACGGCGATGCCGCAGATGGTCGCCATGTTCAACGGGATGGGCGGCGGCTCGGCGGCCGCGATCGCGGCGGTCACGCTCCTCGGCTCGATCGGCAGCCACGTGAGCGCGAGCCTCAGCCTCGCGGGGGCCGTGATCGGGACGATCTCGATCTCGGGGAGCATCATCGCGTTCCTCAAGCTGCAGGGCTGGATCGTCCAGCGGGCGGTCGCCTACCCCGGCCGCCAGGTGATCAGCCTCGGGATCCTCGCCGTCGGCGTCGGCTTCGGGGTCTACGCCGTCACGATCGTGAACCCGACGTTCCTGATCCCGTTCTACGCCCTTCTCTGCCTCTACGGGGTCCTCCTGACGATCGCGATCGGCGGGGCGGACATGCCCGTCGTGATCAGCCTGTTCAACGCGTTCACCGGGATCGCGGTCGGTCTCGACGGCTTCGCCCTCGTGAACGGGCCGCTCGGGGACGCCGGCTACGCGATGGTGATCGCCGGGGTCCTGGTCGGCTCGGCCGGTTCGCTCCTCACCTACCTGATGGCGAAGGCGATGAACCGCTCGGTGACGAACGTCATGTTCTCAGCGTTCGGCGCGGTCGAGGAGACCGGGGGGGCGGTCCAGGGCGCGCTCAAGCCGATGGGCGCGACGGACGTCGCGGCGCTGATGGCCTACGCGAACCAGGTGATCATCGTCCCCGGCTACGGGATGGCCGTCGCTCAGGCCCAGCAGAAGGTCAAGGAGCTCGCCGACCTCCTCGAGACGAAGGGCGTGAGCGTGAAGTTCGCGATCCACCCGGTCGCCGGCCGCATGCCCGGGCACATGAACGTCCTCCTCGCCGAGGCGGGGATCTCCTACGACAAGCTGTTCGACCGCGACGAGATCAACGCCGAGTTCGCCCACACCGACGTCGCCTTCGTGATCGGGGCGAACGACGTCGTCAACCCCGCCGCCCACCGCCAGGGCAGCCCGCTCTACGGCATGCCGATTCTCGACGTCGAGCAGGCGAAGAACGTCATCGTGAACAAGCGCGGCCAGGGCAAGGGGTTCGCGGGGATCGAGAACGACCTTTTCTACCGCGAGAACACCCACATGCTCTACGGGGACGCCCAGACGGCGGTCGGCCAGCTGGTCACGGCGCTCAAGCAGACGTAGGCGGCGGCTCCGGAGGCGCGGCGTGGTCCGGCGGTCGTCGCGCCCCCGCGGACGGCCGCTCCCGCCCGTCCGCCGGCGGGCGGGCGATCGCCGCATCCGCTTGCGGTGGGCCACCGCGGGCGACCTGGGGACGCTCGTCCGCCATCGACGTAGCATGTGGACGGAGATCCGCGACTTCTCACCGGCGGAGCTCGATCGTCACGACCTCGCCTACCGCCGGTGGGCCCGCGCAGGGCTGGTGGCGGGGACGTTCGTCGCCGTCCTTGCCGAGACGTCCGACGGCGCGGCGGTGGGAAGTGGAGCGGTCTGGCTGATGCCGATGCAACCCCGGCCGGGGCCGCTGGGCCGGCCGGAGATGCCGTACGTCCTGTCCATGTACACCGAGCCCAGCCACCGGGGCCGCGGGGTCGCCACCCGGATCGTTCGCGAGCTCCTCCGCTGGTCCCGCGCCCAAGGGTACGGAAGGATCTTCCTTCACGCGTCGGCGGCGGGCCGCTCGGTCTACGCCCGCCTCGGCTTCCGTGCGGGCAGCGAGATGCGTCGGGCGCTGCGTCCCCGCGCCCCGCGCGTCGGTCGTTGAGCACGGGCCGGCCGGACCGGGTCCGTCCCACCGGGACGCTTTGCCACGTGAACCCGGCTCCACTGGGGAGTGAGATACCATGCCCCTCGTGAAGGCCGCGATCCAAGGGAGAGTACCGTGGCAACGACCGAAACGCGCGGAGAGAACTGGTGGGCGCGCAACGCGGGGCGGCTGAAGACGATCTTCCGCCTGATCCTCGGCCTGGTCTGGACGATCAAAGGGACGCTCAAGTTCACGAGCGGCTACAACGGCACGTTCCTCAGCAACGTGCAGGCGTCCCAGTCGAACGCCCCGGGCTGGCTGCAGGGGTGGTACTCGTTCTGGGTCACGCAGGCGACGAACCATACCAACCTCATCGTCTCCACCGTCGGCACGCTCGAGATCCTCCTCGGCGTCGCGCTCCTCCTCGGGCTCCTGCGGAAGATCGCCTACCTCGCCGGGATGGCCCTGAGCCTCCTGATCTGGGCGGTCCCCGAGGGGTTCGGGGCTCCGTATGGGCCCGGATCCGGCGCGACCGACATCGGGACCGGCGCGATCTACGCCGTCGCCTTCCTCGGGCTGGTCGTGATCAACTCGACGTACGGCCCCAGCCGCTGGAGCCTGGACCACGTGATCGAGCGCGTCTTTCCTCGATGGGCGTCGCTCGCAGAGTTCGGGGGGATGCGGGCGCTCCCGGCCCCGCCGGCGCACGCCTCGGCCCCCGCGGGCTGAGCGGCCCGCGGGGACCGCCGGGGGTCTCCGTCCCAGCGGTCCCGTGCGCCCGGACGCTGCCCGGGGGACGGGGCTCTCCTACGGGTCGGAGGCGGCCCGATAGCGGAGCGCCCGGAGGTCGGGGAGCGCCAGCATGACCGCGCCGTTCACGACCGTCCCGGCGGCGGCGATCGAGTAGACGAACAGGATGCCGTGGGCCGCCGCGAGGAGCCCGCCGACAACGAGGCCGGCCGGGATCGCGACGAACGCCCCGACCGAGTCGATGCTCAGGACCCGGGCCAGGACCTCGTTCGGGACGATCGCTTGCATCGTCGCGTAGAAGACCGTGTTGATGAGACCGATGCCGACCCCGATCCCCACCGCCCCGACGACCGAGACGACGAGGCTCCGGCTGACGACCAAGAGCGCGATCGCGCCGCTCTGGGCGACCACGCTCGTCGCCATGAGGAGCCCGGCGAAGCGGCGCGCCCGGAGGCGGGGCACGGCGAGCGCCCCTCCCGCGGCGCCGGCGGCGAGCCCGGCGACGACGTAGCCGTAGACCGCCGCATTGCCGCCGAAGACGGTCGCGGCGTAGACGACGAAGAAGCTCGTGACCATCGTGAGCAGGAAGTTCGCCGGGAGGAACCCGAGCGTCACCTCGAGGACCCCGAGGTGGGTCCGCATGTAGTGGAGGCCCTCGCGGAGCTCTCGCGTCCACGAGCGCGCGGCGCGGTCCGCGCGCGGAGGGATCCGGCCCGCCCCGGCGGCGATCTGGAAGAGGAGGGTCCCGGAGATCGCGTACGTGGCGGCGTTGACCCCGAGGCCGGCGACCGCGCCCGCGAAGACGACGAGGAGGCCCCCGGCGGCGGCTCCGACGGTGTAGCCGGTCTGCGAGAGGGCCGAGAGGACCCCGTTCGCCGCCTCGAGGTGCTCGGTTGCGACGATCCGGGGAACGATCGCCTGGCTCGCGGGGGTGAACAGCGCGGAGAAGCTGTAGACGAGCGTCATCGCGCCCAGGACGAGCAGGAGGGAGAACCCCGCGAGGTAGAGGGCCAGGGCGAGCGCCGCCATGACCCCCATCCGCACCAGGTCGGACGCGACCATGAGACGCCGTCGGTCGTAGCGGTCGGCGACGACGCCGGCGAGGAGGCCGAGGGCGATCCCCGGGACGACCCCGGTGAGGCCGACGTAGGCGACGTCCAGCGTGCTGTGGGTGTAGTGGTAGACGAGCCAGTTGACCGCCACGCTGGAGATCGAGCCCCCGAGCGCGGAGGCGAGGGACGATCCGAGGAGCGAGCGGAAGCTCCGCGAGCCGAGCGATCCGGGGGCGGGCGAGGTCGGCACCGTGGAGGGGTGAGCCGCCTGGGGTATTGGAGCTCGGGCCGCGAGCCTCGGTCGAGGCCGGGCCCGGGGGAGGCGTCCGTCAGCGGCGTTGCGCGGTGTACACGGTCGTCACGGTCGGGAGCGTGACCGAGCCGCCGAACTCCTCGTCGGCGAGGCGCCCCAGCTCCCCGAGGAACCAGGCCCGTGTCCGAGGGGAGAGCGTCGCGATCTCCGAGAACGTGCTCCAGAGCGCCTGCACGCGCGCGGTGGGGATCGTGACCTCCCGGCGGACCTGCTCCCGTGCGATCCGCTCGAACCGTCCGACCGACCGTAGCTCGGCGAGCCGGCGCGCGCGCACGCGCTCCTCGGACCGCCGGCTCGGCCGGGGCGACGGCCGGCCTCCCCGGAGCGCTCGGTAGAGCGGCCGCAGGGCGCGTTGGAACGGCGCCGGGTGCAGGGGGTCCCCCGTGTGACCGTACCAGGCGGCCCACCAGCCGCCGGGCTTGAGCGCTCGGGCGACCCGCCGGAGGCTCCGACGGGCGGGCAGCCAGTGGAAGCTGGTCGCCGCGACCCCGAGGTCGAACCGGCGGTCCGGGAGGCGGGCGCGCTCGAACGGAGCGTTGACGACCCGGAGCTCGGTGCGGCCTCGCGGAAGCGAGCTCCTCAGGAACCGGGCGAACCGCCGGTCGGCCTCGACCAGGACGAGCTCGCCGACCTCACGCCGCAGGAGCTCTCGCGTGGCGATCCCGGTCCCTGGACCGATCTCGAAGACCGTCGCGCCGGGCCCGAGGCCGCAGCGATCGACGAGGATCTCGTAGACCCGGGGCGGGTACGGGAGTCGCGCGCGGTCGTACAACGCCGGGTCGCGGCCGAAGACCGTCCGGCGCACCCGCTTCGGCACGCGCCGCGTGCGGAGGCCGGCCGGACGCGCGGGAAGCGTCTCGAACGGTTCTCGAGCGACGACCCGTGGCGCGCGACGGCGAGAGGGTCGGATGGGCGCGGCCAGATTTGAACTGGCGACCTTCACCATGTCAGGGTGACGTCATAGCCACTAGACCACGCGCCCGGCCGAGCGGCGACCGACGCTCGGCACTTAGCGGTGTCGGCCTCGAGCTCAGCCGTAGCCGCCCGGGAACTGGCCGGGGTCCGGGTGCTCGTTCCAGTGGTAGTAGCCCATCGACTGGCGCTGGGCCTCCGTCGACTCCTGGCGTAAGCCGCCCTGGAACGACCCGTACGCCTCCCGGACCTGCTCCTCGATCGAGCGGGCGCGCTCGAGCGCCCGCCGGACGTGGGGCGCGTCGACGAACTCGCTTCCCGAGACCGCGGCGAGGTCCCCCGCGGTGCGGATCAGCCCGCCCAGCTCCCGAAGGCGGAGGGTGAGCGCGTTGCGCCGGCCGTCGAGCGCCTCGGCGCGGCGGCGCGCCTCCTTGATCAGCTCGAGGACGGCGCCCCGGGTCGCCGGGCGGATCCTCCCGTCGACCGCGATCTCCTGGGCGCAGAACTGGGCGATCCTGAGCCGGTTCGCCTCGGTGTCGGGCATCGCGGTCTCGAGGAGGACCTCGTAGCCGGAGCCGGCGATCCGCGAGCGCAGGGGAGAGAGGATCCCGTGGAGGTCCTGGATGTTCGCCGCGGCGACCAGGATGAAGTCGCAGGGGACCCCGTCGACCCGCACCGCCGCGCCGCCGGACTGCGGGTTGCGGCCGGAGATTGGGAACCGCTTCTCCTGCATCGCCGTGAGGATGTGCCGCTGGAGGAACCCGAGGTGCGGGAGCTCGTCGATGAACAGGACCCCCTCATGGGCCTCGTGGATCGCCCCGGCGATCACGCGCTCGTACGGGAGAGTGCCGAGCTGGGGATGGCCGCCGTACGGGTCGTGGCGGACGTCGCCGAGGAGCTCGGTCTCGCTCGCGCCGGTCGCCATCACGAAGGTGTTCCGGTCGAGCTTCACGAGGACCTTGCGCGGGCTCTCGTGCTGGAGGGTCCTGCGTCGCTCGAGCGCGCGCTGGTCGAGGACCTTGATCCGGTCCCCGGCCCGCTCGTAGGCGACGACCTCCTCGACCCCGTTGCGCAGACGGGTCGTGCGGACCGACTCCTGCGGGTTCCCTCCGGGGCTCACCGTCAGCTCCAGGATCCCGCCCACGAGGTCGCGGAACGGGTTGCCGCTGCCGGCCATCCCCGGCACCAGCTGCTTCACGTTGCCGCAGCTCGGGCAGTACCGCTCGCTGGGGAGCGAGTAGAAGCTGCAGCGGGGGCACCGGTAGCCGAGCCGCTCGGCGACCGACGCGGGCGCGTCGGTGGGGGCGATCAGCTCCCCCTCGACGGACCGGGCCGCCTCCCGCTCGCGGTGGACCTCGTCGCGCTCGACGATCTCGACCGTCGGCCGCTCCGGGTTCTCCGGGTTGTGGACGACCCGCAGCTCCGAGCGGGGCCGGTCCAGATGGAGCGCGAGCGCCTGGGCCGTCATCGACTTCCCGATCCCGGGAGGGCCGACGAGGAGGAGGTGGCGGTGCTGGTACGCCGCGATCCGCGCGATCTCGACCGCCTTCTCCTGGCCGATGACCCGCTCGAGCGGGTCGGTGGGGATCGGGATGTCCCGGGTCGACCCGATCTCGTCGAGCGCGACCGGGGGCCGGTGGCTGGTCTCGCTGGCCATCGCTAAGGGGTTACGAGCGGCCGCTCCGCTAATAGGTTCGCTCCGGCCGCCCCCCCGGCCCGCTCCGCCCCGCGCTCAGCGCGCCGCGGACGGGCCGGCGAGGTCGGCCCGCGTGTAGATCTTGACCTGGTCGGGGAACTTCCCGATCGGGCCAAGGCGGGTGCCGACGACCGTCCCGATCCCCTTCTCCTCAGCGACGTCGAGCAGGCGCTGGCTCACGATCCCGTCGAAGACGACGGCCTTGGCGGGGGTCGCGAGCGCCGCGATGGCTTCGATCATCTCCTTGACCGGCGCCTCGCCGACGACCGCGTCGTTCTCGCCGACGAACAGGCACCGAGAGGCGTTCTCGACCCCGTTCAGGAGCTCGAAGTAGCGGGAGAGCTCCGGGGAAAGGGGCGCGGACGGCGGCGGGGGCGGCGCCACGGGCACGGGGACCGGACGGGGGGCCCGGTCGCGGTCGTCCCGGCGAGGCGGGCCGCCTCCCTCCCGGTCGTCCCGCCGCTCCTCCCGCCGGTCGCCGCGGCCCTCGGCGCGCTCCTCGCGCGGCTCGCGGGTCGCGCCGGTCGATTCGAACCCGCTCATCTCGAGGTACTGGTTGATCGGGATCTTGTTGCGGAGGCACTTCAGGAGCTGCTTCTGGGTCAGCTCCTCGACCTCCGAGCCGCGCGGCGCGCGCGCGACGAAGTCGATGTCCATCGTCTGCAGCATCTCCCGAAGGATCAGCTCGCCCGCGCGATCCCCGTCGGTGAACACGGTGACGGTCTTCCCCCGCGAGAGGTCCTTGACCGTCTGCGGGACGCTCGTCCCCTCGACCGCGATGACGTTCTTGATCCCGCAGCGGAGCAGGTTGAGCACGTCCGACCGCCCCTCGACCACGATCAGGGCGTCCGCCTGGTCGATGTTCGGGCCGGCGGGCAGGTGCTCCGGACCGTACGTGGTGATCTCCTCCACTTGGACGGCGGCGCGGACCGCCTCTGTCAGGTCGAGGCCGACCCCTTTCGACTCCTCCTGGAGGCGGCCGAGGATCTCCTTCGCCCGCTCGACGACCTTCTGGCGCTTGGAGATGCGGATGTCCTCGACGCTGACGACCTCGATCTTCGCCCGGCACGGGCCGATGCGGTCGACGGTCTCGAGGCCGGAGGCGACGATTGCCGTCTCGACCTGGTCGAGCGACGACGGGATGATGACCTCCCCCTCGCTCTTGCCCTTCCGGCTGTCGATGTCGACCTCGATCCGTCCGATCCGGCCGGACTTCTGCAGGTCGCGCAGGTCGAGCTCGTCACCGAGCAGGCCTTCGGTCTGTCCGAAGACCGCGCCGACGACGTCGGGTTTGTCGATCACACCTTCCGCGGTGATACGGGCTCGGATCTGGTACTTGGCGGCGTTCGGGTCACTCGTCATTTTCTCGGGTTTCTCCTGGTGAAGAGAAGCGCGTTCCGGGCGGGCCGCGGGGCGGCGGGCTACGTTCGATGGACGACGCCGGACGATGCGCGGAGGCGGCGACAGGAGCGTGGGTTGAGCATGAGTCGCTGTTCCGGATCTTCCGGCGACGGTCGGAGCAGCCCTCCTCGCGTCCCCGGAACGTTCTTCTTCGGTCCTTGGAGCAGGGAAGGGTATTTAAGACATCCGGTCGCGGGCCGGCCGCTGCATCAACGCCCCCCGTGCGCGGGCGCCGCCGGGCAGGGGCGGCGGCCCCGCCCGTTACGGTGGCCCCGGACGCCCGCGGCACGCCGTTAAGCGGGGCGGCGGGTGCCGGTGCCGTGGCCCCGGTCAAGGTGGAGTTCGTCTACGCCGGTCTGAGGGTGCGAAGCGTGGCCCGCTCGCTCGCGTTTTACCGTCGGCTCGGCTTTCGGGTGCACCGCCGAGGGACGATGGGCCACGGAGGCGTCTGGGTCCACCTCGTCTACCCGGGCGCCGCCCAGCGGCTCGAGCTCAACTACTACCCGCGGTCGTCCCCGTACTACGAGCCCGTGCGTCGGGGCACGGAGTTCGACCACCTCGGGTTCCGGGTCTCGGACGTCGAGCGGTGGGAGGCGACCCTGCGGAGGCGCCGGTTCCCGATCGTCGCCAGGGTCCGCGAGACCGGCGAGAACCTCGTCTACACGCGCGACCCGGACGGCAACTGGGTCGAGTTCTTCGGCCCGGTCCCGAAGGTCGTCCGTCGGCGCCGCCGGCGCGCCCGCTCGCCGGGCTGAACGACCCGCCCGCCGCGCGCGCCCGACCGCCGATACGACCGATAGTAGATTTATAGACGGGCCTCTACGCCGACGCGGAGATTCTTACATGCCGCGACGAGGTGCCCGGAAGCTCGCTGACGTGCCGGAGCCAGGAACGCCCCCGTCGGAGCCGGAGCTTCCGGAGGACGACTTCGTGAGCTCGCTCCGCACCGAGCTCTCCAAGCGGCAGGAGGCGGCCGGCGCCGGGGCGGGGGAGGACCTGTCGCACCGGGCCGAGCTCAACAAGCGGCTCCTGCAGGACCTCTGGGAGGTCCACAACCAGTTCGAGGAGGTCAGCGTGCACCTCACCCTCGACCCGTCGCAGACGCTGTTCGCGACGTTCGCGGAGTACCCGTCGAAGTGGACGTTCAAGGAGAACTTCGACTTCGGCGCCGTCAAGACGATCGAGCTCGGCGACCGCGCCGCCGGTTGGGTCGGGTTCACGATGCGGTTCTGGTACTACCGGGCCCCCGACGGGGCCGGCCGCCTCCGGGGGATCTTCGAGTGGTGCGACGGTGAGAGCTACCATCGCTACAGCGGATGGATGCGGATGATGAGCCAGGCGATCCTCTACGACGCTCCCGAGGACGCCGTCAACCTCCGCGACCTCCACCGCGTGCTCCGGGACGTCGTCGTGCAGTGGTACGCCGCCCACCTCGAGAGGACCCCCGCGACGCTGGTCGCCCACCTCAAGGAGAAGTACCCGAAGGGCGCCTCGTACGCGAAGGAGTCCTATCGCTGAGCGGCCCGGCGCGGTTCCGCCCGGGCGAACGAAAGAGAGTTGAAATAACGCGGAACGTCTTCGCGTTCCGACCGCGGGGAGGGTCGAGCGCTCCGGCTCGGGGCTGCCCCGTCCACGAACGATGATCGCCGCGGGCCTGCGCGAGCACCTCGTCGCCTACTTCGAGGAGCACCACAAGCTGATCGAGGCGAACGCCCTCACGCTCCTCTTGGACCAACCGCAACCGCTGGTCGTCTCCCGCGACGTCGTCGAGACGGTCGGGACGGACTCCCCGTTCGTCACGCAGGAGATCGTCCAGGCGGTCCTCGCCCGCCGGGCCCCGACCGCGGTGCGTCGAGCAGCGGAGCGGCCGGTCGCCGCCCCGGCCGGTGTCCCGGCGTCTCCCGCCGCGGAGTTCGCGGTCGTCCGCGAGGGGTTCTCCGGCCCGTCCAAGGCGGAGACGCCGGTCCTCGGCTTCACCCGCCTGTTCACCTCCCGCTACCGTCAGCTCGCCCCGGCCGTCCGGAGCCGCGGCGGGCTCGAGAACCTGCGGAGCGTCCGCGACCTGAGGCCGGCGGAGGGGGTCCAGAGCCTCGTCGGGATGGTCCGGGAGGTCCGAACGACCTCCCGGCATCGCCACACGCTGCTGACGTTGGACGACGAGTCCGGCACGGTGGAGGTCCTGGTCCCTCGCGATTCCCCCGCCGCCCGAGTCACGTTCCTTTCGGACGAGGTCGTCGGCCTCAAGGTCCGCTGGAGCGGGGGCCGGGACCGGCTCCCGACCGCCGTAGGGGTGGAGCGACCGGACGTTCCCGCCTCGCGACCGAACGGCCGCACCTCCCGGCCCCGGCGGGCGGTCCTCCTTTCCGACCTTCATGTTGGAAGCAAGACGTTCCTCGCCCGGGACTGGTCGGCGCTGGTCGAGTTCCTTGCCGAGCGCGGGCCGAACCCGGAGCTCGCGCGCTCGGTCGACACGGTCGTGGTCGCGGGGGACCTCGTGGACGGGATCGGGGTCTATCCCCGGCAGGAGCGGGACGTCGCGATCCCGGACGTCGTCGAGCAGTACGCCGAGCTCGGACGGGACCTCGGTCAGCTCCCCCGGCGGCTCACAATCGTCGCGGTCCCGGGGAACCACGACGCCGTCTCGCCGGCCGAGCCGCAGCCGGCGCTGCCGGCGGCGCTCGCGGGCTCGCTGGGGGAGAACGTCCGCCTCCTCGCGAACCCGTCGACGTTCTCGCTCGGCGGCACCCTGGTCGCGGCGTACCACGGACGGGGGTTCGACGACCTGATCCCGGCCCTCCCGGGGTCGAGCTACGCACGGCCCACGGAGGTGATGCGACGGATGCTCCAGATGCGACACCTGGCGCCGATCTACGGGCAGCGGACGCCGCTCGCGCCGGCGGAGCGGGACGGCCTCGTGATCGACCCTGTGCCGGATATCCTCGTCACCGGTCACCTGCACACCTACGGGGTCGACCGCTACCGCGACGTGCTGATGGTCAACGCGTCGGCCTGGCAGGGCGAGACCGACTACCAGCGGATGCGCAACATCGTCCCGCACCCGTCGCAGGCGACGGTCGTTGACCTCCAGAACCTCGGCTACGTGACCGTCGACTGCACCGGGGGCGAGGCGGTGATCCGGGGGCCGTCCGGGTGAGCCCGTTCCCGATCGACCCGGCGCGGGCGACCGGCCCGATGCGCCTGGTCCTGAGCGCCTATCCGTCGCCCGAGAGCGCCCAGCGGGTCGTCGAGGCGGTCCTCGCGAGGCGCCTCGCCGCCTGCGCGAGCTCGCTCGCCCAGCGCTCGACGTTCCTCTGGAAGGGCCGGCGCGAGATCGCGGAGGAGGTCCTGGTGGTCTTCAAGACCGCTCCCAAGACCGTCGGGGCGTTGTTCCGCTACCTTGCCCGCTCCCACCCGTACGCGGTCCCGGAGATCGCCGAGCTCGATCTCCTACGCGTTGACCCCCGCTACCTCGGGTGGCTCACGGGGCTGCTCGACCCTTCCTCCGTCCCAGGCCCCGGAGGGCGCCCTAGGCGTCGGGCAGTACGGCGAGGCCGGGGAGCTCGAGCCCCTGGACGAACTCGAGCGCGGCGCCCCCGCCGGTCGAGACGAAGCTGAACGAGCCGAGGAGCCCCAGCTCCTCGGCGACCCGGGCCGAGTCCCCTCCCGCGGCGACGTGGTAGCCCGGGACCGACCCGAGGTGGCCGAGCACCTCGGAGGTCCCCAGCGCGAACCGCGGGTCCTCCGCGAGGCCGAGCGGACCGTTCCAGAAGACCGTCTTTGAGCCGTCGAGTGCCTTCGCGAACGCTGCCCGGCTCATCGGTCCGAGGTCGCGGGCGACCGCCTCGGGCGGCACGGCGTCGGCGGGCACCACCGCTCCTTCGGAGCTACCGGGGCGCTCGACGATCAGGTCGCTCGGGAGGAGGACCTCGGTCGAGGAGGCGCCGGCCCGATGGAGGAACTCGTCGACCGCGGCGTCCACTCCCGCCTCGACCGTGGTGGCGCCGAGCCGTGCCCCCCTCGCGCGCAGGAACGGGAACGCGAGCGCCCCCCCGATCAGAAGGCGGTCGGCCCGACCGAGGAAGCTCGAGAGGAACGGGAGCTTGTCGGCGACCTTCGCCCCCCCGACGACCACGACGTAGGGGGCCGGCGGGCCCTCGGCGAGCGGCGTGAGGGCCCGAACCTCGCGTTCGACCAGGAGGCCGGCGAACGCCGGTAGGCGACGGGCGACCCCGACCGTCGACGCGTGCGCCCGGTGCACCGCGCCGAAGGCGTCCTCGACGAACAGTTCGCCGAGCTGGCTGAGCTGCGCGACGAAGCCGGGGTCGTTCGCCTCCTCTCCGGGATGGAACCGGAGGTTCTCCAGGAGGAGCGCCTCCCCGTTCGCGAGCCGCGCGACCGCCTGTAGCGCCGGCATCCCGACGGCGTCCTCGGCGAACGGGACCGGCGTGCCGAGGAGGGCGCTGAGCCGATGGGCGACCGGCCGGAGGGAGAATCGCATGTCCCGCTGTCCGTTCGGCCGGCCTAGGTGGCTCATCACGACCGAGCGGGCCCCGGCCGCCCGAAGGTGCTCGAGGGTCGGGAGCGCCTCCGCGAGCCGACGGTCGTCGGCGATCCCTCCGTGCCCGTCCAACGGGACGTTGAAGTCGACGCGGACGAGGACGCGGCGTCCCCGGAGGGGGGCGGACCCGATCCCTCGCTTCGCCTTCATCCCGTGAGCCGTCCGACCGCCGGCATCGGAGGCCGTCTATCAGCGTTGCGTCGGACGGCGGGCTCGAGCGACCGTCCGGTGGACCTCGGCGACCGCCCGGCGCGTCGCCGGGAGCTCGAGTCCGTATCCCAGCCCGCGCCGAAGGATCTCTTCCGAGATCGCCCGGACCTCCGTCGGGCGCCCGCGCTCGACGTCCTGGAGCATGCTCGAGCGGTTCTCGGCGGTCGCTCGCACGATCCGCTCGAGGTCCGCTCGGGCCGTCGCGAGGCTCAGGTCGACCCCGGCACGGCGGGCGACGCCCACCGCCTCCTCGAGGAGAAGCTCGGCCTCCTCGCGTGCCGGGCCGTCCCGAAGGGCGCCGTTCACCACCTGGCGGACCGCCGTCACCGGGTTGATGGCGGCGTTCACCACCGCCTTCCGCCACACCTCGAGGTCGAACGTCGCGCTCGTGCGGACCTCGAACCTCGACCGGGCGAACAGCGAGATCAATGAGGCCGTGGCGGCCGAGGCCGCGCCGGCCGCCGTCGGCTCGGGGAAGACGACCTCTCCGGTGCCGCTCGCCCGCACCTTACCCGGGGCTAGCCAGGTCGCCGGCACGGAGTGCACGGCCCGGACGAGCGACCGCTCCGGCTCTGGCCAGCCGGCGGTCCGCAGCGCCCCGGCAGCGGTTCCCTCGATCCCGAGGCCGTTGCCGAGGAGGGCGGTCGGGGTCGGGGCGACCGCGCGGGCGAGCTCCGCCGACGCTTCCGCGAGGTCGAACGACTTTACCGTGAGGAGGACGGCGTCCGCCCGGGTCCCCCCGGGGAGGGTCGCCGTCGCCTCGAGCGAGAACGTTCCCGGCTCGGTCCCCTCGACCGTCAGCCCGTGGGCCCGGATCGCCTCGACGTGGGCGGGCCGTCCCACGAGGAGAACGTCCTCTCCGGCGGCCGAGAACCGGGCGCCGAACAGGCTCCCTACCGCCCCGGCGCCCAGGATGACGACGGAGCTCACGAGCGGTCCCGGACGGCCTATTCCAGTCGGCGGACGACCTCGGCGAGCGACGGCAGCCGGCCAAAGTCCCGCCGCAGCAGCGCCAGCAGCCCCTCGTAGTAGCGGACCTGCTCGCGGGCCTGGCGGACCTTCAGCCGCAGGTACTCCTCCTCCCTCCGGAGGCGAGCGACCTCCCGCGCGATGTCCCGCTCGGTCGTCCGAAGGAACTCGAGCCTATCGGAGAACCGGTCCGTGCGGGCCAACGTTCACCTCCGCCCCCGGCAGCCGGCCGCGGACCTCGGCGAACTCGCGCGACGTCTGCTCGAGCTTGACGAGCTCCTTGTGGACCCGATGCATCCGCAGCTCGAGCCTCCGGCGTCGGTCGCTCAGCTCCCCGAGGGCCCGCTCGAGCGCCTCCAGCCGCCGTCGCCACTTGTCCCGCTCCTGGACACCGGCGATCGCCGAGTCGACCCGGCCCATCCGCCCCGCGACCGGCCGTTCGCCAATCAACCTTTCGCCCAAGCGGTCCGGCCATCCCGGCACCGTTAAGCCCCGGGAACCCTCCAACGCTCCCGGTCGATGGCGGCGCTCGGCAAGGTCGTCGTGCTCGGGGCGGGAAACATCGGCGGGTCGCTCGCGCAGCGCCTCGCGGAGGCGGACGTCGCCGCGGAGGTCACCCTCGTCGACATCGTCGACGGCCTGCCGCAGGGCAAGGCGCTCGACATCGCCGAGTCGGGGCCGATCGTCGGGTTCTCCAGCAAGGTCACCGGCGCGACCTCCCTGGACGCCCTGCGCGGGGCCGACGTGGTCGTTGAGACCGCCGGCCTGGCTCGCAAGCCGGGGATGAGCCGGTCGGATCTCCTCGAGAAGAACGCCTCGATCGTCGGCGCCCACGCCGACGCCGTGCGGTCGATGGCGCCTCAAGCGGTCTGCGTGGTCGTCACCAACCCGGTCGACGTGATGACGGCCTACTTCCGCGACCGGAGCGGCCTCCCGACCGCGAGGGTGTTCGGGGAGTCCGGAACGCTGGACGCGGCGCGGTTCCGCTACTTCGTCGCCGAGGCCCTCGGGGTCGCGGCCCGGGACGTGACCGCCTTCGTGCTCGGGACCCACGGCGACACGATGGTCCCGATCCTTTCCCTCTCGAGCGTCTCCGGGGTCCCGCTCACCCGGCTCCTTCCCGCCGACCGGCTCGGCGCCCTCGTCGAGCGGACGAAGCAGGGGGGTGCCGAGGTCGTCAACCTCCTCAAGACCGGGAGCGCCTACTTCGCCCCGACCGCGAGCCAGGCCGAGCTCGTCCGGGCGATCGCCCTCAACGAGCACCGTCTCCTCTCCGCGTCGGCGCATCTCAGCGGGGAGTTCGGGGAACGGGGGATCTACGTCGGGGTCCCGGTCGTCGTCGGCCGGGCAGGGGTCGAGAAGGTCGTCGAGGTCGACCTCGCGCCTCCCGAGAAGGAGGCGTTCGCCGCGAGCGTGCGGGCGGTCCGCGCCGACCTCGAGATCCTCGCGAAGCTCCCGGCGGGACGGTAGGTCACTCGATGGCGGCGGCTCAGGAGGTGGGCACCGGCTTCGTGGAGATCAAGCGGAGGCTGGCGACCCTCCGTTATACGACCGACGCCAAGGAGCGAGCCCACATCACGGTCCGCCCGGAGGTGTGCGCCCGCTGCCCCCACTCGCGGTGCACGTTCGCCTGTCCGGCGAAGTGCTACGAGCGGATCGAGGGCCGCCTCGTCTTCCGGTACGAGGACTGCCTCGAGTGCGGGGCGTGCGACATCGCCTGCGACCAGGGCTCGGTCACCTGGACGTGGCCCCGGGGACCGTACGGCGTTCGCTATACCTACGGCTGAGCGCCCGGGGTCCGTCCGGCGCCGTCGATAGGGCGCGGTGCGGGCCCCGCGAGGTTCCTCTCAACGAACAGATTAAAGCCCCCGGCCCGGGCTTTCGCGCGCGGAGAACGTCTACGCCGTCCGTCGCGGCCGCCTCCGCAGCTTCGAGCCTGTTCCCCTACCGCGTTCGACCGTCCCAGGAAGCGATCCTCGGAGAGCTCGCGGAGGTCGTCCGGCTCGGGGGTCCGCTCCTCGTGAACGCCCCCAGCGGCTCCGGCAAGACGATCGCGGCGCTCGCCCCGCTGGTCGAGCACGCCCAGCTCGCCGGCCACCGGATCCTCTACCTCGTCCGGACCCAGGCGCAGGAGGTCCAGGTGATGCGCGAGACCGCGACCCTCGGCCATCGCCTGGAGCGACCGGTCCTCGCCCTGGGGCTGGAGGGCCGCTCCAAGCGGTGCATCCTCCTCGAAGGCGACCCGGAGATCAAAGGGGCGACCGCCGAGGAGCACGGCAAGCTCTGCGCCGACCGTCGGCGCTCGACCGAACGGGCGCTGCGCGGCGAAGCGCCCGCCGCCCCGCCCCGGGAGTTCCCCGAGGACGGCGAGATCGACCTCACCGACCTGGACGGCTGCCCGTACTACGCGAGGGTGGTCGGGACCGACCTGGACGCGCTCACCGAGACCCTGAGCTCGCGGCCGGCCCCTCCTCCGGAGTTCGAGCGGCTGTGCCGCGCCGACAACCTCTGCCCGTACGAGCTCTCCAAGCGGCTCCTCCCGCGCGCGACGGTCGTCGTGGCGCCGTACGCGTTCTTCTTCCACCCGCACGTCCGCCGTTCGCTCCTCGGCTGGCTCGGCTGCGAGCCGTCGGCGATCGACCTGGTCGTCGACGAGGCGCACAACCTGCCGGAGTACCTCCGGGACCTCGCGACCGTCGCGCTGCCGGAGGAGTCGGTGCGTCGCGCGCGCGACGAGGTCGCCGAACGAGGGGACTTCCAGCTGCCCAACGGGCCGAGCGCGACGCGCTTCTTCGACGTCGTGCGGGCCGCGATCGAGGAGCTCGCCCACGCCCTCGTCCACGGGGACGACGCGCTGCTGCCCTCGGGGGTCCTCGAAGAGGCGATGCTCCGCGCCCTCGGGGGGACGAGCCACCGGTTCGACACCTGGCTCGGGGCGCTGGCGACCTGGGGGGAGAACCTGCGCGACGAGCGGCGGAGGGAGCGTCGCCTTCCCCGCTCCTGGGTCCACACGGTCGCCATCACCCTGCTCAGCTGGCCGAAGCTCGATGCGCCTCGGTATGCGAAGGTCGTGACCCGCCTGCCTCGTCCTGCGCTCGAGGCGTTCGCCCTGGACGCCTCCGAGGCGGCCCGCCCGATCCTCGACTGCCACCTGTCGGTCCACATGTCGTCGACCCTGGCGCCGCTCGAGGAGTACCGGGACGCCCTCGGCCTCGGTGCCTCCAGCCGCCGGATCGACGTGCCGTCGGCCGCCCCGAGGGGGAACTGCCGCTTCCTCTACGACCGGTCGGTATCGACCGACCCCGACGAGCTCCGGGAGGACCCGCGGGCGATCGGGCGGATCGCCGACCGGGTCGCGAAGGTCCTCGAGCTCCTTCCCGTCAAGACCGCGGTCCTCTTCCCGAGCTTCGAGCTGATGCGCCGCGTCCTGGAGGCGGGCCTCCAGTCCCAGCTCCCCCCGGGGGCGTTCGTCGAGTACGCCCGCTTGCCGACGTCGGACCTGTGGAGGTCCCTCGAAGGATGGAAGCACGAACCGACGTCGTCGGTGCTCCTCGGGGTCGCCGGCGGCCGGCTCGCCGAAGGGGTCGACCGGCCGGACGACGAGGTCGGCGCGGTCGTCCTGGTCGGGATCCCGTATCCGAAGCTGACGGCCAAACGTCGCGCGCTGGAGGAGTTCCTGCAGCGGAGCGTCGGCCGGGGACCGGAGTACGCGAGCCGGGCACCGGCCGAGCGGGCGATCCGGCAGGCGTTCGGCCGCCTCGTCCGTTCCGAGCAGGACCGCGGACTGGCGATCGTCCTCGACCGACGGGCGCCGGAGTTCGGCGACATCCTTCCCGGCCTCGAGCCGACCGGCGACCTCGCCCGGCTCACGCGGGAGTTCTACGGTCGGCGCGCCCGATGGTCGGCCGCTCGCGGTCGAGCGCCCGGGCCGTCCCTCGCCCCGGTCGCCCCGGTCGACCTACCGGCACCCGAGTCGGGCCCGTCCGCCACCGACGAGCCGCGCCTGTAGGCCGGCCGCCGACCGCCGGTCGGCCCGACGCGAACGTTCAAGACGGGGCGCGCCACACCCCCGCCCGTGATCATCACTCGGACCCCCCTTCGGGTCAGCTTCGCCGGGGGGGCGACCGACCTGCCGTCGTTCTACCGGGCCTACGGCGGGGGGGCTGTGACGAGCGCGGCGATCGACCGCTACGTGCACGTCCTGGTCAACGCGAAGTTCGACCGGTCGATCCGGGTCGCCTACTCGAGGACCGAGAACGTCGAACGCCTCGCCGACCTCCAGCACGAGCTGTTCCGGGAGGCGCTGACCGTGACCGGGGTCCACGAGGCGGTCGAGATCCACTCGATCGCGGACGTCCCGGGGGAAGGGACCGGGCTCGGCTCGTCGTCGTCCCTGACCGTCGGCCTGTTGAACGCCCTCTACGCCTACCAAGGGATCCTCAAGGACCCGGCGGAGCTCGCCCGCGAGGCGTGCGAGATCGAGATCGACCGCCTGAAGGGCGCCGCCGGAAAGCAGGACCAGTACATCGCCGCGTTCGGCGGGACCCAGTACTTCGAGTTCCACCCGGACGACTCCGTGCGCGTCGCCCCGATCCCGCTGTCGACCCGGGACCG
>Ga0187772_10000397_pt1 | contig 19492 bp, 23 predicted proteins | sample 0116_SJ02_MP15_2_FD_133137 | JGI IMG/M metagenome (GOLD analysis project Ga0187772, IMG submission 133137) | Tropical peat soil microbial communities from peatlands in Department of Meta, Colombia - 0116_SJ02_MP15_20_MG | ecosystem: Environmental > Terrestrial > Soil > Wetlands > Peat | place... | reverse complement strand
GTGAAAGCAACTACTCCCGAAATCAGAGGGTGGATGGTCCAACGATTCTTCGCCCGAATACTGGCCAAGGCTGGCTACGACGTCGTCGTCGGGAGTGCGCTAGACATCTTCGCACGAAACCGACTGAGGTCGCTGTTCGTCGAAGTAAAATCGTCGTTGGCTGGAGGAAAGTTCGGGTCGCGGGCCGAAATAGCACAACTCGATGGTTATCTGACCGCTTGCGAAAGAAACAGGGCCGAGCGATGGCTCGGGATTATGGGGATAAACAAGCCCATGGACCTGCGCGACGCCTTCAGGACCGAAATACATTCGAGGAACATCGGCTTGATTGACATCAGATGGGTCGCGGCGAAAGAGACGCTCTTGCCGCACATCCCGTCAGTATCTTAGTGTGACTCCCCCCGACAGCTCGAAGAAACCCGCGACGTCCTCCATACCCTCTGGATCATCGAAATCTGCGCGTACAGTTCCCGCGCCTATACTTCCATCGTCGGGCGGAAACCAATCCTTGTCAGCCTGCTGAACGAACGAAGTGGCATCACGAAGCGCGGTCCCCTTCCTTATCTTCTCAGCCCTGGCTCTGAGCGCGGAAGCGAGGTCCTTCGCTTCGACTGCGGTTAGCGAGTCAGTTGACGAGCCGCTTTGAGGAATCGTCACACCTTCATCTCTCGCCACATGCCGAATCCAGCTCCAGTGGAGATACGACAATGAACGCGAGCCGCCGTTCTTTGCCTCGACGCTGACCCCCAAACGCCTGTCTCCGCCAAATTACGACGGCCGCCTCTTATAACGACCTCCCCGATGTTATCACCAGAACTCTCACCCCCAAGCCGAAACTGGTCGGGCATTAATTGAAGGAACCAACGAGCGTTGCCAAGCTTTTAACACAATTTCAATCGCAGGGGTACGCATGAGCCTCGGCAGAGACCAGGCCACGAATTTCCTCGCACCATTGTCCGGAAGGACCACGACTTTCCTCGTAGAGAGCAGGGGGGTCAACCTTACCCTTGCCCGTATCCTGACGGCCCAAGTGGTCAAATCTGGGGGCACCTGCGCCGTCCTCGACCTGGATGCCTTCTACTCTTCCAACTCTGATCAGGTATTCCGGTCCGCAGGCCCAGAGGCTCTGAGCGACGCCATCATCCGCGTCCCGCGACCCGGTGCAGACTTGGAAGCAGAGCTCGCTGGCCTGTTCGGTGTCCGGCACAACGTCGTCATCATAGACAGCCTGAACAGCCTCTACCATCTCCTCGCACAGGAGGACGGTAGCTCGCGCGGCAGAAGGCTGTCATTCGCTGCATCAGGTCTATCATACTTCGCCAGGACCAACGCCAAGTCGGTGATTCTGTCGATGTACAGGAGGGAAGGATTCCAGCGAGGAGGGCAGACTAGGTCAATCTCGGGATTGACCGACAGCACGGTTGCAGCCGAGGTCAGGGGCCAGGACATGACATTCAGAAACGTAAGAGGCCCCGGCTGGCCCGGTGGCAGATTCTCTATCCGAATCCCTTCAGATTAGCAACGTCAATTCCGGTGAAAATGGCCACCACCAAGAGCAGCAGCGCCATACCCAGGTAGAGGTTGACGGTCCTTGTCCTCGTGGTCTGCCTCCCGCTAAGATATACCAGGTAGATTCCCGCGGCGCCGACCACGATAACGAACGCATCGACAATGGCCTCTGGTATCGTCATCGCGGTGCTCGCTGGATAGGGAATGTAGCTCTGGTTGGAGACCGGAAAGACCACGGCGTTCACGAAGCCTGCCATCAAGGCGACCAGGAATATCACATACAGGGCCTGTATGAGGCCCCCTCCCCTTGTCAGAGACGCCACCCACCCAACGACGGCGTCTTTCGCGGCCCCGACCGTCCTCTTGTAAGCAGATTCCAGCGCGGTTCTTATCATCTACTCGCTATCTCCTTTCAGCAACTCGGCTATCTCCTTTGCCCACTGGCCCGTTTGAGGGTTGCGTTTAACACTATCCAAATAGTCTTTCCACTTCATCCCGCCGTAGGCCCTAACCCAATGCGGATAGGCGGCCCTCAACCGCTCTTCCGCCTCGCCATGGTACCGACAGAGGTCAGCGGTAGATTCCCGACCGCACACCCGGCACTTCAAGCCCTCTTCCTCCCTGGGCACGACGGATTGACGCAGAGCTTCCATGGCCGTCGCCCCGCGACCACGTAAACCACAGGCCACGAACAGCGCTCGCACGGCTTCGGAGTTGCCCTGATCTTTCCCCTCTGAGGGAGGGGTGCAGACGCCCGGCATCCTGAGTGGTAGTTGGAGCATCCGACGAACCTCTTCCTCGTCGACCTAGAGGTCACAATCCTGAGTTCCCCCGTCTTGCAAACCGGGCAGCGTCCGAGCGCGAACGCCTTCGAAACAATGTTCACCAGGGCTACATCGATTTGCCGCCCCACCACCTCTTCATTCGCGCTCAGCTCTGCCACTTGAGATGCGATGGATCTGACGGTTTCTCTAAGCAGGTCGCCCTCCTTCCCTATCCCCTTCTCGACGGCTCCGAGTTTCTCCTCAATCCCGCGCGTGAGCTCTGTGCTGACTATCGACGGTGCGTACTGGGTCATCGCCTCCATCACGGCCAGTCCCAAGTCACTCACCTCCATGCTCTCGCCCGACACATACCCCCTGCTGACGAGCGTCGAAATGATGTCCGCCCGCGTGGCCTTCGTTCCAACGCCTTCGTTCTCCATCTTCTCCAACAGGCTGCTCTGGCTGAACTTAGAGGGCCTCTGTTCGAACTTCTCCTCAGCTGACACCCCCTCGACCCTGAACCTGTCCCCTTCTGAAATCCGAGGGAGGCCGACATCCCTGTACCCAGAGTACCTCCCGTAGTACTTCATCCACCCTGGGAAGACCGTCCTCCCTCCCCTAAGCCCGAATTCGTGCTCCCCGACCATGAGCGACACGTCGACCATCTCTCTGCGAGCCGAAGGCCCGAAGGCAGCAAGAAACCGCCTGATCACGAGGTCGAAGATTGAAGCCTCGGCGACGCCGAGAGGGCGCCTAGGGTTCTCGCCTGTCGGGTGTATGGCCGGATGGGCAGGGTCCACCTTCTCGCCTTGCACGGGTTTCAGCTCGCTCCTTGTCAGCTCCTCGACGCTCGCAGAGTAACCAGCCATCTTCCCTATCCCTCTCAGTATCCCATGGTAGTTGATTGAAGGGGGGAGCCTCTGACTCCCGGTTCTCGGGTACGAGATGAGGGCGCCAAGATAGAGCTTCTCAGCCAACTCCAGGGTCCTGCTTGGTGTGTACCCGAAGGCGCGGAACGCTTCCTTCTGGAGGTCGCCTATGTTGAACGGGACAGGAGGGCCGATCTGGGCCAGGCCTCTGCGGATGGACGAAGCAACGGCATCTTTGCCTTCACAGTCCGCTCTGATTTCAGCCGCCCTGGACCATGAGTCAACCCTGTCCCTCGAATAGGCCGCGACGAATTCCCTCCCGTCCTTTTCGAACGTCCCCGAGACCTTCCAGTATGGAACAGGCACGAACTCCCGTATCTCGCACTCCCGCTCCACCAAGAAACCCAGGGTGGGTCCCTGAACGCGTCCCACGCTGACTGTCCTGTATCGGTGCCCCGCGCCCAACGGAGCTTGGGAAAGGGCACGAGAAAGGTTGACTCCCCAGACAAAATCGATGGCATGCCTAGCCCTTCCGGCGCGAGCCAGCCCGGAGCCTTCAGAGGGTTTCAGGTCGTCAAAAGACCTGAGCAGGTCCTCTGCCGTGAGAGTCGAGAACTTCGCCCTGAGGGCCACATCCTCCTTGCCCCCGCACGCATATCGTAGGAGATTGAACCCTATCGTCTCTCCTTCGACGTCGTAGTCGCACGCATTGATGAACCTGGACGCCCCGACAGAGAGCTTCTTCACGGCCGAAATCCGGCGAGCTGCACCCGAGGCGTCTTCATCCACCAGGTCTGAGGAGTACCACTCCACGTCGAAGACTGGGTACACCGCACGTTCGTCGAAAGGATCAGACACCCCATACACATGTCCCTGGGCGGCGCAGACGGCGAAGTCCTCTCCCTTCCAGCTCAGCCTGAAAACGGTAGTCCCGTCGACCTGCTCCCTCCTGGCAGTCCCTCCTGACAGTGCATCAGCGATGCGACTTGCCGCGTCAGGTTTTTCGCAAATTACAAGGGTGTAACCCGGACTCAAACGCGCCTCCGGACTGCGCGCGCGCCTCCGACGGGGGATCCGGTCTGTCTCAAGAAAACGATCCGTCTATCTTACTAACGTCGACCTGGAATTTTGCCGGAGAGAGCTTAGCCCCGCACTTCCTGCACTTGTAATCCGCCGCCTTCAAAACATCCGCGGGGGATCTGAGATCGAAACCCGAGTAGAGGGGCGTCCCACACGACGAACAAACGATTTCATAGGTCAACCCCGACACGCCTCTGCGACTTGCATTTAGGCGTATTCCGTTTCTAGACTTTCTGGCCCGAATATCCGAGGCTCCGCAGATAGACGCACTCGTCCATCGAGATGGCGAACCTTCTTCCGGGATACTCGGTGTCTCTCAGCACGCTCCTGTGCAATCCCCTGACTAGGACAATCGGGGTCGCCTCGTCGGACTCGCCCATCAGAATTTCCGCAGCGGAACTCAAATCGTCCGCCACTCCCTGCGCCGTCACTTTGAGCACGTTGCCAAAGAGGTCCTTCCTCCCTCTCATGTCGAGCACCGCCTCCAGCCCGGACGTGGCAACGGCCACCCCCGTCGTGCCTCTCCTCGACGGTGACAACCGGCTGTCGCAAACGACTACTCCGACGACAACCCCCCTTGAGAACCTCAGTGCTTCCCGAATCCTCCACGCGGAGACCTCGGGCCTCCGGGGGTAGAGGACGACCTTCCCATGTTTTACATTCGATTTGTCTATTCCGGCGTTTGGGGTCAGCAACCCATCCTTGCTCGTAAGGATGAAACCCGGAACTCCCCCCAAGATTTCGTCCGACTCGCGGACAACGAGTTCACAGAGCCGAGGATCCATCTTGTACTTCGCTGCGAGTTCCTTCGCCCTCTCTCCGACCTTGACCGAGCCAAGCCTGACCACTCTCCCCTCTGATATCGAAACGAACTTGCTCGAGATCACAAGCACGTCTCCATCCCTCAGCTCACCCCCCAGCCTCTCCTCAATCAGGGCGACCACGTCGAATTCCGAGCTTCTGGGGCGGACTACTACGGGCCTCAGGGAAAGCAACGGCTTGGCAGGGCGTGCCTCTCTTAAATAGAGTCAGGCTTCGCGGGCGACCGTGCCCAAGACCACGCAGCTCCACTCCTATCACGAGAAACACGGCAGGCTGACCGAGTTCGCCGGATACGAGATGCCCCTCTGGTATACTACGACGACCGACGAGCACCTCGCAGTGAGGAACGCGTCCGGGGTTTTCGACGTTTCCCACATGGGCCGGTTCATGGTCGAAGGGACAAGGGCCGCTGGTTTCCTAGAGGGCCTCGTACCTACAAATGTGGGGCCGCAGCCACCAGGGAAGGCGTTCTACACGCTCTTGCTCAACGAGCGCGGAGGCATCATCGACGACCTGATTATCGAAAAGCTGAGAGATGACAGATTCATGGTGGTCGTCAACGCGGCCAACGCCGAGACTGACATGCGCCACTTGCAGGCCCACGCCCCACACGGCTTGGATATCAACGACCTGACCACTTCGACCGCTATGATCGCTGTGCAGGGGCCGAAGGCGGCCGAAACCCTCCAGCCGCTGACGGACGCGGACCTCAATCAGCTTAAACGCTTCAGATGCTCTGAAGTCAATGTGGCCGGCACGCGTTGCCTCGCCTCAAGGACGGGCTACACCGGCGAAGACGGCTTCGAAGTAATCGTCTATGACACTTCGAACGAAAAACCGGAGGGTGCGATGCGGGTATGGGAGAAGTTGACTGCCGCGTCCACGCCGTGCGGGTTGGGAGCGAGAGATTCCCTTCGGTTGGAGGCCGGGTTTCCGCTGCACGGTTCAGACATCGACCAGGACACGGACCCGTACCAAGCCGAATTGGCATGGGTGATCTCCTCGGGGAAAAGCGGGTTTGTCGGGTCCGACTCGATCATCGACCCGCGCAGACAGCGCCCACTCCGAGTCCGGCGCGGGCTTGAACTCGACTCCGGAGTTCCGAGGCACGGGTTCGAGATCTCAGGGCAAGCCGGTGTGGTGGGGACCGTTACCAGCGGCGGATTCTCTCCATTGATCAGGAAGGGCATAGCCCTCTGCATGGTAGACAGTACGACCGCCGAGTTCGGGACAAAGGTCGGCGTCATGGTGCGGGAAGCTCGACAGGAAGGAACGATTACCAAACCTCCGTTCTACGACGAGTCGCTCTACGGATGGAAGAGACAGAAGGGTAATTAGTGCGCCAAGGCGGCGCCTCCGTCATGGAGATACAGGGTTACCACATACCAGAAGACCTGCTGTATACCAAGGAACACGAGTGGGCCAAAGAAGAAGGCGGGACGGTCAGGATCGGGGTCACCGATTACGCCGCCAAGACCCTCAACGACGTCGTCTATGTCACTCCACCCAAGGCAAACGAAACGGTTACCCAGATGAAAACCATGGGGACGGTGGAGTCTATCAAGGCAGTCTCTGAAGTGTTTTCTCCGATTTCTGGGACCGTTACCAAGATCAATGCCCAACTCGACTCCCATCCCGAACTTGTCAACAAGTCTCCATATGGCGATGGATGGCTGGTCGAAGTGAAACCCTCTAACTACGCTTCGGAGAAGAAGGCCCTGCTCGACGCCAAAGCGTATGCAGCCTACATCGACGGGTTGCTGAAGAAATAGGAAAGGGCACGGTTAAAATAGCCCAGCGGAGCTCTGTTCTTTCTAGACTTGGGGCTACTCGACACTCTAAGGTCATCCATGCGAAGACCTGAGGTATCGCGCAGGTCGCTCATGGCGGCCATGGTCCTATCGATAGTTTTCGCCATCGCCGTCCTGATCAGAGCCTACGCGGCGAAGTACGGTTTCTACCTCAACGAGTTCGACCCATACTACGACTACTACGCGGCCCTGCACATAGTGAACCTTGCGCAGTCGCAGGGGCTGTACGCTGCCCTTTTCGCAAACCCGGCGAACTGCGGGCCGACCGTCTATACGGCCTGCCACAACATGCAGGGGTACTTCTACTGGCACGACATTCAGACCTGGTACCCCGTCGGACGGGATGTCGCCGCCACTTCCCAGGGAGGCCTGCAGGTATTCGGGGCTCTTACCTTCCTCCTGGTCCACAACGTCTTCGGAGTCTCCATCACCCTGTACGACTGGCTCGTGATTCTCCCGGTCTTCCTCGGCTCGCTCACTGCGGTGGTCTTCTACTTCCTAGTGAGAAAGATAGCCGGTGACGCCGCAGGGCTTTTCTCCGCGCTCATGTTCGCTGTTTCCCCCCCAATAATCGAGAGAGGAAATCTTGGCTGGTTCAAGTCCGAGCCGCTCGCAATCCTGCTCTTCGTCACCGCGAGCTACCTGATGCTCACCGTCTTTGATAAGGAACGAAACGCGCGCAGCAGAATCATCCGCGGCCTCGTGAGCGGCCTGCTGATAGGTTACGCGAACACCGCCTGGGGTGGTGGAGACTACTTCAGCGCGGCCTTCGGTCTGATATTCGTGATAATCCCGTTCCTGAACCTGGACATCGGTGGCTACACGCCGGCCATGATCTCCTTCACGAGCTCCGCCCTGTTCGCCAGCGCGATCTTTCCCAGACCGGGGGTGGCAATCGTCACGAACCCCGTGGGGCTTGTCCTCATTGGGGGAACGGTCTTCACGTTGGTGGCTCAGTGGGTAAAGACCTGGGCCAAACCAGCGGACTACAGGTCTACTCTGATAAAATTCCTGTTCGGCTTCGGCATTGCCGGCCTGACCCTGCTCAGTTTCAACCTCGTGGGCGGCTTGACACTAAGGTACCTCACTGTCATCGCTCCCTGGGCGCGTGTAAGCAGCGCTCTGGTCCAATCCGTGGCGGAACAGGCGGTCCCGACTGGTTCTGACTACTTCACATCGTACGCGATACTCCTCTGCTTCGGGATGGCGGGGGCCTTGGTGGCGTTCAAGCGCAGGGGGATTCCGATGATCTACGCACTGATCTTCGGTCTTACTGGTCTCTACTTCTCGGCGGCCTTCTCCCGTCTGCTCGTCTACTCGTCCATATCCCTGGGCCTTCTTGGCGGCATCGGATTCGCGGAACTGGCCTACGCCATCGTGAAGCCGGGGACAACCCCCCTCGTCAGGAAGAAACAGGCCCCGACCTCCCGCAACGAACTGAAGGTCGTATTCTCGGTAGCTGTCATAGCTCTGATAGTCCTGCCAGCCGGGTCGTACTGGATACCCAACCCCATCCAATGCACCTACAGCGGACAGCTCTTCTGCAACAACAGCCCCGCTGACACAGGCGTGAGCATAGTCAACGGAGCAACCATCTACTCACGGTCTGCCTTCAGCGATTGGATTCAGACGCTTCAGTGGGTGAGGACGGAGACTCCCACGAATTCAATAATCATCTCATGGTGGGACTACGGGTACTGGTTTGCGGTAATGGGGAACAGGACGACAGTCGTCGACAATGCCACGATAAACAGCACCAGGATAGCCCAGGTGGGCCAGCTGCTCATGTCGAACGTGACTCAATCGGCTGCCATGGCGAAAGAGATGGCATACGTCCCAGGCTGCGCGCCCGTCAACTCCACGTCATGCTACCGGCCTGCCTATGTGGCCATATTCATCACGGGGAGCGTGTTCCCGCTCACCACCTCCACCGGGACCACCACGTCGTACTACGTACTGCAGGTCCCGAGCGGAAACGGCTTCACAGCGGGCGGTGGGGATGAGAGCAAGAAACAGTGGTTCATACGCATAGGGAACCTCACTGAATCCAAGTACCTGGAATGCTCCGGGACCAGCCCCAACGAGCTAACCTCATCCGGGCAGGCTTGCTTGAGCACCGACGATTTCAATCTGACGCCCTACGCCATGACCAACAGCCTCTTCGGCGAGCTCCTCCCGTTCAAACTCGCCGGGTACCTCTACACCAGCGGCTCCGGGACCAGTGCTTCGATACAGTTCTCGAACACGTACACATTCGGCACGGACGACTCTCCGCCGATCGAGGCGTTCACCTACCCGAGCAGTTACAACTTCCCAGCCAACAGCACAGGACCCTTCCGGCTGGCCTACGTCTCCCCCAGCATTGCTGCGGCCGAAGCGGGCGATTCTCCCTGCCCAGGGGACTCGGCCCTGCAGTGCTTCAACGCGATACTGCTGTATCAGCTCGTTTACTGAGCTCGGTCATCGTAGGCCATCGGGCTCCGGTATCGGGCATACTTGTCGTCGGGGGAGTATCTCGCCGGATGGACGGTGACAGCCTTCCCACCGCAGCTGGGACACTTCTCAGAGAGAGTGTACCTACCACACAGAGTGCACTTCAGCATCAGCGATTTCAAGAGGAGCCGCCGTACTTCCGCGATATCTCCCGCTTGAAGCTGAAAGCGTCGTGTTTGCCGACCCCGTCCTTGATCTTCTCTATGACGGCGTCCAGGGCCTTCTCCGCCTGCTTGTAGTCATCGGCCGTGATCCTGACCCTGTATCTCGGCGCGCCCGCATATGTGATGTGGACCGAAGCAGATTGCGAGCCAGCGGCGGCCATCAGCGTCTTCTTGACCTGCTCGATCCCTTCGGGGGAACGGGACGAGACCTCGACAAGAGCCCCAACCTCATACTTCGGAGGAACAATCTTCTCGGCGGCGATTTCAGCAATGGCCTTCGCCTCGTCCCCCGCCAGCTGGAGAGTGGTCAGTCCCTTCTCCCCCTTCCTCGCCGCTGTCTCCAGCGCTGTGTAGAGCGTGCCGAACTCCTCTTCGAGCCTGCGCCTCAGTTCTCGCGCGCGGGCATCACCCATTGCGAGCCTGTTCTTCACGGCGTCGATGATGGCAAGCGCCCTTTCCTCTCTCTTCCACTCGATTACCTTGGCCCGACGCTCTTCGTTGGTCACCTGCCTGAGAGAAAGGTCGATCTCCCTTCTCGCCCTGTTTACCCTGGTGACCTTCAGTATGAGCTTCTGTGAAACCTTGGCGACCCGGTCGATGTTCCTGACCCATCCGGTCGATATCTCGGATACGTGGAGGAACCCGTTTGTCCCGTCATATTGGTCGAGGTTGACGTAGATGCCATGAGACGTTATTTCCCTGACCGTGCACACGACCACCTCTCCGGGGTCCGGGAGTGGGCTCTCAGCGCTCATCTGTAACACGCCGTCTCTTCGAGGTATTTGTCGTTTAGCCCAGCCGTTTCACGGGCGTAGCGAGGACGACGGACTTCCCACCTCTGCTTTCGGCGAGCTTCCTGCCACATCCCCTGCACCCGATGTCCTTGGCGGAGTTCGAGAAGATCACCCTCTCCTCTCCACAGTCAGGGCACTTCACAAGTATGAACGAACTCCTCGTCTTCGGGATCGGCTCTCTTTCACGCTTCAAGCCGCAATCTCCGCCTTCCTCAACCTGATGCCGTCTCTCATGACTTCCCTATTGCACTCCTTGCACTTCAGACGAAGGGTCGCCTTCTTGGTCGTCTTGGCGGTCCGAATCAACTCCGGGAACTTCTGCCCCCCATATCCCCGCTTCCTTCCCGCCTGTCTTCGGGCCCCCCAGGAGCCTGCACGCTCCTTGCCTCTCTTGTAAAGGGCAACAGAGTGTACGGTATGCTTCCCGCACCATGGACAATTCGTGCGTATTTCTTTGGGGAACTTCATGCTCTCACCGAGGCGGACTTGGCCCGGTTTCACGCGTGCATTTAAGCTTGGCCCGGCTTTCTGGGAGGACCCAAGGCCGTCTCTCAGTCCGAGACTCGCGGCGCCAAGAAATACCACATCTTTGCTCCTTGGTCGTTGAGCTTCATCTCCAGGCGCAACGGCTTCTTGGCGCTGAACTCGAGCTGGACTGTATCCGTGACCCCACCTAGAGCCTTGAGAATGCCCGAGATGTAATCGATGGAGTAGGTCGCCTTACTGTCGGTCCCGACGTTCAGCTCCAGCACATCGGCATCATTCTTGGCCAGGCCTATCTCAGCCTTCCCGACATCCGACTTGCCCGAAAATGCCAGCCTTTCCTTGGTCGACTGGATCGTGACTTGGTCCGACACCACCGAGATGTCTCCCAGGACCTTCTCGAGGATGGTCTTGGTCAACGAAGCTTTCGTATCGAACTCCAGCTTTGGAAGAGGCGCAGCACCAGCAGTGCTTTCGATGAGATGGATCGTGAACTCACGCTTGTACCCGTTGCTCAGCTTCACCGCAATGGCGTCTTCCTCGGTGGAAGAGATTTCCACACTGTCCTTCGTCTCGGATCTCCCTACGAGCTTTACGAGGTCCTCCACACGGACACTGAACTTGAACGGCTTGTCGCATTCGAAGGAGGAGAAGCTCGAGTTTGGCAGGGACAGGTCGACCAAGGCGACGTGGGACGGATCCATGGCCCTGAAGGTCAGAGCCTCACTGTTTGCCTCGAAAGTCGCTTCTTCGACGAGGGTCTTGACGGCCGCGGCGATCGCCTTCCATTCATTGGCAGTCGCAGTTTTGGCCAGAAACAACTCAGCGCAGCCTTCGCGAAGGCTCTTCGGGGACGGATAATAAGCCTTGGCCGCTGAAACGTCGAATCACAACGGCCCTCGTGAAAGTGCCTCCTACCACCAGGCCCCCATGTTCCGCTTGAGCTCTTCCACTATTCCGGGGGGCGGATCCAACTTCAGTGTGTAGACTCTTCCGCCGGGATCGGGGTTCCGGCGGGCCATGGCTGAATGGACGTTCGCCAAGAACCTCATCACAGCCTCCGGATCGCTTCTCCATCTGCGCTCGACGAGCCTGACTTCACTGCGACTGTGAAAGGACGGGGGGATGTCCAGCGTAGAGCTCAGCATCGAGCGGGCTCTGACCTCATCGTTGCTCAGTATGCCCAACGTGAAACTCTTCTCCGTTTCGGCCCCGCCCGCCACTTGGATGTTGACCACGACATGACCATAGACCAGGACGCCCTCATGCACGTCAAACTTGCGTATCATCAGATAACACACAGGATGGCCACCTTCATCACCCTCCTTGGGCAGGTACCAAAGCCTAAACCTGTCCGTGAGCGAGTTCCACTCCCCGCGGGCCAGATGGCCAAGGTCGATGTCGAGGGGAGAGAAGGGGATTTCAGCCACGAGGGAGTAAACCTTCGACCCGTTCATGGCAAGATAGGACTCCAGAGGAACCCTCAACTTCCACTATCAGAAGCCATCTCCTCTTAACCCCCAAGGTCACGGATGCCCTTATCTGCCCTCCACCCAAGATTCGCGCGAAATGAACGACTCGACTAGGGCATGGCTCCGCCAGGCCTACAAAGAGTACTACTTCCGCGGGTCGGACAAGGTCGAGCTCCCTGACGACCCCGAGTACAGAGAGTTCGGCTACATGCCGTTCGGTGGAGGGATGGTCAGGCATCTCTCCTTCAGGAGCAAGGGCGAAGCCCTCGCCGAGATTCTGAAACAGTCTCCTTCGTCTGTCTATTGCTCAAATGCGAGGTACGAATACCCCGCCAGGCCCATCGAAGAAAAGGGATGGCTCGGTGCGGAGCTGATATTCGACATAGACGCGACCGATATCCCCACGGCGTGCAAGAAGGGCCACGACCTTTGGTACTGCGAGAAATGCCGTGCCTCGGGTAAGCTCCCCCGTCCCTCAAAATGCACGAAGTGCGGAGGCCCGGCCGTGGAGTTTCACGGGACCTGCGAAACATGCCTGGACGCGGCCAAGGAGCATGCAATGCGCGTGACCGAGTTCCTGGCGACCGACTTCGGTGTCAACCGGGACATGATCAGAATCTACTTCTCGGGAAACCGGGGATATCACCTCCACGTCTTCGACGCGCGTTTCGACCCCCTCGACCAGCAGGCCAGAGGGGAGATCGCCGAGTACATGCAGGGGTCCTCTCTCCCCTCCATCCAGAGCATTGCGGCTTACATCCGACACAAGCCTCCCGGGGGCCCGCTTGGAACTGGGTGGACGAGGAGGATAACGAGTTACGTTGAAAACCGAAGGCAGGACTACGGCGGCACCATGCTGAAGCTGGTATCCGAGGCTGTGACCTCCCAGCGGGCGCTGGTCGACTCCTCTGTGACAACGGACATACACCGGGTCTTCAGGCTCGCGGGGTCTCTTCACGGGGACACGGGGATGTCCAAGACGAGGGTCGAGTCGCCGTCTGAATTCGACCCCCAAGAAGACCCGGTGGTGCTGAGCACCAAACCAGTAAAACTCCAGGTCGAGTTCTATCCCACGTTTAGGATGAAACACAAAGAATTCGGGCCGTTTTCCAAACCGGAAACGGTCGAGCTGCCTACCTACGCCGCCGTCCCGATTTTAACACGGGGCCTCGGGGAGGTCGTGTAAATGCCTGAAACCACACTTGAATATCTGAAGCGAAGGCTCGATGCGGAAGCACGCTCAGAGGGCCTCCTCCCCATGCCGAGCGATTTCTATTCCAGCCTGGCGGCCTATAGCCAGAAGCTGAAGAGGTCTGCCAATTCGGGCAGCTCCGAGATCTCGATCCGCCTGACCGCCACACAATCACGGATGATCGAATCCATGGTAAGTCAGCTGCTCAAGCTGAGGACGAACAAGGCCATCAGGCAAAACGCCCTGCTTCAGCTGCTCCCTGAAGAGAGATACGTCTGCTCTGCTGAACAGAAGTTCCAGAGGCGTTTCCACGTCTTCGTAGAATCAGTTTCTTCGGGCCAACCTTCCTTCATCGAGTTCGCCCACCTCGACGAGTCGCGCAGGAGCATCACGGTCAGGTTCGTCAAGAGGGTCAGCGAGCTGGTCGGCCTGGACATGAGGCACTACGGGCCGTTTGAATCCGACGACGTCGCCTCAATTCCTGCGGCAAGCGCAGACATCCTGATAGCGGGGGGCGAAGCCGTCGAAGTCTTCACCAGAGACGAGGCCTGAAGCCCGCCCGAACTAACATCCAGTGACCACTACAGGTGCACTGGCTATTTATCGAAACCGGGGGAAGGAGAATCCGTCGAAAATGAGCAAGATCATAGATGCCAAGGGCCTGACCAAGACCTACCCTTCGTCGGCTAAGGTTGTCGACGATGTATCCTTCGCCGTCGACGAAGGCGAAATCTTCAGTCTGCTGGGGCCCAACGGCGCAGGCAAGACCACCACGATAAGAATGCTGACCACCCTCACTTCCGTTACCGCAGGGGAAGCGTTCGTGGCCGGCAGAAGCGTTCAGAGAGAGCCGGGTGAAGTGCGATCCTTGATCGGGGTTGTGCCTCAGGAAGTGACTCTCGACAACGAACTCAAAGGAATTGAGAACCTACTGCTCGCTGCGAAACTCCAACACATGCCAACCGCCGAGGCAAAAGAGAGGGCCGGAGAGCTACTCCGACTCGTCGAGTTGGAAGAATCGGGGGGCAACAGGGTCGCCACCTACTCGGGTGGAATGAAACGGCGCCTCCAACTGGTGACGGCGCTGATACATCAACCACAGGTCCTGTTCCTTGACGAGCCTACCGTGGGTCTCGACATCCAGACTAGGACAAGAATCTGGGATTACATCAAACGGCTCAACAGGGAACAGGGGCTCTCCATATTTATGACAACACACTACTTGGAGGAGGCAGACCAACTCTCTGACATCGTCGCCATCATGGACCGCGGCACAATCAGGGTCTCGGGATCCCCTTCCGAGCTGAAGGCCAACCTGCGCGGAGACGTGCTCACACTCTCAGTGAACGGCGGCGTCGACCTCACCGAACTCCTGAGGTCCCTCCCGAACGTTACGGAAGTGACGCGCACAGACGGCTCCTATAGGCTGAAGCTTCCAAGGGTTGAGTCGGCCCTGCCGGCGATAATCACCAGCATCGCATCCCAAGACCTCCAGATTACTGAAACTTCATTCTCGAAACCCACGCTCGACCAAGTGTTCTTGGAGGTGACAGGCAGGTCAATGCGGGATGCGCTTGAATCGAACACCAACGGTCACGGAGACAGATACGCTTCTGCGCATGCGAGTGAGACGAAATGATAAGCGAGACCTTGGCTCTCGGCAGGCGTTCGCTGACCAAGTGGACCAGAAACCCATTCGCCGTGATAGTGACCTCACTCCAGGCGCTGTTCTGGTTGGCTCTCTTCGGGAATTCGTTCAACCCAGCCAACGCTCTTCAATCAAATGCGGCTGGCTCGCTGGGGCCGCTCCAGCAGGCATTCGGAGGAGCGGCGACGTACATCACCTTCCTCACCCCGGGCGTAATAAGCATAGTCGCTCTTACAGGCATGAGCTTCATGGGGGTAGACCTTGTATTCGACAGGGTCAACGGGTACCTCGATGTGCTGAGGGCCTTCCCAATTCCAAGGACTTCAATCTACTTTGGTGGGGTGATCCAGAACGTTGCCAAGGGCATGATCGCAGCACCGATAACGTTCCTGATCGGACTTGTGGTCCCTGACGGGCTAAGACTTGGGCAGGGCTTCGGGGTCCTGAACCTGGTGGGGATATTTGCAACCATCGCATTGCTCACGACAGTGTTCTCGACATTCTTCACGGGCATAGCGATATCTGTGAAGAGCACAGACAGCTTCTTCGCTGCAGTGAATTTCCTGACATTCCCCATAATGTTCACCAGCACAGCTTTCTTCCCGCTGAGCTTCTTCCCTGGTTGGCTGAAACCCATTGCCCAGGTGAACCCCATCTCCCTTGCCAGCGACGCCATGAGGCTACTGGTGGTCAACGGCAGGCTGTCAGCGAGCCAGACCTCCGCCTTCATAGGAGACTGGGTTGGACTCCTTGCCTTCGGCATGGTCTTCGCCCTCGTCGGGATTCTGATGGCACGGAGCGCCCTGAAGGCGAGATAGACCATGGCTGAACAGTTCGTGAGAGCAGGATCAACAGTCAAGCTAGGGAAGGTGGACGGGGATCTCATCGCCGGACGCCGCGCTACGATCAAGGCCGAATCGGGCCGGGTCGCCGTCACCGGGAAGGCCCATTTTGAGGGCGACGTAATCATCGATGGCGATTTCGAGTGCCAGTCCATGAGGGTCGAAGGGAAGGGTTTCGGGCCTGGAGGGGACGTCCGCATCAATGGGAGCCTCACGGTGGAAGGGGGCGCTGACATCGACGCATCGGCCAGGGTGACGGGCCCGGTGAAGGCAGGGGACTTGGATGTGGGCGGCCACTTCAGGTCTGGAATGCTCGACACGGACCGCCTTAGAGTAGGCGGCCATCTCGAGACCCGAGGATCGCTTTACGCGAACGAGGTCGACGTGGGGGGGCACATGACGGTGCTTGACGAGGTGAAGATATGCAACCTCCGGGTCGGAGGACACGCGAAAATCGGAGGGGGCTCAGTAACGGGGGACGCCCGAGTCAGGGGCCACTTCACCACTTCGAAGAAATTCACATTTGGACGTCTCGAGACTTACGGAAACGTGGTGCTCCCCTCTGGCAGCACCGGAGAGCGCCTCACGGCCCTCGGTCGCGTTGAGTTCGAGGGGGATTCATTCTGCAAGGACCTGGAGGTAACTGGAACCGCGAATGCCAGAGACAGCCTCTCCGCCGAGAACATCAACCTGAAGGGGAAGCTCTTTGTGCTGGGGGACCTCCGGGTCTCGAAGGGCTTCCAGGTGTGGGGGGAGGCCAGGATAAGTGGTGCCCTGGCATGTCAGACACTCGGCGTCGGTGGCAAACTCGTGGCTGACAGCGCTTCTGCGTCCGATAGGACGGTCATCGCCGGGGAAGTGTTGGTCGGGCACGGGCTGAAGTCAGCCACCGTGGTCGTGGGTAAGGGGTCAAAGGTAGCCGGCCCCATATTTGCCGCAAGCGTCGAAGTAGGAAGCGACGCAGACCTCGGGAGCGTCTGGGGTCTTCCGTGGTGGCGGGGAGCGCTCGGAAGGCTCACGACAGTCGCGGACGTCCACGGTGGAAGCATCATGATCAGATCAAACAGCAGGGGAGGGCGCATCCTCGGAAGAACGATAGAGATGGAAGAAGGAGCAGCTGCCGAAGAGATCGTCTACACGGACCAGATCAAGCTTCATGGCAGATACCACCTGTCGAAACCCCCGAGGAAGGTCGAGCAACTCCCTGATAATCCAGTCTGAAATCCGCGGGTCAAGAGGAGCTTCTCATGAGGCGTAGGAATTCCAAGAGGTCACGGCCGGACCTTTTTGCAGCCATCCTCGAAGTCATCAGCCACTACCCCGAGGGAGCGAGGATAACGAAGCTATCCTACGGCGTCGGAGTCCCCGTGGACAGGCTCAAGCTCTTGGTCGACAAGCTCTGCAGGCTCGGGCTGGCCAGGAAGGCTTCAGACGAGGAGGGCGCATACTATGGAGTCACCCCGAGGGGCCTCGAGTTCCTCGACACCTTCTGGAAGATGAAGAGTTTCCTTGAAGAGATGGGTGAGTCTACCGGTACCTAGCTGTAGGATCTCCAAGTGTGGTTGCATTTGGCACACCTGTAGAACTGAGTCGGCGGCTCGTCCCCACTCCTAGTCTGCAAGAACCACCAGAACGCCTCGTTGTGGCCGCACTTCGGGCACTCGATCTTGGTTGTAGGGAGGGAGTTGAGCTTGGCTTCCTTGTCCCCCACCACCTTGATCTGAGGGGTGTTGGAGAGCTCCTCCTCGGTCGACTGCTTGACCGTCTGGGTCGGGGGTTTGGTGGAGTACCCGCAGTTGTCGCACACATATGTGATTGTGAGCTCCTTGGAGCCTTTCACTTGTTTAAGTTTCAGACGCGTGCCACACTTTGGGCAGAACTTTAGCGTCAGCTTGACGCACCGCCGAGGGCCTTCTTGACGCCGTCGAAGAGCTCCTGGGTGGTCTCCATGGCCCTTTCCACGCTGTTTGCGAACGCCTTCTCGGGCTTGATTCTCTGGGCTCTCACCTTCAGCACCAGCTTCTTGATTAGGGGGTGTGGGGGGAGCACTCCGGCAAAGGTCACACTCTTCTCTTCAAGCAACTCGTGGTGGACGATTTCAGCGAGGGAGTAGTCCTCCCCTGTTATCTCAACGGTCAGACCCTTCTCCTCCTCGCTCGTAGCCTGGACCTGCAATTTCTTGGAGCGCCCCTCGGATTCTTGCTTTTAAGGAAATAGCAAGAACCGTTTCAAGTAGAAGGATTCTTCGGCGGGCTTAGGGCTCTACGGGGGTGGTCCCGAAGTCCTTGGCCAGTTTCCTCTCTTCCACGTTCCCACATTCGTCGCACTTGGCCCTCGTCGCGCTCCCCCTGAGGAGGGGCTTTCCGCAGCTGCCGCACAGAGCGGCGACCACCCCCATGTCGGGCTCGTCTATGGTAAGGTGAATTATCCCATTGAGGAGGCTGAAGACGCGGCACCTGACGATGTCTCCCGTCTTCACGGGGGTGGTCCTCCTGGCACCTCGCCCTCCTCCCGAAAGTCCACGGAGATTGAGCATCCCCGAGAAGTCTTTGTACGTCAGCTTCCCGTTCAAGAAGTAGATGTGCACGTTGGCCGAGTTCGATTGGACCCCTTCGACCTGGCCTGTAACCCAGTCGTCTACCTTGATGACCTCCGGTTCGACCGCCGGTTTGACGGATATCTCCATGTTCTTCACGTCCTTCTGCACCAACCCTGCTGTCAGGGCGCGAATCAGCCCCGAATCGTCATACGTGTGCTTGCCAGGGAGGAATTCTTCGGAAACCGCCAGCTTGTCTCCGGGCAGCACTTCCATCGACTTCTTGTCTTTCATCTACTGATCAGCCCCACCGTAAGTTCAATCCACTTCGACCTTTCGAGGAACTCCCCCGGTTCCCTCCCCTCAATAAGCGCGACTAAAGCGTCCGCCTGGGGTATGGACAGCACCGGCCTGTCGAACACGAACCCATCGATCGATATCCTCGGGCAAGCTGTCTGGACGAAGGCCTCGATTTCGCGGTGGGGGGCTAGCCGTTCTGTCGTTATATCACGCATTGCCAGTTGCACCACCTTCCGCCCGTTCATCTCCAGCTTTTTCGATATCCATCTGCTCCTTCCGAGCATCTTTTGCCCTTCCTTAAGCCCTGTGATGACCCCGAACACTCGTGCGTCCAGGGCCTTGTACACGGCAAGGACAGCTCTCTTTCTCCTTTCGTCTGCCGCCCTCTGCATGTCCGTCACTTCGTTCATGTACGGATCGAGCATAAAGGTTGGTTTCCCCGCGGCGAGGGCCAACCCTACCGCATGGAACTCGCTCTCTCCCAGGAATGCGAACGCGTCTACTTCGGAACGGCTCGGAAAGGTCGTTGAGAAGTCGCACCCGAAAATCTGGCCTTCAAGCATGAGGTTGTTCCCCTTGCCCACAACCACCTGGAATCCCTTCGACTCGAGCTTCTTCCTGACGGGGTGCAGCTGATGGAGGTGCTGGCTGAACGTGGCCAGCCCTAGACGCTTGTATGGCGATAGCACTCCTATCGCTTTGTCAACCACTTC
>Ga0187772_10000393_pt1 | contig 19552 bp, 15 predicted proteins | sample 0116_SJ02_MP15_2_FD_133137 | JGI IMG/M metagenome (GOLD analysis project Ga0187772, IMG submission 133137) | Tropical peat soil microbial communities from peatlands in Department of Meta, Colombia - 0116_SJ02_MP15_20_MG | ecosystem: Environmental > Terrestrial > Soil > Wetlands > Peat | place... | reverse complement strand
GGCCTCACCCCAGTGGGCCGCGATCTCGCCGTCGTGGTCGAGGGAATAGGCACGCGCCAGAACGAGCGCAGCGCCCTGCGCATCACCCTGGCGGAAACGCACCCAGCCGAGGCTGTCGAGCGCGGCGGGATTGTCGGGCATCGTGACCAGTGCGCGCCGGATCAGCGTCTCGGCATGCTGGAGCTGCAGTGTATGGTCCGCCAGCGTGTAGCCGAGCGCATTGAGAAGCGTCGGGTCGTCGGGCCGATCGGCCAGCAGGTGCTCGAGCGCGTCGACCGACTCGTTGACGTGCCCGGCCTGCTCGAGGATCACGGCGCGGTCGTATTCGATCGACGGATGCTGCGGATGCCGCTCGAGCGCCGCCGACAGGAGCGCGAGGCTGGTGTCGGCCTCGCCGTGATCGGCCAGCAGGCGCGCCTTGGCGAGGGTCAGGTCGAGCTCCTCCTCCGGATGATCCGCGGCGTAGTCATCGAGCAAGGCGAGCGCCTCGGTGCGCGCGCTCTTGTCGAGCAGCAGCGCCGCGGCGCGCGAGCGCGCCGACAGCGCCACCGAGGAGTCATAGAGGCGGCGGTAGGCAGCGATCGCCTCGTCCCGGTCGCCGTCGCGCGCGGTAATGTCGGCGAGATACAGCTGCGCCGCCTCGTTGCCCTCACCGCTGGACAGCAGGTCGGTAAAGCGCTGCCGGGCTTCCTTCATGTCGCCGGAGCTGAGCGCCAGCAGCGCAAGGCGCCGATCGACTTCGGCCTGCGGCGCCCCGCCGGCGCGCAGTTGCTCGAGCTCCTGGTGCGCCTCCTCGCTGCGATCGAGCGAGGCGAGAATCTCGGCAAGCTCGAAGCCGCCGCGCGTGGCGTCGTCGGCCTGCTCCCGGCGGGCCGTGGCGACCGCCTGCGGCGCATTTCCGCGCATCACGTAGGCGCGTGCCAGCACCCGCAGCGCGGCGAGGTCCTGCGGGTCGCGCTGCAGCGCCCGCTCGGCGTACGCCTGCGCGCGCTGTCCGTCGTAGGCGGCCAGCGCGAGCTCCCCCAGCAGCGTCAGTGTCGCGGGCGAATTGGCGCTTGATTCCAGCGCACCGCTCATGGCGGTCAGCACTGCGGGTGCATCGGACTCCTCGAGCAGCAGTGCCGTCAGCTCGGTCATGCTCTTCGCGGCGCGGTCCTGCGCGTGTGAGGTCGGGGATGCGGCACCGGGCGCCGGCGGCGGCGGCGCGGGCGGGGAGCTCGCCGGCGCGCCGGCAGTGGCCGCCTGCTGCTCCTCGATGCTCCAGAAATCATGGATGGCGGCGCGCGCATCGGCGGTCCGATAGAGCTTGAGCGCCACGGCCGCATACAGGGCGTTGGCTTCGCGATCGGTGGGCGCGAGCGTGCGCCAGCGGGTAGCCGACTGGAAGGCTGCCGGCAGATGCTCGCAGGCCATCGCCACCTGGGTAGCCCGCCGGGCGAGCTTGGCATCGCCGCCGGCGGCGGCGCGCGCGTAGGTCTCGGATGCCGCCCGGCAGTCCCCGCGCTTGAGATCCGCCTCCGCCATCACCGTGAGCGCCGTGATATCGGTGTGCGCGGGCGGCGGCGGGGCGGCCGGCTTCGGCGCCGGCGCACTGGCACAGCCGGCCAGCAGCGCCGCCAGCAGCACCGCCGCCCAGGGGGTTCGGATCAGATCAGGCATGCGATCGATCATACGCAATTGAATCACTATAGAGCCTCCTTACCCGGGCCGCATTGCGCAACTTGTCACAAAGTACAGACATCCCCGAGAATCCCGCGCCCCGGGGCTGAGGCCCGAACCGCCCCCCGGCGAGCCGGGCCAGCCGACGGGCAAAAGGCCCCCGCAACATAACCCCATGAAGGAATCCATCCGCCAGCGCCTGCAGAAACTCTCCGACCGCTTCGAGGAGGTCGGACGGCTGCTCGGCAGCGGCGCGGTGCCGGGCAGCTCGACGCAGTTCCGCGAGCTGTCGATGGAGTACGCGCGGCTGCAGCCGCTTGCGCAACGCCTCAGCCGTTACCACGGCCTCGAGCGCGACCTCGAGGCCGCGCGCGATCTGCAGGCCGATGCGGACGCGGGGCTGCGCGCGCTCGGGGACGAGGAGCTCGCGCGCCTGCAGGCCGAGCTCGAGTCCGAGGAGAGCGAGCTGCGCCAGCTGCTGCTGCCGAAAGACTCGCGCGATGACCGCAACATCTTCCTCGAGGTGCGCGCCGGCACCGGCGGGGACGAAGCGGCCCTGTTCGCCGGCGACCTGCACCGCATGTATAGCCGCTATGCCGAGAGCCACGGGCTGAGCAGCGAGGTCCTGAGCGAGAGTCCCAGCGAACACGGCGGCTACAAGGAGATCATCAGCCGCATCGCCGGACGCGGCGCATTCTCACGGCTGAAGTTCGAGTCGGGCACCCACCGCGTGCAGCGGGTGCCGGCGACCGAGGCGCAGGGCCGCATTCATACCTCGGCGTGCACGGTCGCGATCCTCCCCGAGCTCGATGAGGTCGACGAGATCGAGATCAACCCTGCGGACCTGCGCATCGATACTTACCGCTCCTCGGGCGCCGGCGGCCAGCACGTCAACAAGACCGATTCTGCCGTGCGCATCACGCATCTGCCGAGCGGCATCGTGGTCGAATGTCAGGATGAGCGCTCACAGCACAAGAACCGCTCGCGGGCGATGGCCCTGCTGAAGGCGCGGCTGCTGGCCGCCGAACAGGACAAGCAGCAGAGCGCGCAGGCGCACTCCCGGCGGCTGCAGGTCGGCAGCGGCGACCGCTCCGAGCGGATCCGGACTTACAACTTCCCCCAGGGCCGGGTCACCGACCACCGCATCAACCTGACGCTCTACAAGCTGCAGCAGGTGATGGACGGTGACCTGGATGAGCTGATCGAGGCACTGCAGCAGGAGTACCAGGCTGAACTGCTGGCGGAGGAGCCATGAGCAGCGGCCTGAGCGTCGACAGTGTCACCGGAATCGACGTCTCGCTGCCGCTAGCCGGTCCCGGGGCACGCGCGTTCGCTTTCCTGGTCGACTGGCACATCCGTGTGATCCTGGCCCTCGCCTGGTTCGTGGTCGCGGCACTCGTGTATAACGGGCGCCTGAGCCTGGCCCCGCCACCCGGCAACGATGCGCGCTGGTTCGGCGCGGTCCTCGCCCCGGCACTGGCGATCTATCTTCTCTATCACTTCGTGGTCGAGCTGGCGATGCACGGCTGCACTCCCGGCAAACGTACCGCCGGGGTGCGCATCGTGACGCGCCAGGGCGGCGCACCTTCGGCCGGTGCGCTGCTGGCGCGCAACGCCTTCCGCGTGCTCGACAGCCTGCCGCTCTTCTACGGTGTGGGGCTGATCGCAGTGATCATGACGCGCGAGCACGTACGCATCGGCGATATGGCCGCCGGCACCCTGCTGGTGTACGAGGACGCCGCTGCGCCGGCGCCGGCAGCGCTCGCCGTGGCGAACTCCGCAGCGGCGCTCGATGCCGTCGGCGCCGAGGTCGTCGCCGAGCTGCTCGAGCGCTGGCCGACGCTCACACCGCAGTCGCGCGAGCGGCTGGCGCGTCAGGCGCTGGCGCGCTACGGCGCAGCCGGCACGCCGGGCGCCGGCGAAGCCGCACTGCATGCGCAGCTCGAGCACCTCGCCCGTTCACGCGGACCGCTGCAGTGAACGGCCCGGCGCGCCGCCACGCGCTCGCCGTGAGCCTGCTCGCACGCGCCGGATTGTGGCGCGATGCGGACGCGCGTGCCCGGCGCCTGGCACACGGGCGCACCGAGGATGCGGTGGATGCCACGCGCATGGTCGAGGACTATCGCCTGCTGGCGCACGATCTCGCCCGGGTGCGCGCGCTGTTGCCCGAGACGCGCACGCGCGAGTACCTGGAAGGGGCGTACGCGCGCGCGCATGCCACGCTGCATCACGGCGCCTGGCACGCCGGCCATGCGCTGGTGGTGCTGTTGCGCGACGAGCTGCCCGAGGTGGTGCGCTGGCTGCGCCCCTACATCCTGTGGTCGACGGCGATCTTTGCGCTGGCCGTGGGCGGCGGCTACGCGCTGGTCACCCGCTACCCGGAGCTCATCGCGCTGTTCGCCTCGCCCGATCTGATCGCCAGCGTGGAGCGCGGGCAGCTGTGGACCGAGGGACTGCTGAACGTCGTGCCCTCCCCGGTGCTGTCGGCGCAGCTGCTGGCGAACAACATCGCGGTGAGCCTGTTCGCCTATTGCGCCGGATTCCTGTTCGGCTTGGGCACGCTGTACATCATCGGACTCAATGGACTGATGCTCGGTGCGGTGTTCGCGTTCGTCGGCCAGCACGGGCTGCGCAACCAGCTCTTCAGCTTCATGGTGGCGCACGGCTGCGTCGAGCTGTCGGTCATGTGCCTGTCGGGCGCCGCGGGCGCCGCCGTGGGTGAGGCGCTGATTCGTCCCGGAGCAGCCGGGCGCATCGAGTCGTTCCGCAACGCCGCGCTGCGCTCCGGAAAGCTCGTCATCGCCTGCGCGCTGCTGCTCGTGGGCGCCGGGCTGATCGAGGGTTATGTCTCGCCCAACCCGCGCTTTGCGCTCGGGACGCGCCTCAGCATCGGGATCGCTTATTGGCTGCTCATGGTGGCGCTGCTCACCGGGCGGGTGCTGCCGCGGCGCGCCGCCTGAGCGAGCCGGCTACACGCGCCGCGAGCGTCGCAGCGCTTCGTACTCGGCGAACACCGCCGGCTCCAGCTGCTCGCTCGCGGCGGCGACGACCGGGGCGCCGAGGCGCTGCAGCAGCCGCCGCTGCGCCGCGGTGCGCGCCTCGCTCTCGGCGGCGGCCAGCGCGATCCACGGGTCCTGCCAGCTGCGCGCCTCGCGCTGCGCGAGCGTGCTGATCTCGCCGCCGTGCATGCCCGCCACCACCACCAGGTGGGGCGGGGACAGCAGGCGCACGGCGCGCGCGAGCTGGGTGGCGACGTTGGCGTCATCGAGATCGGTGAGTAGGACGATGAGTGCGCGATGCTTCAGCAGCCCGCGGATAGTCACTGCCGCCGCAGTGGGATCGGATTCGGCCGGCTGCACCGACAGCTCCTCGAGCGTACGGCGCAGCCGCGTGACGGCGGGCAAGCCACGCGCGGGTGCGCAGCTCGCCAGCGGGCGATCCGCATACACCACCAGCCCGATGCGGTCATCACAGCGCGTGACGATCTCCGCGAAGCGCGCGGCGAGGTTGGCATAGCAGCCGAAGCGATCGAGATTGCCGGCCCGCACGCGGCTGAACCGGCCGGCGTCGATGGCAACCAGCACGTCCAGATGCTGGTCCTCGCTGAACTCACGTGTGATCAGCGTGCCGGCGCGTGCGGTCGCTTTCCAGTCGATGCGCGTCAGCGGGTCGCCGCGCACATAGCCGCGCAGCTGATGCAGCTCGGCGCCCGCACCGGCCATGCGCCGCGGGCGGGCGCCGCCGGCGAGTCCGCGGGCAGGCACCCGGGCGCTGAGCGCATCCGGCGCCACCAGCAGCCGCTGCGCGGGCTCGAGCGGGCACCCCCACCACGCCAGCGCCAGGGGCCCGAGCACCCGTGCCGGCAGCGTGGGCCAGGCTTGCGGGCCGAGGCGCACCGGCAGCAAGGTCAGCGCATCGCGTGCCGTCCCGTGCGCGGGTGCCAGCACGCGCCGCAGCTGCGGCAGCGGCTCGAAGCCCGGCGGCGTGGCCGGCACATACTGCACGGCGAGCGAGCGCGCGCAGCGGTTGGCGAACACGAACGCCGCCGGCTGCGGCCGCCCGAGCAGCGCGCGCGGCGCCGTGACCAGACGCACCTCGAGCGGCGCACGGCGCATGAACAGGCCCTCGAGCGTGAGCCCGAGCAGCAGCAGCCCCGCCGGGATGCGCCACAACCCGGCGTGGCCCTGCGTCCCCGACCAGATCCCGGCGATCGCCAGCACGGCTGCGAGCAGCACGAGAAGGTAGGCGCGGGCGGCCAGGTGCATGGGCGGCCGTCAGCGCGGCACGGGAGTCTCGGCGAGCAGACTCTTCACCACGTCGATATCGCTCAGGCCTTCGAGGGCGGCCTCGGGCGTGAGCACCAGGCGGTGCGCCATGACCCACACCGCGGTCTCTTTCACGTCGTCGGGAGTCACGAAGTCACCACCGCGCAGCCCCGCGGCGATGCGGGCGGCTTTCAGCAGCGCCAGCGCCCCACGCGTCGACAGGCCGAGCGTGAGGCGGGCGTGCTCGCGCGAGGCGCGCGCCAGATCGAGCACGTAAGCGGACAGCGCTGCGGCGACGTGAATGCGCTCGACCTGCGTGCGCGCCGCGCCCAGCAGTCCGCGCTCGAGCACCGCGACCTCCGCGAGCACCGCCTGAGCGGCGAGCGTCACGCCGCCGTAGCGCGCGAGGATATCGGCCTCGGCCGCTCGTGCGGGGTAGTCCATGTCGATGCGCAGCATGAAGCGGTCGAGCTGCGACTCGGGCAGCGGATAGGTGCCTTCGAACTCGCGCGGGTTCTGCGTGGCGATGACCAGGAAGTCCGCCGGCAGCTGCCAGGCGGCGCGCTCGACGCTCACCTGGCGCTCCTCCATCGCCTCGAGCAGCGCCGATTGGGTCTTCGGTCCCGCGCGGTTGATCTCATCGACCAGCAACACGTCGGCGAACAGCGGGCCGGGTCGGAACACGAATGCGCGCTGCGCCTCGTCGAACACGTGCACGCCGATGATGTCGCTCGGCATGAGGTCGGCCGTGCCCTGAATGCGCTTGAACTCCCCGCCCAGAGCGCGCGCCAGTGCCTTGGCGAGCAGCGTCTTGCCGAGGCCCGGGACGCCCTGAACCAGTACGTGGCCGCGGGCCACCAGCGCGATGGTGAGCGCGCGCACCGGCATCTCGGCGCCGATGACGACGCGTCCGAGCTCACGCGTCAGCAGATCCTCGAGCTGTCGGAGCGATGCACTCATGCGGCGAGCTGCCTTTCGGTGCGAACGATCAGGTTGTGCAGGGGCAGTAGCGGCACGCGCCGGTCCGCATACGCCTCCGCGTACCACTCCCGCAGCTGACTCACGGCGGCGCTCGTCAGGCGCGGATGATTCTCGAGCCACTCCCATGGCGGCCCCTGGTCCGGCGCGTCGCGCCGCATGCGCAGACGCAGCCGCAGGAAGAAGTGCTCGAACATGCGACGCGCGGCGGCGGCCGGCCGCAGCACCCGCGCGAGGAACGTCCCGGCGGCGAGCACCAGCTCGGCCTCGCGCGGTGCCGGCATGCGGCCGGCCGGCAAGTGCAGCTGCGTGCCCCCGAGCACCCAGGTGAGCCACACCGCGATCAGCACGCCGAGCGTCAGGTACAGGCGCGGGTCACGGTAGAACTTGGCGGGGTCGTAGGCGGCGGCGAGTCCCTGGTGCTCGTCGTCGAACAACACCGCACCACCGGCGCCGAGGCTTGCGGTCACGATGTTCGCCAGCAGCCGGGCGTTATCCGCCAGTCCCAGCGCGCGATTGCTGAACAGCGAGGCAAAGCCGCTCACGATGACCGTTCCGCCGCCAGCCGGCCGCACCCACAGGACGCCCTCGCCCAGCTCGCGCTGATGCGCGAGCGCCAGCACGAATCCCGCCGGCGGCAGCTTCACCTCCCAGGCCTGCGGCAGGTAATCGGAAAGCGCCACGGCGCTGCCTACGCCCTCGAGATAGGGATGCGGCCTGTTGGGAACCAGCGTGCTGCGCAGCGGCTCGGCGAGCGGCAGCCTGGCGCGCCACGCGCGCGTCAGATCATTGGCCCGCACCGCGTTGCGGCGCGCCGGTTCGCCGCCCGGCGAGCGCGCTGCGGGCGGCGGTGCCGGAGGCTGCTGCGCCGTCTCAGCCCCCGGCTGCCGCGCGCGCAGCGCGAACTCCAGGCCCGAGAGCAGGCTCAGGTCCGCGTGAACGAAGCCGCCGGCCGCCCAGGCGGGCTGATCCGAGAGCGCGGCGAGCACCAGCAGGGTGTTGCCGGCACGCACCCAGCGATCGAGCGCGCCCGCTTCGCCGAGATTGAACGGCGTGACGACCGGGGTCGTGATGATCAGCAGGTTCCCGCGCGCCGGCAGATCGCGCCGCGCAGCGAGCGTGTCGAAGCGCTCGCCCAGCGACACGGTGCGGATCCCCTCCCCGGCGAGCCAGCTGCGGGCACCGAGCAGGCCGTTGCCACCGCGCTCGAGCGTGGTCGGCGGCGCCGCGCGCTGCCGATCGCTTTCCCCGCCGGGCAGGAACAGCGTGGCGAAGATCACCAGGGCGCCGAGCGCGCAGGCGAGAGTGATCAGCCGCTCGCGCATGCGCTAGTGCGCGCCTTGCGGCCCGGCGGCGGGCCCTTCGAGGGCCGCCAGCAGCTCGCGGCCGCGTGCCAGCGCGGCAGCAAGCTGTTGGGGCGGATCGGCGCGTGCGGCGAAGCGCAGCCGCTCGCAGGTTGCCGCGAGCGCCGCCAGCCGCACGCGGTCGGCCTCGGCCGTGAAGCATGCGGCGCGCTCGATCTCATGCAGTGTGAGGCCGCGCGCCGGCGGTAGGCGTCCCTGCGTGCGCAGCCGCTCTACGATCAGCTCGAGCACCAGCCGTGGCTGCTGCTCCGGACTTGCCTCGGCGAGCTCCTCCGCTGTCAGCTGCCAGGCCGCCGGCACGCTGCCGGCAGCGCGCGTCGCGCGTGCGCGCCACCCTGTCAGCGCCCCGCCGAGGCGCAGCTCATTGACGACGATCGTCAGCGCCAACGCAACCACCGCGGCCAGCGCCATCCACACGATTGCCTGAGTGAGGGTGCGCGGCAGCCCGATACCGGCGCGCAACCGCCGCCACCAGTCTGATTGCGCCTCCTGCGGCCGGCGCTCGAGCGCCGCGCGCAGCCACTGCTTGAAGCGTGCCCACCAGCTTTTCTGGGCGCTCTGGCCCGGCTCGAGCGCGGCGAGCGTCGCGGCGACGCGCTCGACGCGCGGGGCGTGCACCGCGGGGGCCGGCGCGGGGCGCGTGAGCAGCGTACGCAGCTCCACCAGCCCCTCGACCGAGAGTTCGTTGCCCGGCCTGTTCCAGTCGCGCGGCAGCGAGGATGCCCACGGGCTCGCCGCCAGGCTCGGCGCCAGGTCGGGACAGCGCGCCGCGATGCGCGCATAGCCGACATCCAGGCCGGGGTCGAGCTGGTGAATGCAGGCATCGAGCGCCGTCAGCGCGTCGCGCGGCGCCGTGGCGCCGGCGGCACCCATGAGAAGCAACGCCAAGAGCCAGCGGCTCATCCGTCACTGAGCGGCTGGGGCGGACATGCGCTGCGCGAGATCAGTGCCCTCTTTGCGGGCTGCCAGATCACCGTAGACAGCCAGTACCAGCGCGCTATAGAAGGGTGTGGCGATGACGCCCAGCAGCGCCATGCACGCCGCCCATACCGCCGTAATGACGGCGACGTCCCCGCGGGCGATCACGAGCGCCGCCGCGCCCGCGATCACGCTCGCCAGGGCGTACAGGACCAGCAGCAGCACGATCCCGACGCTGTAGATGAGGGTCAGCCGCCAGAAGCTTCCGGAGGTGAGGTGCCAGCTGTGACGCATGCTCGCCACGGCAGCGCGCTCCGTGAGCAGGTATATCGCGCCCGAGCAGATCCACCGCACGATCGCCCAGGAGGCGGAGACGAGCAGCAGAACGTATCCGGCCACGATGAGCCAGAGGAAGCCGAGCGCCTGCGCCGATGGGCCGACATGGAGGATCTGCCAGGCGAGCACGAACAGCGGGATGAACGTGACCAGCACCGCCAGTGCCAGCAAGACGACGATCAGGAGCATTCCGGGGACCCGGCGCAGCCCGCGGGCGAGCTCGTCGCGCGCCGCGGGCGAGTGCCCCGAGGCCCGCGCGTGTTGACGCAGCATCACCGCGTTGCTCAGAGTCAGGCTGCCGACGACGGCGACGACCAATACCAGCCACCAGAGCGGATCGAGCAGGCGTTGCAGCCCCTGGGCGGACGGCAGGCTTGCGCGACCGCTCGCGAGATCATAGAAAGTGGGCAGCTGGCCGAGGATCACGGCCAGGAAGGAGTAAGGCAGGCACTTCAGCAAGGTCGTGCCGAAGATGCGGAAGCCCAGGTCGAGGATCTCGCCCACCGACTGCGGCCGCGAAGGCGGGTACTGGATGTCCGGCATTTTCATATTCTAACGGGCCGCAGCGAAGTCGAGTGGATGACAGCGTATCCGACGGTGGCGGCAGTGCTCGCCGAGGGCGTACGGCGCCTCGCCGACTCACCCGCCGGCGCCGAGCCCGGCGCCACCCCCGACCTGGACGCCCAGCTGCTGCTGGCGCACGCCCTGGGTGTGGCGCGCGCGCGCCTCAAGTCCCACCCGCAGGAGCCCGCGGAGCCGCTGCGCGTGCGTCGCTACCAGGAACTGCTCGCACGGCGGGCCGCCGGCGAGCCGCTGGCCTACCTCACGGGCCGGCGGGAGTTCTGGTCGCTCGAGCTCGCCGTCACCCCGGCGGTGCTGGTGCCGCGCCCCGAGACCGAGCTGCTGGTCGAGCGCGCGCTCGCGCTGCGCGCGGCCGGCGAGGGGTGCGTGGTGGATCTGGGCACCGGCTCGGGCGCGGTCGCGCTCGCGCTCGCCGCCGAGCGCCCGCGCTGGCAGGTGACCGCGACCGACGTGTCGGCCGCGGCGCTCGCGGTGGCGCGCGCCAACGCGGCGCGGCTCGGGCTCGGTGTTGAATTCCGCGAGGGCAGCTGGTTCGCGCCCTTGGCCGGCGCGCGCTTCGACCTGGTGGTGAGCAATCCGCCGTACGTCGCCGCGGACGACCCGGCGCTCGCCAGTCCCGCCCTCGCCCGCGAGCCGCGCCTCGCCCTGACCCCGGGCGCCGACGGGCTCGCGTGTCTGCGCGCCATCGTGCGCGGCGCGCCGCAGCACCTCGCGCCCGGCGGCTGGCTGGTGCTCGAGCACGGCGCTGCCCAGGCGGCCGCCGTCAGACACAAGCTTGTCCTCGCCGGCTTCCGTTATGTACGCTCGCACCGCGATCTCGGCGGGCACGAGCGCGTGACGGAAGGACAACATGGTCAGATTTGAAACCTCGCACGGGGCCTTCACGGTGGAGCTGTTCCCCCGGGAAGCTCCCATCACGGTCGAGAACTTCCTGCGCTACGTCGATGACGGCCACTTCGACGGCACGATCTTCCACCGCATCGTGCCGGGCTTCGTCATCCAGGGCGGTGGGCTCACGGTCGACTTCGCCAGCAAGCGCACCCGCGCACCCATCGGCAACGAGGCCAACAACGGTCTGAAGAACACCCGCGGCAGCCTGTCGATGGCCCGCACCAGCGACATCAACAGCGCCACCTCGCAGTTCTTCGTCAACCTGGCCGACAACGCCTTCCTCGATCACGGGCCGCGCGACTACGGCTACGCGGTATTCGGCCGTGTCAGCAGCGGCATGGACGTCATCGACCGGATCGCGCAGGTGAGCACCGGCCGGCGCAAGGGCTACCAGGATGCCCCGCTCGAGGACGTCGTGATCCTGTCGGCACGGCGCCTGCAGGAGGGGTAAGCGTCGCCGCACCGCGGTCGTGACAGCGGGCTTGGTGGTGGGGGCGGCGCAGCGTGACTGGCCGGCGGCGGGTGCCGGACCCGTGCGGCAGCGCGGGCGCCTCGCCGTCCGGCTGCTGCGCTGGTGCGGACTCGCACTGCTCGCCTGGCTGCTGCTCACCGCGACGCCGGTGCTGCTGCTGCGCTGGCTGCGACCACTGACCAGCGCGTTCATGCTCGAGGAGCGCACCGCGGCGTGGGCGGCGCGCGATGCCGCCTATCGCAGCGATTTCCGCTGGGTGAGTCTCGAGCAGATCTCGCCGCACGCGGCGATCGCGGTCATCGCCTCCGAGGATCAGCAGTTCCCGTTCCACGCGGGCTTCGACTTCGACTCGATCCGCGAGGCAGTGCGCGCCAGCGAGCACGGCAAGCGGCTGCGCGGCGCCAGCACCATCTCGCAGCAGGTGGCCAAGAACCTGTTCCTGTGGAGCGGCCGCAGCTTCGTGCGCAAGGGCCTGGAGGCGTACTTCACGGTACTGATCGAGTCGCTGTGGCCCAAGGAGCGCATCCTCGAGATATATCTGAACGTCGCCCAGTTCGGCAACGGCATCTACGGGGTGGAGGCGGCGGCGGAGCGCTTCTGGCACAAGCCGGCGCGGCGCCTGAGCTCCGCCGAGGCGGCGCTGCTCGCCGCGGTGCTGCCGAGCCCGTTGCGGCTGCACGCCGATCGCCCGTCGCGCTACCTGCTGCTCCGGCGCGACTGGATCCTCGGACAGATGCGCGATCTGGGCGGCGCGGCCTACCTGCGCGCGCTCGAGAGCGAGCGCCGTGGCACACGCTGAGGTGTTCCCCCGGCCTGGCCGGCGGGTGGCGGGCGGGTGTCACGGGCGAATTTCCTGAGGTAGCATGCAGCGTATGAGTTGGACACATGGCTGAGCGCGAACTCACCGCAAGGGACTGGCGCGCCTACGGCGGCGAGGAGTTTCCACAGGGTGCGTGGAGCGTGGACGGCAACGTGCTGCACGCACTCGCCTCGGGCGAGCCGGTCGATCTGATCACGCGCGAGAGCTTCGGCGACTTCACGCTGCTGTTCGACTGGCGCCTGCCACGCGCCGGCAGCTCGGCGGTCGTGTGCCGCGTCAGCGAGCAGGCCGGGCCGGCACTCAACAGCGGTCCCGCGCTGCAGCTGCTCGATGACGAGCACCACCCGGAGGGCACCGACGCCCGCACTTCGTGCGGGGCGCTCTATGGCCTGATGGCGCCGTGGCGCGATCAGCGCAGCGCCGCCAACGCCTACCACACGGGCCGTATCGTCATGAGCGGCTCGCTGCTCGAGCACTGGATCGACGACACCCGCGTGCTCGGCTGCGACCTCGCGAGCGAGGAGCTGCGCGAGCGCATCGCGCGCAGCCGCTTCCGCGATTTCCCACAGTTCGCGACGCTCCCCGCCGGTCACATCGTCCTGCAGCACCGCGGCACGGAAGCCTGGTTCCGGCGGCTGCGCATCGAAGCTCAGCTGTCGTAGCCGAGATTGGGCGAGAGCCAGCGCTCGGCCTCGGTCAGCGTCATTCCCTTGCGGCGCGCGTAATCCGCCACCTGCTCGCGATCGATCTTGCCGACGGCGAAGTAGTGCGCCAGCGGGTGCGCCAGGTACCAGCCCGACACCGCCGCCGTGGGGTACATGGCGTAGGAGTCGGTGAGCGTTATGCCGGCGGTGCGCTCGACGTCCAGCAACCGCCAGAGCTTCGCCTTCTCGGTGTGGTCGGGGCAGGCCGGATAGCCGGGTGCCGGCCGGATGCCGCGGTACGCCTCGCGCACCAGCTGCTCGTTGGTGAGCGTCTCGTCGGCGGCATAGCCCCACAGCTCGCGGCGCACCCGCTCGTGGAAATGCTCCGCGGCCGCCTCCGCCAGGCGATCGGCGAGCGCCTTGAGCATGATGGCGGAATAGTCGTCGTGCGCGCGCTCGAAGCGCGCGACATGCTCCTCGATACCGAAGCCGGCGGCGACGGCAAATGCGCCGAGGTAATCCCGCAGGCCGCTCGCGCGCGGCGCCAGGTAGTCGGCCAGGCACTCGTGCGGCTCGCCCGGCGGCTTACCCTTCTGCTGCCTGAGGAAATTGAGCGTGGCGAGCACCTGCGAGCGCGCCTCGCTCGCGTAGATCTCGACGTCGTCGCCGACGGCGTTGGCGGGGAACAGTCCCACCACCGCACGCACCGTGAGCCAGCCTTCCGCGATCAGCCTCTTCAGCATGCGCCGCGCATCGGCATAGAGGTTGCTGGCCGCTTCGCCCACCGCCGCATCGGTGAGGATGTCGGGGAATCTGCCGGCGAACTCCCAGGCATTGAAGAACGGCATCCAGTCGATGTAGCCGAGTAGCTCGCCGAGCGGGTACTGGTCGAAGCAGTGCACGCCCGGCAGGCGCGGGACCGGCGGCACGTAGGCGCCCCAGTCGATGGCACGGCGGTTGGCGCGCGCGGCCGCGAGCGAGGCCTCGGGAGCCTTGACCTTCTTGGCGGCGTGCTGCTCGCGGCGGCGCTCGTGCTCGGCGGCGATGCGCGCAGCGAAGCCCGCCCGCTGCGACGGCTGCGTCAGGCTCTGGCACACGCCGACGGCGCGCGAAGCATCCTTCACGTACACCACTGGTGACTGGTACTGCAGCGCGATCTTCACCGAAGTATGCGCCGGCGAGGTGGTGGCGCCACCGATCAGCAGCGGCAGCTCGAAGCTCTGGCGCTGCATCTCCTTCGCCACGTGCACCATCTCATCGAGCGACGGGGTGATGAGACCCGACAGGCCGATGAGGTCGGCCTGCTCGCGCCGCGCGGTCTCGAGAATCTTCTCGCACGGCACCATCACCCCGAGATCGATGACCTCGAAGTTGTTACATTGCAGCACCACACCGACGATGTTCTTGCCGATGTCGTGCACGTCGCCCTTGACGGTCGCCATCACGATGCGGCCGTTGGAGCGCGGCGCGGTCCCGTCCTTGCCCTGCTCGATGAACGGCACCAGGTAGGCCACGGCGCGCTTCATCACGCGCGCGCTCTTCACCACCTGCGGCAGGAACATCTTGCCGGCGCCGAACAGGTCGCCGACCACGTTCATGCCGTCCATCAGCGGGCCTTCGATGACCTCGAGCGGCCGCTCGCACGTGCGGCGCGCCGCCTCGGTGTCCTCGATGATGTAGTCGTCGATGCCCTTCACCAGCGCGTACTCGAGGCGTTTGCCCACGGGGAGCTTGCGCCACTCGAGATCCTCGCCGCGCCGCGCACCGCCGCCGCCCCTGTAGCGGGCGGCGATCTCGAGCAGTCGCTCGGTGGCGTCGGAGCGGCGGTTGAGCACCACGTCCTCGCACGCCGTGCGCAGCTCGGGGTCGAGCTGCTCATAGACGCCGAGCTGCCCGGCGTTGACGATCCCCATGTCCATCCCGGCGGCGATGGCGTGATAGAGAAATACCGAGTGCATCGCCTCGCGCACCGGCTCGTTGCCGCGGAACGAGAACGACACGTTGCTCACTCCGCCGCTCACCAGCACCTGCGGCAGCTCGCGCTTGATGCGACGGGTCGCCTCGATGAAGGCGAGCCCGTAGGCGTTGTGCTCCTCGATGCCGGTGGCGATGGCGAAGATGTTGGGATCGAAGATGATGTCTTCGGCGGGGAAACCGGCCTGCGTGGTGAGGATCCGCCAGGCGCGTGTGCAGATCGACACGCGCCGCTCGACGGTATCGGCCTGGCCCTGCTCGTCGAAGGCCATGACGACCGCGGCGGCGCCGTAGCGGCGCAGCCGGCGCGCGTGCTCGATGAAGAGCTGCTCACCCTCCTTGAGGCTGATCGAGTTGACGATCGGCTTGCCCTGCACGCATTTGAGGCCCGCCTCGAGCACCGACCACTTGGAGGAGTCGATCATCACCGGAACGCGGGCGATGTCCGGCTCCGCCGCGATCAGGTTGAGGAAGCGCACCATGGCGCCCTCGGAGTCCAGCATGCCCTCGTCCATGTTGACATCGATCATCTGCGCGCCGTTGCTGACCTGCTGGCGCGCTATCTCGAGAGCGGCGGTGTAGTCGTTGGCCTCGATCAGCTTGCGGAACCTGGCCGATCCGGTGACGTTGGTGCGCTCGCCCACGTTCACGAACAGACTGTCGTCGTCGATGTTGAGCGGCTCGAGCCCGGCCAGGCGGCATTTCACCGGCAGGGCGCTGAGCCGCCGTGGCGCATGGGCGGCCAGCGCCGCGTGCAGCAGGCGGATGTGCTCGGGAGTGGTGCCGCAGCAGCCGCCCACGACATTCACCAGTCCCGACTCGCCGTACTCGCGCAGGATGCCGGCAGTCTCGGCCGGAGTCTCGTCGTATTCGCCGAAGGCGTTCGGCAGACCGGCGTTCGGATAGGCGCACACGCAGGTGTCGCCGGCGGCCGCACCGAGCTCCTCGATGTAGGGTCGCAGCTGCCGCCCGCCGAGCGCGCAGTTGAGACCGACGAACAGCGGCCGCGCGTGGCGGATCGAGTTCCAGAAGGCTGCCGTTGTCTGCCCCGACAGCAGCCGTCCCGAGGCATCAGTGATGGTCCCGGAAATGGCGAGCGGCAGCTCGATGCCGGTCTCCTCGAACAGCGTCAATGCCGCGTAGATAGCGGCCTTGGCGTTGAGGGTGTCGAAGATGGTCTCGATGAGCAGCAGATCCGCGCCCCCGAGCAGCAGCCCGCGGGCCGCCTCCAGGTACGCCGCCACCAGCTGGTCGAAGCTCACGCTGCGGTAGCCCGGATCATTGACATCCGGCGACATCGAGGTCATGCGGTTGGTGGGACCGAGCGCGCCCGCGACGAACCGGGCCCCGCCGTCCCGCCGGGCGAACTCATCGGCAGCGAGGCGCGCCAGGCGCGCGGCACGGTAGTTGAGCTCGGGCACGAGCGCCGCGGTCGCATAATCGGCCTGAGAAACGCTGTTGGAATTGAAAGTGTTGGTTTCGATGATGTCCGCACCGGCCGCCAGATAGGCGCGGTGAATATCGCTCACCACATCGGGACGCGTCAGCGTCAGGATATCGTTGTTGCCCAGCAGGTCGTGGCCGTGATCGCGCAGCCGCTCGCCGCGGTAGCCGGCCTCGTCGAGCCTGCGTCGCTGGATCATGGTGCCCATGGCGCCGTCGAGGAACACGATGCGCCCGGTGAGCAGGCGCTTGAGGCGCTCGATGCGCGTGCGCCGCGCGGTCTCATCCGGCGGCTCGACGGCAAACGGCGCGGCGGCAGCGCGCGCCGCCTGGTGGCGGCGCCGTTCGGCCTCGCGGTCGGCGTGCGCCGCCGCGGCCTGCGCCGTGCCGTGGGGGCAGCCGCTCACGCGGATGTGGCCTCGTGCGCACCCCGCGCCGCCTGCGGGAGCGGCCGGAGCCCGAGCGCATGGCAGATTGCGTAGGTGAGCGCCGCGCGATTGAGCGTATAGAAGTGGAACTCGCGCACGCCGTGGCGCTGCAGCGCCTGCACCTGCTCGGTGGCGACGCTCGCGGCGACTGCGAGGCGCGTATCGTGATCGTCTTCGAGCCCGGCGAAGCGCTCGTGCAGCCACTGCGGAATGCTGGCGCCGCAGAGCTGAGCGAAGCGCAGCACCTGCGGGAAGCGCGTCACCGGCAGGATGCCGGGCACGATCGGTGCGTGAATGCCGGCTGCCGTGCAGCGATCGCGGAAGCGCAGGAACACGTCCGTGTCGAAGAAGAACTGCGTGATGGCGCGCGTGGCGCCCGCGTCGATCTTGCGCTTGAGGTTCTCGAGGTCGGCCGCGGCCGAGCGTGCCTCGGGGTGCACCTCGGGGTACGCCGCAACCGAGATGTCGAACGGCGCGAGCTGGCGCAGCCCCGCCACCAGATCGGCGGCGTAGGCGAAACCACCGGGGTGCGGTTGGTAAGCGCCGCCGGCCCCGTGCGGCGGATCGCCGCGCAACGCCACGAGGTGACGGATCCCCTCGTCCCAATAGCCGCGGGCGAGGTCGAGGATCTGCCCGCGCGTGGCGCCGACGCAGGTCAGATGCGGTGCGCCGGTGAGTGTGGTGTGCTGCTGGATGCGCGTCACGACATTGTGGGTACGCTCGCGCGTGGAGCCGTCGGCGCCGTAGGTCACCGACACGAAGTGCGGCGCCAGCGGCGCGAGCCGCTCGAGCGAGCGCCACAGGGTGGCCTCCATGGCCGCATCCGCCGGCGGAAAGAACTCGAACGACACGCGGATCGGCGCATCGGGCAGCGGCGCGCTCACGCGGGTCCCCCTTGTGCGCCCACGCCCTGGACCGGTTCCGCCGCCGCGCGGGCCACCGCCGCGAGCACGTGTTCGCCGTCGGCCTCCACCGGACTTAAGCGCTCGCACACGAACCCGGCGGCGGCCAGCAGCCGCCGCAAGCGCGCCAGCGGGTGCTCCACCACCCGCTCGCGCGAGCTCTCGAGCGCCTCGTAGGGCTCGAAAATCCACAACCGCCCGCCCGCCGCCACGGCACCCCGCACGGCGGCGAGTACCGCGGCGAGCGCTTCACCCCCGGCGGGCGGGTGATCGAGCAGCAGTGCCTCGAACGACGATCCGGCGCGCGCGAGGTCAGAGGCGCTCACGCCTTGCGGGCCCGACTGCCATACGCGGCAGGCAAAGCCGCGCCGCTCCGCGAACGCGCGGGCGCCCTGTGCAGCGCGCCGCGACGGCGCGAGCGCCGTGCAGTGGCGCGCGAGCTGTGCGGCACTCTCGATCAGCTCGGGGTGCGCGACACCGACGACCAGCACCGCCTCGACGGGCGCGCCGGGTGCGCTCGCAGCGACGAAGCCGGCGAGCGCGCGGCCGAGGCGCGACTCGGCGCCGTACGCGCCGTCACCCCGGCCGGGCCCGCTGGCGGTGCGCGCCGCAGCGCGGTCGCGTTGCAGCTGGCGGTCGCGCTGATCGACCTGCGCGAGCAGGCCGCGCACGAAGCTCGCCGCCGACGCACTTCCCGACACGCGGTAGTGCACCCACTGGCCTTGTGGCTGACGCTCGAGGAGCCCCGCCTCGCACAGGATCTTCAGATGCCGTGAGACCCGCGGCTCGCTCTGCGTAAGTGCCTGGGCCAGGTCCGAGACACTGCGCGCTGCCTCCTCGCACAGCACCAGCAGGCGCAGCCGGCTCGGCTCCCCGGCCGCGCGCAGCCATTTCAACAGCACAAGCGGCTCTACGGCGCTCATTTGAATAATTATACATACCTTTAACCTATTGGTCGAGGCGCGGCTGTCTCTCTAAAGAGAAAATCTGAGCTATTTGGCGCCTCAGTGAATTGCTGCCGAGCCACCGGGTGGCAAGGAATCACTAAACAGCGCCTCGACGTCGATGGTGTCGAACCGATAAGGGCGGTGGCAGAATTCGCACGTGACCGTGACGGAGCCCTGCTCCCGGAGCACGTCGCGTACCTCCTCGGGGCCGAGCGCACGCAGGAGACCGGCGACGCGGCCCTGGCTGCAGCGGCATTCGAAACGCACGGGCGCCCCGCGAAAGATGCGCAGGTCGTGGCCGGAAAAGCCCTCGGCCAGGAGCGCTTCCGCGTTCCCCCGCAGCAGCTGCGCTGCGGTGACCCGGGCGATGCCCTGCTGCGCACTCTCCCACGCTCCGGCAGCCTCCTCGGGCTCGCCGGCGCCCTCCTGAGGGAGCTTCTGCACCAGTACGCCCGCGCCGTGATCGTCGTCGGCGGCGAGCCGCACGCGCGTCGGCAGCTGCTCGGAGGAGGCGAAATAGGCCTCGAGCGATTCCGCGAGCGAGGTGCCCGAGAGCGGTACCACGCCCTGGTAGCGCAGGCGGGCTTGGTCCGCTTCCACCGTCACCGTGATGCGGCCGTCCGTGCCGACCAGCTGCCGGAAGAGCGCGGTGCGGCGCGCCTCGGGCGGCAGCCCGCGCAGCGCAGCCGCGTCGCAGCGGGCGACCGCCCGCAGCCGGAAATCGTGCGTGCACTGCGCCACCAGCAGGCCCACCGCACCGTTGCCCTGCAGCTGAAAGGTCAGGGTGCCGCGGAACTTGACAGTGGCCGCGAGCAGCACCGAGGCCACCACTGCCTGGCCGAGCAGCTCCGTGACCGGCGGCGGATGGCTGGCGTGCGCCCGCAGCTCGCGCCAGGCGCTCTCGAGGCGCACCCAGTGACCGCGCACCG
>Ga0187772_10000392_pt1 | contig 19558 bp, 20 predicted proteins | sample 0116_SJ02_MP15_2_FD_133137 | JGI IMG/M metagenome (GOLD analysis project Ga0187772, IMG submission 133137) | Tropical peat soil microbial communities from peatlands in Department of Meta, Colombia - 0116_SJ02_MP15_20_MG | ecosystem: Environmental > Terrestrial > Soil > Wetlands > Peat | place... | reverse complement strand
TGCAACGCGGTCTGTATGGCGGCATCGAGGTCGGCGCCGGCGAAGATGATGTTCGCGCCCTTGCCGCCCAACTCCACCGTCACCTTCTTCAGTGTGTCGCTCGCGAGCCGAGCCACGTGGCCCCGGTCTGGGTCGAGCCGATGAACGCGACCTTGTCGACCCCGGAGCTACGCACGAGCGCCTCGCCTGTGGCGGCGCCTCCGGTGAGGACGTTGACCACACCGTCGGGGACGCCGGCCTCCTGGAGGATCTCAGCGACGCGGAGCGCGGTCAGCGGGGTCTCCTCGGCGGGTTTGTGGACGATCGTGTTGCCTGCGGCCAGGGCGGGCGCGAGCTTGGAGGCCGAGAGGATCATTGGGAAGTTGAACGGCGTGATGGCCGCCACCGCGCCGACTGGCTCCCGGCGCGTGTAAGAAAACGTCTCATTGGCCGTCGGGCGCGCGGCGCCTTCCAACCCGGCCGCGAGGCTGCCGTGGTACTCGAAGGTCTCGATCGCGGTCGGCACGTCGATCATCCGGGTGAAGCCGAGTGGTTTGCCCGCGTCGAGCGTCTCCAGCTCGTGTGCGACAGGGCCAGGACCCTACTGTCACACCAGGGACGAGCCGCGCCTGAGCGGACTGCAGCCGCTCCGCTGCGGTAAGACCAGAAGACCGACCAGGAGGTCTTCGTTGGCGAGAAGCATGTTCTCGTGGATTGACGTGAGAGCGCCGAGTTGGGCGCCGAATGCGGACAGACCCGCGGTGCCGCGCGCGCCTTGCAGAACGCCGGAAGCGGATCCGTACCCAGGCGGCCCGAGCGTCCTTTGGGGCCGTGGAGCGAGGCGTTCGGTGTCTTCAACAGTTCGCTGCCAGAATCACGTCAAGCGTGTGATCCGGCCTCCCCGTAGACGCTGTGATGCTTCAAGTGTCCGATGCTCCCTCAACGGTGAAATGGAGATGCAGAGTGGCTGAACAGACAACATCAGGTGTTACCGGGGGAGGGGCTGATGGTGTTCCGGAGCCGATTCGTAACGGCGAGGGCGCTTCGATCATGGGGCCGCGGAACGTTGCGCTGGAGCGCGAGAACCCCGACCTGCTGGTCTCGCCTAGAACCGACAACGGAACGATCCCGAACCTCAAGTTCTCCTTCGCGACTGCGCGGAACCGCGTGCTGAGTGGCGGGTGGGCGCGCGAGGTCACGATTCGCGAGTTGCCTTCGGCAACCGAGCTGGCGGGCGTCAACATGCGGCTGACGCCGGGCGGGATTCGCGAGATGCATTGGCACAAGGAGGCCGAGTGGTCCTACATGTTGGCCGGCAGGGCGCGGATCACTGCCGTTGACCCCGACGGGCGGAACTTCATCGACGATGTCGGGGAGGGGGATCTGTGGTACTTCCCGGGGGGAACGCCGCACTCGATCCAGGGGCTCGAGGAGGGCTGCGAGTTCCTGCTGGTGTTCGACGACGGCCACTTCTCCGAGAACGAGACGTTCCTGATCACCGACCTGTTCAAGCACCTGCCCCTCGAGGTGCTGGCCCACAACTTCGGGGTGCCGCAGGCCGCCTTCAAGGACATCCCGGTTGACATCGTGCACGACCGCTACGTGTTCGCGGGTCAGGTGCCGCCCCCGATCGAGCAAGACGCGGTGCGGTCGCCCGCGGGGTCGGTGGTCCAGACGTTCAGTCATCGTCTGCTCGAGCAGGAGCCGATCAAGTGCCCCGGAGGGCAGGTCCGGATCGCCGATTCCATCACGACCTTCCCGGCGTCAAAGACCGTCACGTGCGCCCGGGTGGAGATCGAACCCGGCGCGATGCGCGAGATCCACTGGCATCCCACGACCGATGAGTGGCAGTACTACCTCTCGGGCCAGGGGCGCATGACCGTGTTCGCCTCGAGCGAGAAGGCGCGGACGTTCGACTACCGCGCCGGTGACGTGGGCGTGGTTCCGTTTGCGATGGCCCACTACGTCGAGAACACGGGCGAGGACACGCTGTGCTTCCTGGAGATGTTCCGCAGTGATCATTTCGCCGACGTCTCGCTCAACCAGTGGATGGCCCTGACGCCACCCGAGCTCGTCAAAGCCCACCTCAACCTAAGCCACGAGACGATGGCCGCCCTCCACAAGGACAAGCAGATCATCGTCTAATAAGCGAACGCCTGACCGACAGCAGGGCATGGACAGCGGCGACGCCGGCCCCAGCGGCCGACCCAGCGCCGCTCTGCCGGCTGGCGAAACTCAGGAAAGTGTCGAGGCACCTGCTCTCGAGCGAAAAGCACAAGCGATGGATCGGGTGCGGATGTGGGCGTATGAGGGTGACGGAGGTGCGTTGATCGGCGCGCGGCTCGTTGCTAGGTTTGGCCCGGGAGTTACTGCACGACCCGAGGTCGCGGTTTGTTTGGACGGGCGCCTGTCCGCCGCGCAGGTGTTCACCGCGCTGAACGACGTTCGGCCCGCCCACGCCGTCCTGGTCGAGGAGAGCGCGTCCAACCTCAGCGACCTGCACAAAGCGTGGCCGATCACCGAGCGCGATACCGGCCGCAACCGTCCGGTCATCGCGATCATCGGCGACGGGTCCTTCCATACTCGCTTCAGTCAATCTGGAACGCCGCGAAACTGCACCTCCCGATCCTGATCGTGATCCTTCGCAACGACGAGTGCAGGATCCTCAAATCCTTCGCCGTCGTCGAGCAGACCCCGGCGTTCCCGGCCTCGAGCTTCCCGCCTGAACTACGTCTCGATCGCCGAGGGGTATGGCTGCGACGCGGCTCGCGTCGACGACATCGACGCGATCAAACGGGCCGCGGCCGCGGCATGGTCTAAGAACGTCCCCACCGTCCTCGAGAGCCCGATCTTTCCCCAGGTGCCGCTGCTGATCTGAAACAAGGATCAGATGCTCGTGAGGATCACTGATGCTACAACGCTCCGTCCATCGAGCCTGGAGGCCGTGACCGTCGCGAGTGCCCTGCTCTGCACCTCTCATTTCGTTGCCCCGCACTGAGATTGAACTGTCGGGTCCTCCCGGTCATAGAAGCCCGCATGTGTCGCCTTTCTGCACCCTCCGAGCCTTTGCAACCTCTCCCTGGTCCATGATTATGGAAGGGGTCCTCGGTTCGAGTCCGGCAGCGGGCTCGCTCCGTCCCCACCCGCGGTGACTGCCCCTTCGGCGTGGATCCGAGCGTCTGGTTCGTCCAGGCCGCGTGAGCATGCCGCAACGTCCGCGGTCTGCTCGGGCAAAAGCGCAAAGCTCCTTTGCGCGCTCCAGGAAGCGCCACGGTCCCGACGGAGCCGCGCCGGCCGCAGCTACACGGGAACATCATGCCCCCGTGCGCCGCACTCTTCAACTACTCCGGTCAACCCTCAGCTGGCCACCGGCTGATCCACCCGGCGGCGGACTACGACCACCGCGCCCACGCCGATGCCGAGCAGCGCTAGTACCACAGCCGCACCGATGCCGGCGTCGCGCCAATGGAACCCATCCTGAGACAACGGCGCCGCCGGGTGACCCGCAGACGCGGCCGAAGCACGGTTTGCGGTCGTAGGCCAGCCGCCCTCCGAAGCAAACCGCCGCTCGACGCTCGCCTGTACAGCATCAAGCCGGCGCTGCTGCGCGGCTGCCCGCAGCTGGGCGATCGAAGCTCGCACATGGGAACTCGGAGCCGACCCCGTGGACGGGCCGTACTCGAAGAACCTCGCATAGGCGACCGACGGGGCGCTGGCCGCGAGGATCAGCGTCGCCACGACCACCAGCCCCTTGATCGATTTGACCATACTTCCTCCTCTACTTGTTGGTTGACATTCAGTGGTAGAAGTACGGGTCCGGGGCCCGCACCTCGGTGATCCGATCGACGGCAGCTCGTCGCGCGCTGCCGTCTTGCGAACCGCCTCGGGGATTGGCGCGTAATAGACGCAGAACGTGCAGCGCTTATCCGCGCACATCGGAATGCACCCAGGTCACGCACTCCTCCTCGTTTCGCTCACTCACGCCAAGACAAACCTCCGCGCCACCGTTCGCGAGTGGGATCTCAAGCCACTCGACGTTTGCCAGCTTTCGCTGGGGGTACGGACTCGCGAATGGTTAGGGATCGTCCTCTTTGAATAGAGAAGAGGAGTTAGCAAGCGCTGCTGATACGTAGAACGGCCAGATCCAACAGCGGCAACCGGGGACACCCACGAACGCCCGCCCGTCGGAGGCTGCGAGGACACCCACGGCCCATTGCTGGCGCGCGATACTGCCCACGATTCCGTTCGTGGCCAACAACTCGGCCGCCACCCCCGGGGCGTGTGATCGCCTGGTCGCCGACGCGCTCCTAGACCTCGAACCGTTGCCACGGTGAAAGCAATTGCCGGCGGGGCCAACCCCCAGCGCCTTGACGCCGCGCCTCCGCGGGTGTTCTGCGGAGTCCTGGCGCTTGGTCCCTGTACCTGTTGCGCTCGCCCCAGGCATGGCGGTGGTGGTGATCATCAGGGGGAGGTGGCGGAGCCGGGCCGCGCTCTTGGGCAGACGCCTGGGCGGCGACGGCTCACGCCACTCTTTCCAGCTCCGCCTACGAGTTCTGCGCCCCCGCACCGTCCCCCTTAGTGAAGCGTGGCGACGAACCCGTGAGTCACACCGTTCGCGTCGTTGTACGAGCCCATTGCATAGCGCCCGTTCGAGCTGAGGTTGGCCAGGAATGATGTGCCTGGGACCGCGTTTGGGTCGTTCAGCGACGAGAACTCGTGCCCGTGAAGCAGCCAGCCGAAGGTGCCAGAGTCGTTGACGATGTAGCCATCGATCAGGCCGTTGGAGCTGATCGACTGTGCGGCCGTCCCTTCACCGGACGTGGTGCCGGCGCCCGGGGCATCGATCGTCGTGAACCTCCCGTGGTTGTACAGGAACCCGTGATTCACCCCAGCGGCGTCGGTATAGCCGCCGACGATCGCACCCGTGTTGTTGACGTTTGAAGCCCATGTCCCTGAGGCGCCGGGATAGTCAAGGGTCCTAAACGTTCCGTGGTCGTCGATGAACCCGTGGTAAGCGCCCGAGGGGTCGTAGTACTGCCCGACGATGAGCCCGTAGTCGTTGATCCCAAATGCGAGCGTGCCGGCACCAGCTGCCGCGGGATCGTCGAGCTGGGTGAAGACGCGTCCGGGCGAACCAGACCCATCCGTGCGGGACACTATTGCTGTCCAGGTAGTAGCCGACGACCGTGCCCCCGTCGTTGATGGTCTGCGGGAGCGTCGGGACGTAGGCGCCCGGATAGTTGAGCGGGAGGGTTGCCTCCGGGTGCCTCGATGTACCCGAACAAGTTGCCGCTGAACGCGATCTGATCGGACCACACGCCTGTCAAGATGCCCCAATCGCTCACGCTGTTGACGCCGTTGGAAGCCGCGCCGGGCACGTCAACGGTTCGGAACTGAGCCCAGGCGGCAGGCAGCGACGGATCAGCAGCCGTCGCGCTCGCGACCGGCGCGACAGCGAGTCGGGAGTGAAGCAGCGACGCCGCGCTGGCGGACGCCACTGGGCTTGGTGTTGGGGTTGCCGGTAGCACTGGCCGCGTTCGCCGTCGCGGGGCCTTCTACTAGCCTGGGGGCCGCTCGCACGCCGAGATGCGCCGCGGGCAACCTCCGGCTCGACCTCGTCTCAAGCTCGGCCGCGACGAGTCATCAGTTCTGGGATATAGGATTGCGTAATGTCGAGCCCAAGACCTGTCACCTGCGGGGCTATCCGGGTGTCGGACTGCTCGACGTGAACGCGAATCTGATCAATGTGACTGCCGCGCGAGCCACAGGACGTACGGTCAAGACAGTCGTCCTGCGGCCATGGCAGCGGACTACGTTCACCTTCGAGTACGTCACGAGTGGACCGTACCTCCCGAATGACTTCTCGGCCTATGGGTTGCGTGTCATTCCCCCCAACGACATCCGTGGTCTGGTGTGGTATGCGGGCAGGTTTGATGTGTGCGATGTGTCGCTGGGTGGTCATCCACAGGTGACGCCGGTCTCATGATGCTCCGGGCGAGGAGACCACGTGTGGCGCGTACGCGCACAGGAGCGCAGAAGTAGCTTTCAATGAGCGACCTCTGTAGAGGTGGCCGGTCAAACCCCAGCGACCCAGCTGATCCACGTTTCCGCGCTGGAGTAACCGAATGCTCGCATTGGCTGATAGCGCGCGCCTCGCCCAGAGATCGTCTGCGGCAGCATCCGGCGGACCGTCCCTTTAAAGATGCGACATTAGAGACCGTCTCAGCCCGCTCCAGGTCGAACGCCGGCTAATTAAATAGTTCGTTGGGGTCGCGGTTCCGGAACACGTCCAGCTCGGATCCCACGGCCGCTTTTCTCGACTCGAGGTGGTTCCGCGGACGATCGAGTTCGCGACCAAACGCATGCTCGGCCGCCGGTGGTGCTAGCCGCCACGTCGGCGGCCTGCTCTAACGCCTGCGCTACTGCTCGGCCAAGAACGCAGGCACGGGGCTCGAGCGCCGCACGCGGAAGCGCGCCGATGATCCGGTCGACCTCGCGCGCGTCGCGGATCACGACCAGGAGCGGGATCGACTGAGCCCCGAAGCGCGCAGCAAGCCCGGGGTCGCGTCGACGTCGACCTTGACAAACTTCAGCCGTCCGGCGTGCCGGCGGGCAAGGTCCTCGAGCACTGGCGAGATCATTCGGCACGGTCCGCACCACGCGGCCCAGAAGTCAACGATGACGGGCACCGAGGCGATCGTCTCGGCATCGAACGTCTCCGCGTCGGCCTCCACCAGCCAGGGAGCTCCGCTTTGCATCTCGGGCGGCGAGGGAATCCTGAAGCGATCGGCCGGACGCGGTTGCGCGCTCCACAACTCGGACACACGATGATGCCCATGTCCCGAGGGTAGATCGTCCCGCCTGTTCGCAAGAGGGGATCCGCGTTGGGCAGATCGCGTGAGGTCGCAAGAGGTACGCGCGACCGAGGAGGTGGCGACTAGGCGCAACACCCTAGGAAGGCTCTGCTGACAGCCGGCCAGCAAGCAGAAGCGGCCCGACGCCGCCGCGGTAAGCGAGGGGCCGACTCCGCGGTGATGCGGGCATCGAAGAGCGATCGTCCCACTCGCGGTCGCGGCGCGATCGGATCCGGCGCGAACGAGTGGTCCGAGGCCTACGGACACGGTAGCCCGACGGGTGACGTCGGCCTCGTGCGGCAACGGCTTGTTGCGGATCCTCGGGGGGAGGCAGTCGTCCGCCGCCGGCGGGGAAGACAACTGAGTGCGTGGCCAAACGCTCGCGCGGCCTCGATGCCGGCCGACGACTGGCTTGTCGCCGAAGACCGAGAGCACGCCTCCGCCACCGTCTGGACATGAAGGGAGTCGTCAGCGCGAGCGACCTCCGGCGCGTGCTCCTGTCCGCAAGGATCCCGATGATGGGTCGGACCGATGTCGCGTGGTAGCGGGTTTGCTAGCGAGCGGTCATCTCAGGGCTGTACTCGAACCACCACGTGCTGTGAGCGCGCCGCGAGGAATGCTCTTCCGAGGGTCAGCCCAGGTCGTTCCTAGGGTGGCGCGGGCAGGCCTGCCAGCTGGATGATCGAGAATGCGAGCAGGGCCACGCCGATGCCCACGAGGGCGTAGCGTGCCTGGCGGATCCGGAAGTGGCCGCTGATGCCGACGAGGAACAACACCGTGGCGAGGAAGACCGTGTCTCGCACGTACTTGTCAGCCGCACCACCGGCGCTTTCGCCCTCCGCGAAGGTCTTATCGGCTTCGGTGTCGTCGGCGTTCGCCACCGCCTGCTGGGGGATCACGTACTGCGGCATGTACGCGGGGCCGGGCGGGGCGTTCGGGTTGTGCAACGGGTCGGTGGCGAGCCAGGCGTCGAATGCCACGCGGTAACCGGGCCGAAGGCGTCTCTCGGCCAGGCGTTCCGCAACGACGTTGTGGGCCACGAAGGCCGTGAACCACGCATTGAACGACGCCGAGTCAAGCGTCCGGGTGACGATTGCCTCGAGGTCGGCCCGGCTTGCTTTCGTCCGCAGCGTGGACGCCTTGGCCAGCGAGATCGAGGACTCGGTTCCCCACTTGGCCGCCGCGTAGCCCGAGTAGGCTGCAAGCACCGCGACGAACGAGAGCATGACCGCCTCGAGGATCGATATCCAGCGGTCGCGCCGCTCGGCCTCGGCCTCGGCGTCGCCCCCCTCGGCAGCGTGCGCCTTGTGCTCGGCGATCTCTTTGCCGACTTCGGCGGCTGAGAGTCCCTCCGGCAAGCCTGATGTCCTTCTACGCGAGCTCGGCTCGAGCGCTCGATGCGCGATCGGCTATCGGCCGGTTCTGGAGCCGGCGGTACGGGTGCGCCAGCGGCCAGCGGTTGTCCGCCAGTACCTCCGCGGACGTGAACTGGGCGAGGCTCTGAATCAGCTTGGCCACGAGGCCCGTCCACCCGGTCTGGTGCGAGGCGCCCAGGCCTGCCCCGTTATCGCCGTGGAAGTACTCGTAGAAGAGCACGAGGTCGCGCCAGTACGGATCATCCTGGAACTTCTTGCTCCCGCCGTACACCGGGCGGCGGCCGTCGCTGCCGCGCAGGAACGTCGTGACGAGGCGGCGCGAGAACTCCTGAGCCACCTCGAGTAGGGTCATCATTGTGCCCGAACCCGTCGGGCATTCCACCTTCAACTCCTCGCCGTAGTAGCGGTAGTGCTGGAGCAAGGCCCACCCGTACGTATTCGATGTGGCGGGAGTTGAGTATCGCGTGCAGAAATACGACCAGGCATCGCCGCTGTCGCCGTAGTCCTCACGGACCGTCCCCCACTGACGCTCGCTCAGATACGGACCCCACGCCCGCCACGGCACGCCGACTGGCGCCTCCTGGAGGCGCCGCTCCTCCGCCGTCGCGATCGTATCGTGGGAAGCGTTTGCCATCGCCGGCGCCCCGGACTAGCGGGCCACCAGGATGCTGACCGACGGACGAGGAGCCGACCTCATCCCTTTCGGGTGACGACGGACGCGCTCACGCGGAGACGGTCTGTCCATGGGCGGCGACCGCAAGCAGGTCAAAGGAGCAGCGACGCCAGCGTCACCGCCTCACGCCTTAATTCAGCAGCGAACCGCTCCCCGCGCCGGGAAGCGCCCGACCGCCGGCACCGGCGCGGTCGTCTGCCACTGCAAGCATCCAGCGCTCGAAGGTCTACGCGACCGTTGGGGTGTGAGGGCCGACCTGGTCCAGGCTCGCTTTCGCGACTTGGGTGCTCTCAACTGGACGCATGCGATGGCGACGTTTGGCGTGTTTGCCGAACGCGAGCCGGGCTGACGCAAAGCCACGGCTGCAGCAACGGCGGCGGGCCGCTGCTCTTCCGGGATGCGGTGGCGGAACCTTCCCACGGCCGCTCCGCGCTGAAGGAGTAGCGCGCTCTCACGACTGCCGCCGTGGCGTTGCAATCGCCCCGGGCCGGCGCCGGCGGAGCGCTCCTTTGTCGCCGCATGGATCATCGGGATCCGGCTCGATGTGCGTGGCGGGGCGTGCCGACGTCAACCAGATCGGGCGGTCGCGCCGCCCGTCTTGGCGGCGAGCGGGACGAGACCGAGCGCTGCCCCGAATCCTCGGGATGATCCCTGCAAGCTCCGAGCTAGGCGCGATTAGGGGACCAGTATGACCTTGCCGACATTGCGCCGCTCGGCGATGAAGCGGTGCGCGTCGGGCGCTTGGTCAAATGAGAAAACCGCCGCGACGACCGGCTTCAGCTTCCCCTCTTGGAGCCCCGATAGCAATGGCGCAATCACCCGGTCGAGACTTCCCTCGGCGTCCCACCAGGAGAGAAGGTTGAGGCCGAACACACCCTTGTTTTCGTTCATCACACCTAGCCCCTTCCACCAGGGCATCGACGAGAACGGGCTCTTGGCAAGCGTGCGAAGCGCGACCGGCACACTGCGCCTTTCGCCGGTCTGCACCTCCGAGGCCCCGTACATGATCAGCCGCCCGCCTGGGCGGAGCAACTGGTAGTCCTTGCGGAAGCTCGACGGGCCAAGGGCGTCGAAGGCGACGTCGATCCCCTCGCCACGCGTGAGCCGGCGCACCTCCTCGGCGAAATCCTGGTTGCGGTAGTCGATCGCATGGTCCACTCCCTGCTCGCGGATCGCGTCATGTTTGGAGGCTGACGCGGTGCCGTACACCTCAGCGCCGATGCGCTTGGCAATCTGCGTTGCCGAGATTCCCACGCCGCCAGCCGCCGCGTGGATCAGGACCCGCTCACCCGCTTTCAGGCCTCCCATCAGGACAAGCCCCGCCTGGGCGGTCGCGTAGTTGACCGGGAAGGCCGCGCCCTCCTCGAAGGAAAGGTGATCGGGCAACTCGTAGACCATGTCCTCCCGCACTGTGACCAGCTCTGCCTGACCGTTGAAGCGCGTACCTGCGAGCACCCGATCACCCGGCTTGACCGACTCGACCCCGTCTCCGACCGACTCCACTTCGCCCGCCACCTCGTAGCCGATCACGCACGGCACCGGCGGCGAGTCCCGGTAGAGCCCGGTTCGGGCAAGCGTGTCGGCAAAGTTGATCCCCGCCGCCTTGACTGCGATGCGAACCTCGCCGGGTCCCACCGGCGGATCGGGGCGCTCCTGAACCTGGAGGACCTCTGGACCCCCGCGCTTGGTGATCACGACAGCCCGCATCGCGCAAAAACTGTACGCGAACACGAGGGGTCCCGAGCTCCCCTCGCTCCCGTCGGTGCCCCACTCGAAGGGCCATCGTCGCGTGATCGCACCGCCTTTCCACGACGTGGCCGCCTCCCCGCTCCGCGGACGGAAGGCAGGCCCTCTCGCACGCTCGCATTCGTCCCCAGGGGCCCGAGGATGGCGCGCAAGTGCTTGGGCGATACAGCAATCCTGGGACGCGGTGCGGCCGTACCGACCGGGAGTTATTGTTGATCAACGATCGTCGGGCGGCGGCGTCGGCAGTTGAGGCCGGCGCGCGTCGGATTGGCCATCAATCAGGTCCACTGAGCCTACGAGCTCCCCCTGGAGGTGACCTCCCTGAACACCCGCCACTTCTCCCGGGACGCGAACTGGGGCCCGTGCAGACATGCGTGCTCGCGATCCCAACGTGCTGAGCGGACCCGCGTCAGGTTGGGACTGACGCGTCCTAACGCCCTTTGCGTAGTTCGCCACGCGCCGGTGCGGGGGAAAGGCGATGACCCGGCTCGCTGCAGGGCACACACTGTCATAGCGCATTGATGAGAGGAGCCCGATGAGGTCGACGCTGTGTGCGTCACTCATGCGATCGCTTACGTGGGAGCACGAGCGGGTGCATCTGATACGGGACGCCGACTCGCGGCTCTGCGCGGTGATCGCGATCCACTCCACGGCGCTCGGGCCTGCGCTTGGGGGTCTGCGCATCCGCCGCTACGAGCAGGACGTCCCGGAGGCGCTCGACGACGCGCTGCGTCTATCGCGAGCGATGACGCTGAAGTCGGCGGCCGCAGGACTCGATCGCGGCGGCGGCAAAGCCGTGGTGGTCGACGACGGCCGGGCGGAACTGCGTGGCCCACGGTTGGTCGCGCTCGCCCGGGAGATCGAACGACTCGGCGGCGACTACATCACGGCCGAGGACATCGGCACGACGACGGCCGACATGGACCTGATCGCCGAGCATACCTCCTATGTCGTCGGGCGAAACAGGCACGGTGGCGTGTGCGGCGATCCGTCACCCGAGACCGCGCGGACTGTGCTTGGCGCGATCGAAGCGGCGCTTTCGACGCTCGATGGCGACGAGTGCCTCGCCGGCCGCACGGTCGGCGTGATCGGAGTCGGCAAGGTCGGCTCGGCGATCGTTCGCTCGCTGCTCCGCGCCGGCGCCAGAGTCATTGCATTCGATCCGGACACGACCGCCGCGCAGTGGGCCCGTGCAGTTGGTGTTGACCTCGCCGAGAGCACCGAGCAATTGCTCCGCTTCGAGCTCGACGTGCTCTGTCCGTGCGCGGTCGGTGGCCTAATTGATGAGGGCCTAGCCAGACAGCTCCGCTGCCGGATCGTGTGCGGCTGTGCGAACAACCAACTCGCCACTGACGATACCGCGCGCGTGCTCGCCGACCGTGGGATCTTGTATGTCCCTGACTTCCTTGCCAACTGCGGCGGGCTGATTCACGCGGACGCCGAGCGCCGCGGCGCCGGGCCTGACGAGGTCAGGCTCCGCGTCGCCGACGCCAAACGACGCCTGCGCGCAGTCCTCATCGAGGCCCGACAGACGCGGCGGATCCCGGAGATCGTCGCCGAGGAGCATGCCTGGGCGCGGATCGAGGCTTCGCGTAACCGGCGAGCTCCGATCCCCCGATAGTCAAGACTCCTCGACCTCCAGCGACTGCATCTCCATCTCATTTCGGACTCGAAATCCAGAACTCGAAGGCGTCTGACACCGCCTGAACTCAGCGCTGAAGGTTGCGCCGCACCCCAACGGTCACTTCCCCGCGACCGCACGGCCAGGGCCGGCCGCACGATCGCTTCGGCCGGCGTGCGTGCGTCGTCTCGGCGATCGCCTTGGCGACGAAGAGGTAGCGCGATGCGGGCGGCGGGCGCGAAAGTGCACGATCGGGCGCCAAGCAGTTGGCGCCGGTCGCCGAGGATCTGGGCCCGGGATCGGGGGTGGAAGGGAGCATGCGGGTGTGGTTGGCGAGTGCTCCCCGTGTGAAGGCGAGTGCCCTGGTCCGCGTCGCGCGTCGCGATGCGCAGCGACCGGCCTTGACGCTCCGATGCCTACGTCGGCGCTTGGGCTCCCCCTGCGGCAGGTACAGTCCGCAAAAATGGCCCAGCGATTTGTCTTGACGCCGAGCAAGGCTCGTCGGCTCATGTCGGCCGCGCTGAGCGTCGACGAAACTCTGGCTCACGTGGACCGATCGCTTAGCGACTTCGATGCCGTGCTCGTCGAGTTCAGATCTTTGCTGGTGGACTTCGCCGCTGTGCTCGAGCGGTTCGGCGAGAGCGTTGCTCGCGTCGACGGGACCGTCGACCAGGTTGCTGTGATCACGACCGAGCTGGGCGAGGTCGTCGATGAAATGGGCGCGGTCGCTCAGACGTTCTCGCCGGCCCTGGCGCTCAACGACCAGTTCCGCCGTCAGCTCGACCGACTGCGGTCGCTTGCTGGCAGCGGCGGGAGCGACACCACGCCCGAGCAGTAACCGACTCTCCATGGTCCGGGGAGCGCCCGGGCCATCGCAGAGATGTGGACGAACCCACGTCCCGTCCGCGCTCCCGCGGGACGATGATGCCTGCCCGACGCCAAGAGGTCGGCCTCCGCCCGCCACGACCGCCCGCGGCCGAGTGCCCCACCGCATGGAAAGGAGAAGCGCGGGCCCGACCACATCCTGAGGCCGCCCCGGCTTGCTGGGTAGGCAGGGAAATGTTCTTCCCCCAGGGAACTAGCCGTCAAGATCGAGGCCGACTAGCCGCTCGCGACGGGCGACCGGCAGGCGTCCCCACTGGACGTTCCGGTGAGTGCAGCTATCGCGCGGAGCGGAAGAGTTGCGCCGGTGGTCTGCGCCCTCCCGGCCCCAGAGGTGGGCTTCGCCCCGAGCCGTCCACCCGGCAGGTGGTGACACACACAGACACACCTGCGTCAACGAGTGAAATCCTCGTGGTCGTCTTCGACCAAACGCGTGCCGCGGGCGCACGCGCGCAGGAGGAGAAGCATTCCAAAACCTCAGCTTACGCAGAAATCGAACACGTCTTTCCAGACTTGATCGAACTCATCTTGAGCGAACTCCGTATGTGACTTGAGCGCGTCGACGGAGGTGTAGCGTCGTCCAGACGCGTCAGGCGAAGGGATAGTCTTGCGTAGCACATAGTGGCCGACGATGTCGAGGTGGTCGGCGGCGACAAGCCGAGTTTCTCCTCCATTAGGCCACAGCATCGAGGCGGTGGTGACTATCCCGTCGTTGTCCCAAACTTCCAACGCCTCCCCGGGCTTCGGGCCACATGGCCCGAGCTTCGCGTCATCGAAGAGCGAGCTGTTGAGGTTGGCAATGTCTTCAGAGAGTTCGACCAAGGATGTGGGAAAGGTTGAGTTGCGAATCCTGAAAGATCCTCCAGCGCAAGCGCGGTTGGTGAGAAGGTAGGAGATGTCCATCTGGCCGGCATCGTCAACCAACTGCTCGGTTGGCCAGGTTCGCGGATTTCGGAAATCGAACGGAGCGGCCAGCTCGCCTGCCTTGAACTTGAACGCCCGCCGGCCAACTGTCGCGATCGACATTGTCTGGATCCCGTACTTCTGCCACTGATCACGCTCGTCGCGACGGTCCACCTCGGAGTAGTGGGCTGGGCTCGCGGAGTTCTTCTGAGGGTTGGTGAAGCTCGCGAGATCGTCGATGACCGCGAAGTCATCGACCATCAGTTGCACCCACAGCCGCAGTTGTGACGCGGCCTCCTCGGCGTTGGCCCGCCGTATCGGCTCCTTCCGCGATGCCCTCGTCTCGTTGAGGGCATCACGCGCCGCGAGCACTAGATCGGGCTCTCTTGCCAGCCTCCCGAGTTGACAGAGGAGACTGGATAAGACTTCCGGACCGCGGCGTCGTCGGATCCCCCAGCCCAAGTCCGCGATGACCACACGCCGAAGCGGGGCATGACCGCGTACCCAGTCCGCGATATTCGTGCCGTACTGCGGAACGGAAATGAACACCACACGCGTCACCTTGTTGAGGATCGTGGGGTGGTCGACATACATCGCAGTGGCCCGCGTCCTAGCACCCACTGCAGCGCCACCATCAACGTGAAGCTCCGGCGGCCGCCCCTTGGGAAACAGGAGGCGACGGATATCCAGACCGCCGGTGGAATGTCCAACCAGAGCAATGCTGTCGCCGTCTTCGATCTCCCGGCGTGCTATGCGTTTCGCAAGATAGGCGCGCAGCCGTTCAGCGCGTGTCGCCACCGCGGCAGTTGGCAGATCATCAAAGTAATGAAGAACAACGGCTTGTCCGCGGGATCCCCCAGCTGCGAGCCAGCGCTGGAGCCTTTCGGTCGTCCCCGTGTAGTACTCAATCCGGCCAAGCGCGTCGAAGCCCCCAAACCCCGGAATCAGCACGATGTGCACGCGACGGTTGCACGAAACAGCCGTGTCGGGGATAGTGGTCATCTTCTCCCCCTTTCCGGGAAGGCGACTCCGAAGGAAAGTGGCCTCGAGCGGTCCAGTGCGTCGCATCGGCGGCTGGCCGGTGACGAGCGACTATCTCAAAACACCCGGAGCGATTGCAAGACCCTCGCCACGATCCTGCGGCTGATGGAGCTCGTCCGAGATGCCAACGCGAGAAAGCTCGGCCGCACGCAATCGTCAGCACCACCCCTGAGCACCTGATCCACGCCGCGGGCGAGCTGCCGTCGAGCGTAGCTTCACTTCTCCACTTTCCGGGCCAGAACAGCTCGATTTCGGTAGAGATCGCAGGCGTCCGTTCCGCCGTAAGCTCAGACGACCGTAGCCTTCGACGACTCGACTGACTACATGGCGCCAGCGCCGTTCTCGCCGGTGCCGCCCGGATCTGCGCCGGTGGCGCCCCGACAGCTCCGGCCCCCGCGCGGGCTGCGCGGACGCCGGCCACGGATGCGGTCCCGCCATCCGGAGAGCAGTGACCCTCTCGCTCTTCACCCAGAAAGCAATCGCCGTTGCGCTCCGGGATTCAGCGCGTCGATCACGCACCTCCCGGTCGGCCCATGTGCGACTCTATGATCGCGCTCCCCGGGCGTCGCCAGCTCAGTCCACCGCGCTCGGCCTCTCATGATCGTGTTTGCAACCCTGTGGGACCGACTCGTCGTGCCGATGCTGCAACACGCGATCGAAGCGGCGTCGTGACTGCGAGATTTCGAGGCGGGTCGGCGGTCGGACGGTCGCCAAGAGAAAGACCTTCCGTACCGCGCTACGCGCCGGGGGGAAGAACCGATGTACCTCGTCTCGCTGGCAACCGGGTTCACGCGGCGACCGCCAGATCCTGCGCGCTCGCCTGAGAGCCGCGTCTTCCAAGCCGCGCTGCACCTCGCCTCGTCCGCGCCGTGCGCCGACGTCGAGGGTCGTGATGCTCGGCGATCGCCGCGCACGCCGTCCAGTTCGTGCCGGGGGCAGTTCCTCCCCTGGTGTCGCCGCTGCTCCTTTCCATGCGGAGGGGCGCCGATCTGGAGGCCGGAGCGTCCGCGGGACGTAACCGGTCTCGGGACAAACCCGGCCACGCGCCCGATTGTCGAGGCGTCGCTGTTCATAGGTCCCGCGGTTAAAATGCTGGTTGGCCCGCCGACGACAGCTCAAGTGCGGGGGGACCACCGCGGGCGTCCTCTGACGCGACGGAGCGTAGTTCCATGCAGACGATTTGGGGCAGACCACTCTCGCGCGGTCCGGGGCCTTCGGCCATCCTGGTGGAACAGCAATTCTCGGCCGCTGCGCCCGCCGCAGCGGACGGGCCGGACCGCCTAGGCGGACAAGAAGGACTAAGAGCAATGGTTGATCGGCCTTATCACGGTTACTCGATAAGCGCGCTTCGTGAGCTGAGCAGCAATCTCGCCTTGAGCCAAGCCCAGTTGGCGGATCAGCGTGCTGACTGTGTGAAGCGAGCTGGTTCAGGCGATGAAGATCTCTGTCAATTGGACGTTCTCATTTCCAGCCTTGACGACCAACTCGCGGCTGTCGATCAAGAGCTCGTCACCCGACATCGAGAGAGCGCGGCCGATGGGGGGAACGCGCGTCCCGGTACTGCGCAGCGTACAGGCCGTGTCCTGAGGAACAGCCCACCAGCGATGAGGGCAAACTCCAAGCCACATTGTCGGGCGAAGAGAGCGCCGGCCGCCGTGTGCCCGCCGAATTAAGGGGCGCTGGTGTAACGCGCGGCGGCTCCACGCGAGTTAGCCTGGCAGTCTCGATCCGCTCCTCCGTGGGATCATCGTTGCTGGTGTCCGTGCGCCGACGATCGCATTCATTCACCCCGCGGGCGGTTGGCGCGCGAGTCCTTGGAGACGGAGGAGCCGCGCGCCAAGGAGGCGGTCGAGTGGCCGGGTTTGTCCCGGAAGCAACAGCGGGCGGCGAGTGCGCCCGAGCGGCGGGGGGGCTGCCCTGCATGGAAAGGGGTGGTGCGGGCAAGGAGTGGCGCTCGCCGGCATCTCGCGAGCGCGTTACGCTCTGGGCCCTGCGCCGGGGACCATATTTCTGCGCCGGCGACCGTATTTCCGGGGCAGGGCCAGTGGGTCAGCGATCACCGCCAAGGCTGGGGCGAGGATCGGGCGTTCGGGGACACGCCGGGCACATCGATCATTAAGCGCATCAACAAGCGCGGCTGCGTCTATCCCCATGATGACGGTGTGCGACCGCCAGGAGCTTCGCATCACAACGTTGTGTGCTGATCGGAGATGGCCTTTGACAGGGAGAAAGATGCCCATGAAGTTGAGCGAGATCAAGCAGCAATTCCCGGGGCTCCGGGGGAAGACGTTCCTGGACGCCGCGTGCGTCAGTCTTGCGCCCGTCGCATCCCGAAAAGCGGTGGATCGGTTTCTTGAGGAGGCGGTGATGTGCTACTCGCGGGATTCCACCACCCACCACATTGCACTCGACGCGGCACGCTCGACTGCGGTGCGGGAGGGAGCTCGCCTCCTTGAGGCGGAGGTCGACGAGATCGCTCTTGTTGAGAGCACAACACACGGGCTGAACATCTTGGCGGCGGCACTACCGTTCGAACCTGATGACAATGTCGTGATCGGCGATCTCGAGTTCTTGCAGGTCGCCATTCCGTGGCTCAAACTCGCCGAACGTGGCGATATCGCAGAGGTACGACTCGCTAGGAACACCGGCGGTGCGCTGCCCGTCGACGCATTCGCAGAGCTTGTTGATAGGCGAACGCGTGCGGTTGTTGTCAGTTCTGTGCAGTGGACGAATGGCTATAGGGTTGACCTTCGAGGGTTGGCGGCTCTTTGCCATGCGCATGATGCGCTGCTGATCGTGGACGGGATCCAACAACTGGGCGCAGTTCGCCTGAGCGCGCGCGAGACGGCGGCGGACGCGATCGTTGCCGGGGGCCACAAGTGGCTCAACGCGCCTTTCGGTTGCGGTCTTATGTACATTCGCCGCTCGACCTTGCCGAGATTGCGGATGTCGTCATGGGGTTACATGGGTCTCGATGTCCCTGAGGGCGGCTGGGGCCGCTACTTCGCGGCGCCTGAGGCAACGCCCATCCGGGCCTACGATTTTCCCCCAACTGCCAAGAGCTTTGAGATCAACGGCACGTCGAATTACCCGGGGGCAATTGGCTTGGGCGCCTCCCTTCGGTTGATCAATGAACTCGGGATCGAAGCGATTGAGACACGCGTGCTCGCGCTCGCTGGCCAACTGCATGAGGGACTGGCGCGACTCGGGGTGCGAGTCGTCACGAGGCCGGACCCGGACCTAAGATCGGGGATCACAACGTTCGAGGTATCGGACAATCGAGACGAGAACGAGGCGTTCTTGCGCGGACTACTCGACGAACGTGTGTACGTGGCGATGCGGTACACGTCCAACGTCGGTGGCATTCGCGTCTCAACGCACTTCTACAATGACGACGACGATGTTGAGCGGCTGCTAGGGGTCAGCGCACGTCTGCTCGGCCACAAGACGCCGCCTTGGCCCCGTGTGCGGGCCGGGACCAACACGGCGCAAACAGGCTAGTCGTGCTCGTGGTCGTGAGCCGGACTCTCGAAGACCGGAGGGAGCTCCGCAGTTCCTAGGCCTTTCAGGTGGCCCTGGTGCGCGTTCTCCCTGCAAACCAGCATGCGGAACGCGATGATCGCATCGCGGCGTCAGCGTCACCCGCGAACTGCATACCGCCGCTGCTAACAGCGACACAACGAGGGCTGGGACGGGAAGCGTGCCTCCGATCCGATTGTTGCGTGGCTGCGCGATCGCGCTCCGCGCTGACCTACCTGTCTGGACCTGAGTTGCCCGGGCGCGCGGCGGGTGCTCGAGATCGGGTGTGGGACGGGAGCGTCTCCCGGATCATCGGCCATTGCCTAGGGGTTAAGAAGGTTGGTCGGCATCGACCCGCCGCCGGTCCTGATCGCGAAGGCGCGCGAGCTCGCAGCAGACCTCGCAAACGTGTCGTTTGAGGAGGGCGACGGAAGCGATCTTCCGGTCGACGTGCGGGTTCGACGCCGCCGGTGTGGGACCGGGTTCGCTCGCACGTGCCTAAGCCCGAAAGCGTTTTGGCCGAGGCCTTCCGCGCTGTCCGGCCCGGCGGGTGGCTGGCGCCGTTCGACGGCGACTATGTCACGCTCATCGTCGCCACCGGCGCGGACGACCGGCCTTAGCCTGGTGCGGCCGCGTTTGCGCGTGCGTACGTCAATGATCCGTGGGCCGTGCGCCGGTTTCCGAGATGATTGCTGACGCCGGTTTTGTCGACGCTCGGCTTCGCGGCCACGGTTGGGTACAGGTCGCCGAACCGCAGTAGATGCAGAACATCCGCAAAGGCTCTGGTCGCGTCAGGCCGGATCGGCGCTGAGCTCGGCGAGGTGGTCAAAATATGGCGCCTAACCGGGGCTGCGACGATGCACTACGGCCACGGCGGTGGGCCGGCGAGAATCGTCAGTCGGGAGCTTTGGGTAGTTCTATGCATGTTTGTCTCGTTCTGGCACGGCAACACAATCGCACTTGT
>Ga0187772_10000390_pt1 | contig 19603 bp, 19 predicted proteins | sample 0116_SJ02_MP15_2_FD_133137 | JGI IMG/M metagenome (GOLD analysis project Ga0187772, IMG submission 133137) | Tropical peat soil microbial communities from peatlands in Department of Meta, Colombia - 0116_SJ02_MP15_20_MG | ecosystem: Environmental > Terrestrial > Soil > Wetlands > Peat | place... | reverse complement strand
GAAGTCGAATATCGACTCTATCGAGTCTTCTCTTATCTTGAAAAAGTAGCAGTTCAGCAGCGTGGACTTCCGCGGCTGCCCGGCCCCGAAGAGAATCCTTCCGCCGGGAACGAACCTGAAGTCCTCAAGCAACCAGTGGAACTTGTTTGTCCATTCTCTCCTCTTGTCGTCGTCTTTCTCCACCGAGGCGAGTTCCGTGGCAACTCTGCGCCACATTTCGTCTGGTGTCTTCTCTACGGACTTGCCGTTGGAATCCCTGAGCGCGTACTTCTCGTAGAACACCCGCGCGCGGAGTTCGTCCTGGCCGAAGGCGGCCAGGGTTTCCAGGGGAAGCTCAATCTCGGGACTTCGTTTCTCTGCATCGTTCGCAGAGTCCCGTGGCGGTTCAACCATCGACGTCATAAATTAACCTCACTCCCATCCACGCCCGTATATAATTCCCTCTTGGCTAACCCGTCGTTGACAAGAGTCGGACTCTTGCATGGCAGTGCGCATCACATGAGGTAGCGCATTGTCAACATCTTTTGACATGCGCTCAACTATTTCTGCGACGATATCTCACTATACAGCTGTCGAATACTGAATCGACGCGACTGATTTGCACCTCTTGCATCGAGTCGCTTTCGGGGGTAGCTTAGCGCCGCAGTTCCTACAAACCGAGATGACCTTGTCTACTTTGAAGTACGAAAGCTTGGGCGTCGCATTGAGCATCAAGTTGTAGATACCTCGAGTGTCTTCGGAAGAGCCCTCCAAGGTGACAGACAGCCCTCCTTGTAGGCTCGCCGAGAGCTTGGACATGTACTCGACCTTCTCCTGGTTCTCGAGGTCGCCCAGCGCAAGTCTCGGCGATTGAGTATAGCCACCCTTCTGCAGCGGCTGAATGTTGGCCTTGCCATACTTCTCAGCGTCGAGGCCTGCAAGCCTTGAGGCACCGTCCAAGTCGACCATGGCCACGGCTAGTCTGTCGTTCTTGTTAGACTTCTCCAGTGCCACCTGCATGGCCGTTTCGACTATCTTGCCCGCGAGCTCGTACTTGGCCTTCGACGTCGGGTCCCTGATGATGCTTCCGAGCGTCTCGTCCATCCCAACCAAGTTCATTATCAGGGGCATGGTGTCCGAGGTGACCGCGTCCGAGCCAGAGGCGAGGGCAGGCAGCAGTCCCCGCTTCAGCGATCGCTCGATAACCTTCCGTCTTGTGGTCAGCGCGTCTGCAGCCACCCCGATCAAGAGTGCGAGCTTGGCCCTGAAGTAAGTCTCATCTTGGTTCGAATCGTACGCCAACCTGGGCAGGTTCAGGCTGAGGTTGTGGAGCACGCTAAGGTTGTCCGTCTGCATCTCTGGGGGCAGCATGCCTGCGTTCAGCCCAAGGAAGCTCCTCCTTTGGTCGGACGTGAAGAAGGCGATTCGCCCTCCGTTGAAAACGATGGCCGAGGCGTCCTTCAGGGTCTTCGTTTCGTCAATCCTGTTAGGCTTTGCGAGAAGGAGTTTTATTCCCGGCCTCGGAGTCTCTTCCACGAAGTTCCGGTATGCGTACAACGCTGCGTCGAGTGTCCTGTCCATGACCTCCCTTCCCACGTCATCCGAGCGGTAAGGATCCAGCTCGAGACCTACAGTGGGCCAACCAGAGCTTGCCATTGGCGCGCTCAGCGTCTCGAAGAACCTGAGGAACATCGACTCCACTTCGCGCTTCGGCCTGGTCCTACAGAATGGCGCGAAGTACTGGAGGAAGTTCCTGAACGTTATTTCCTCTGTGACCTCTTTGCACAGCATCGCCGACATGCTCAGGACTATGTTCAGGGCTCTCTCCGCACTCTCAGGGCTCGGTAGCATCGAGATGCCAAGCAGCTTCCCTTTCGGGTTGAAGCCTGCGCTCCTGATTGAAAGAAGGTCGACGAAGACGCTGTCCGGCGTGAGCCCCCAATATCCCGCGTTCGTAATGTGAATGTCCCCTGAGAGATGTGCATCAGCGACATCTCGCGGCAGCTGCTCGAGAAGCAGGTATTCCGAAAAGACGGACTTCCCTGTCTGCTGGACCAGCGACTCGACGTTTCCGCCGTCGTCGCCGGCCCTGCTGAGCAGCTGGGTTACATCGTAGATCGGCATCCCGAGCCTTGTGAGCTTGTGGCGATACTCCTCGAGGCTGTGCTCAACCAATAGCGCGTTCACAATTTCCCTGATTAGGGGCGCCGTGAGGTACTGCGTCTGGAACTTGTACAGCCTCGACTCGGTCTCGCTCGTGATTCGCTGTGCTAGTTCTACCGGCATGCCTGCCTCCTTGACCAACGACTGAAGTATCTTGTTCGCGTTGAATTCCTCCATCGTTTGGTGGGACGTCCTAACGTACAACTTCCCGCTTTCAACCAGAGACTGTTCCTCTATCTGCCTGGTCAAGTTGAGCACCAGCCTTCCGAGATTCGTCACCGTGTACTTCCTCTCCTGCCGGTTGAGCTGGATCAGCAACTGCTTGACGAGCTTCCTAAGGTGATAGGCAAACTTGCCAGACTCCTTCTTTGACTTGAATCCCGCGAGCGTTTTCAGAGCACTGTAGGTGAGTGGCCCTTTGATGTTCAGTATCCTGAGTATCTCCAGGCGCTGCGGGGAAGCGATAACACTATAGATTGTCTTGACTCGTCTTGGCGCTGCTTGCAACGTAGCGCGGGGTCGTTGTCAAAAGTATTTAACATTACAATAACAGAATTTCAGCATAGGGTCATTTGAAGTGTTGCCGATACGTTCAATCGGACACTTCCGGCGAGGTTCCTTTCTAGATGGAGTCGTTCTACATCAAACGAAATTCACCTACATCGCCTCAGCCAAGCGCGACCCTCCGCGCTCTCTCCCAACGTGAACATCGAATCCTGCTCACCGACCAATCTTATCGGGAGGATCCTTTCGGCCTTGTCGAAGGAGAGGCCCGAGTGGGCTCCCTCTCCACGATGTGAACTGCTCTGGAAAGACCTTTATCGCTGAACCAAGAAGAAAGGCGCCAACGGGTCCTTCATTGAATCCATCGAGAGTCTGGTATTTCGCCTACGGATCCAACCTGAATGTAGAGCAGATGAAGAGCAGAGTCGGCGAGTGGCGCCTCTCCAAAAGGGCATTGGCTAGGAACTACCGGCTGGCATTCAGTCACTATTCAAAGAGATGGAAGGGGAATACTGCAAACCTGCTTGAAACAGGCAGGTTCGAAGACGTAGTGTACGGTGTAGTCTATCACATCGACGAGACGCAGTTGGCAATGCTGCGGACTTACGAAGGGGTTCCTCCGATTGACATGAAGGTCGAACTGGAGGACGACAGTGAGATTTCGAATGCGAGAACCTTCACCTGGAGGACAACAGACCCTGAGCAGGAGCCCCCAAAGGTCTACCGGAAACTGATGGAAGACGGCCTGCTCCAACATGGATACAGCAGGGCCCGCGTCGATTCGATTCTTGGAAGATTCAGCCGATAGAGCTCTTCTGCGGCCCATTAGCCAATCGGCGGTGACCTAGAAGGAACCTCAATGGGGTCGCCCGGATTTGAACCGGGGATCTCAAGCGTTCTCGCCCTCGACGACCCAAGGCTTGAAGCCTAGACCAGACTCGCCCTGCGGAGCCTCTCGATGGCCTTCCGCAGCCTAGCCGACGACCCCTGTGTCACGCTTGACAGAATCTGGTAGTTATGGATTCGTATCAAGGGCGAGTGAGGGTCTACCTTTCGAAACGAACCCGCAACCCTTGACGAAGAACCTCCATTGTCGCTCACTTCCACGCGAAACTCCAACCCTGCTGGTATTATCCCAGGAAATCCTCCCCGTCTTCCCCTCGGTAAGGTACAGCCTCCGGGAGCTGACCAGGTCCTCGCCGTTGAGCCCGAGGTCAACTTTCATCGCCCGAGTAAGCTTGCCGGGACCGCTAGTGAGTTGCGAGATGTCCTTCGTCCCTCTGTACTTCTTCATGAGCCCGATTCCCTCCGTGGGTTCGAGTGCCCGTATGAGTACAGCTCCTGCAACACCAGCTGGCTCGGTTGTCACGTTAAGGCAGTAGTGGTTGCCATAGGTGAAGTATACGTATGAATGGCCAGGGTCTCCAAACATGACGGCATTCCGCGGGGTCATACCCCTAAAGGCGTGGCTGGCTGGGTCGTCATAGCCCCCATAGGCCTCAACCTCGACCACGATTCCCGCGAGCTCCACCCCCTCTAGTCCTCTGACCAGTCTCTTCCCAAGAAGTCCCTTGGCTACTTCAACGGTGGGCCTATCGTAGAAAGCGCGACCGAGCCGCTCCATCGACCCGGATGGGAGAGACACAATTTTATATAGCCATACGGTTCGATTCGGTCTGCAACAGCCGCATCTGGCTGTTTGAAGAGGTTGACCAGAGTTGGAATCTGTTCTAGGCAGGGGGAGAAGCGTTGGGCAAGCGTAAGGTCCTGAACGAGGCGAACCTGAAGGAACTTGTCCTCCCAGAACAAGGTGAGCTGCTGGGACGGGTCAATAAGATCTCCAGCGGGGACCACGTGATGGTGAAGTGCACCGACGGCAAGATTAGGCTCTGCAGAATAAGGGGGAAGATGAAGCGCCGCGTTTGGATAAGGGAGAACGACATAGTCCTGGTCGCGCCCTGGGACTTCGACGACGACAGGGCGGACGTCCTCTGGCGCTATATCAAGGCCCATGAAGAGTGGCTGGCGCAAAACAGCTACCTCCCGCCAAACTTCTAGTGAAAGTCTGACCAGCAACGATGGAAGGCAACTCTTCGTCCAAGAGTCCCCGCCAGCAGTTAGCCTCGGCGATCAGCAGGTCTGAATCGGTTAATTAGCGCGGCTAGGAATGCACCAATCAATGAGAGTCGTCGCTGACCTCCACATCCATTCGCGATACGCAATGGCGACCAGCAAGGACACCGACTTAGAGCACCTTGCAGAAGGAGCGAAGATGAAGGGCCTCAACCTTCTCGGCACAGGAGACCTCACGCACCCGCTCTGGTTGAAGGAGCTGAAGGCGAAGCTGCAGCCTGGCGACGGCGAAGGCATCTTCGTCTACTACGGGATGAACTGGATACTCACGGGAGAGGTCAGCGTAGTGTACGAACATGAAGGAAAGGCGCGTAAGGTCCATCTTCTCATAAATGCTCCCGATCTGGAGGTCGCGGGACAAATCGTAGACGTCCTCTCGAAGTACGGCAGCCTGACGTCGGACGGCAGGCCGGTGCTGACCGGGCTGGACTCAGCCGAACTGGTCGAAATCCTGACTGGGCTGTCAGGTTCCATTGTTGTCATCCCTGCTCACGCCTGGACTCCTTGGTTCTCGATCTTCGGGAGCAAATCGGGCTTCGACTCGCTCGAGGAGTGCTTCCAGGACCAAGCGGGGAAGATCTTCGCAATTGAGACAGGGCTCTCCAGCGACCCGCCGATGAACTGGCGCCTCTCTTCGCTGGACAAAGTCGCGCTCGTCTCCAACTCCGACGCCCACTCCCCAAACCCATGGAGGCTCGGGAGAGAGGCCAACGTCTTCGAACTTAACAGGCTTGGATACCGCGAGGTGTTCGAGGCAATACGAAGCAAGGACCCGAGCAAGTTCTTGTTCACGATTGAAGTGGACCCATCATACGGCAAGTATCACTTCACCGGTCATCGCAAGTGCGGGGTCTCGATGCCGCCCAGGGAATCGATAGCGGTCGGGAACCGTTGTCCCAAGTGTGGGAAGAAGATGACAGTCGGGGTGCTGCAACGGGTCGAGCAACTGGCTGACAGGCCGGAGGGGTTCAGGCCTAGGAACGCCGTCGGTTATCGAAACCTCCTCCCGCTGTACGAGGTGATTTCATTCGCCACCGGGGTCAACAGGCTGTACGCGAAGAGGGTGTTAGAGGAGCAGGACAGACTCATCAGGAAGTTCGGCAACGAGTTGAACGTCCTCCTGAGTGTCCCGGAGCCGAACCTCGCAGCGGCGACCAGCGGAAGAGTCGCGGCTGCCATAATGGCTGTGAGGGAGAACAAGATTCGACTCAGGGCGGGCTACGACGGAGTCTATGGCTCGCCGTTTCCTCTGGGGCAGCCCGAGTAGAACCGTCAGTCGTTCATACAAGCAGAGCTATCAAGATTCATATACGAATATCAGACGGGCAGGACCGTGTCTACCTCGTTGATCGATCCGCGCCAGCTTAGGAGAATCAGGATGCAACTGGGTATCACCCAGGCCGAACTCGCCCGCGCATCAGACGTGAGCCAGTCACTAGTAGCCAAGGTGGAGTCAGGGCGCGTGGACCCTTCGTTCACCACCATGAGGGCGATCTCCGACGCCCTTCGCAAGCACATAAGGTCCCAGGGCAGAAAGGTGAAGGATGTGATGTCCAAGCCCGTCCTCTCGGTCCAGGCGAACACTCCCCTGTCGGAGTGCATCAATCTGATGAAGAACCGCAACCTCTCCCAGCTGCCAGTCTACTCGGGCTTGAAGATGGTCGGTTCCATCTCGGACAAACGCATTGTCTCCTTGCTCAGCGACTCGAAAGCTCCGAGCGTCTCGCTCGACGGGCCAGTCTCTCGCTACATGGAAGGGAGCTTCCCGACGGTCGATTCAGAAACCCCCCTGGACGCGCTCTACTCGCTCTTCAACTTTGTTCCCGCAGTTCTCGTGACATCTGGGGACAAAGTCGAAGGCGTCATCACCAAGATTGACGTAATATCTGTTGACACGGGCGACTGATGCGATTAAGCCGTGCCCAAGACCGCGCCCTCTTGCCCGGGTCAGTATCCGACGTAAACCGACTTTGTCCTCGTGTAAAAGTCTATGGCCTCTTCGCCCATCTCCTTGTATTGGTCGTTGCCCGACTCCTTGAACCCGCCGTAGGGGACCTGCAGTTCCAGCCCGGGCAACGGCTTGTTCACGCGTATCACCCCGGCATTCACCCTGGCCGTGAATGTTGCTATGGCCGAATGAGACTTCGATACGATTCCCGCAGTCAATCCGTAGGCAACCGAGTTCACGAGGTGGACTGCCTCCTCGAGGTCGGAGAACGTGGACACGGCTAGGACGGGACCGAAGATTTCCTCCTGGAAGATGCGGTCGTCAGGGGAGACGCCGGAGAAGACCGTGGGCGAAATATAGAATCCATTCTTGCTCGTCTTCGCCTCGCCGCCACCCGTTACGAGTTCCGCCTCCCCCTTCCCGATTCCAATGTACTTCTGCACCTTCCCGAACTGATCCTCACTCGAAAGCGGCCCCATCTCGACCCCCTCCTCGAGGCCGTGCCCTACAACGATGCTGGCGGCCCGGCTCCCGAGCCTCCGTACCACCTCGTCGGCAATATCCCTGTGCACCAGAAGCCTGCTGGCCGCGGTACATGCTTGTCCGGTCAGGCCAAACGCGCCCTTGGCGGCCAGCTCCACTCCCAGACCAATGTCTGCGTCGTCCATCAATACGAGCGCGTTCTTCCCTCCAAGTTCGAGCTGAAGTCGAAGCATCCTCTTGCCAGAAGTCCCATTTATGTGCCTGCCCGTCTCGGAGGAGCCGGTGAAGGAGACGGCACCGACCTTCGGGCTCGCGGCTAGAGTGTCGCCCACGACTGGCCCCAGCCCTGCCACCATGTTCAGGACCCCCTTCGGGAGCCCCGCCGCCATCAGGGCGTTGACGAGTTCCGTCGCAATCAGCGGCGTCTGGCTCGCGGGCTTGAATACGACGGCGTTCCCCGAAGCCAACGCCGGTGCGATCTTCCACGCGGGAATGGAGAGCGGAAAGTTCCAGGGCGTGATTACCGCAACCACGCCGAGGGGCTCTCTGATGGTGTAGACGTAGGAGTTTGCGTCGTTGGAGGGCAGGGTCTTCCCGCCGAGCTTGAAGCACATCGCACCGTAGAATCTGAAGAGGTTTACAGAGCGGTCTACCTCGAACAGGCTCTCGTTGAGGGTCTTCCCCTCCTCCCTGGTGAGCAGCGTCGCAATTTCGTTCTTCCTCGCTTCTAGCCTCTGAGCCGCCTCAAACAGAATCCTTCCCCGCCGCGGGGCGGGCGTTCCTCCCCATTCCGCGGAAGCCCTCTCTGCCGAATCGATGGCCCTTCGTGCCGTTTCAGAGTCACCGAGGTAGACCTTACCAAGGACCGACTCTTCCTCACCGGGGTCCCGGAGTTCTCTGACGGTGGCAGATTGCTCTTTGTCTCCGTTTATCACAGACGCTGCTTCGAGAGGAGTCATCTGCGCAACAGCTTCACTGTGTTCCTGAGTACCCCGATTTTTTCGATTGTGATTTCGACAACGTCCCCCTTCACGACGCCGTTCTTTCCAGGAGGAACTATCGATGTCCCGGTGGACAGAAGTGTCAGAGGCGCAGGGGCGTAGAAAGAGTACAGATACTTGACGAGCTCGTTGATTCTCCGCCTTAGAGATGCGGTGTTGGTCTTGCCCTCGAAGACTGTCCGCTTTCCCCTTATGATTTTCATATTGATGTCGAGGTCGTATGGGTTCCTAATTTCGTCCGTCAGCGATATGACCGGACCAATCGCTGCTGAAGCCTCGTAAATCTTTGACTGCGGGAGGTAGAGAGGGTTCTCTGTCTCCAAGTCCCTGGCGCTGACGTCGTTCGAGACCGTGTACCCCAAGACTTCTCCCTTCTCGCCCAACACCACCCCAAGCTCGGGCTCCGGGAGGGTCCATTTCGAGTCGCCTCTCAGTCCAATCGCATCCTCAGGTCCGACGCAGTTCCTCCACGATCCCTTGTAAAACACTTCAGGCCGGACAGCGTCGTAGACGTAGTCGTATATGGGCACCCCCGCGACGAGCGTCCGTCCCTCGGAGGTGTGCTTCTGCCTCGAATGGGCGTAGGTTATTCCAGCCCCCCAGATTTCGGCCGGCGCAAATGGGCGGAGTAGCCGCAGACCGTCAAGCCTGTAGGTCGTCTTTGACTTCTGGGCCAACTCTCCTGCGAAAGATACGATTTCACCTCTGGAATCCGCGTAGAGCTCCTCAAACGAGGCACAGCCATCTAATGCCCTAACCTCGGCCCCGTCGAGAGAGCACAGTTGGGTGGCCCTTCCCTTAGACACTAGGCAAAGTTTCATACTCATCGCTTCTTTTGAGACATTATAAAGGGTCGTCGCTTCGATGGGCAACAGAGTCAGCCCGACTGCCCAAATTCACGCGATTGTCCGGCCCGGCGAGGCACAAAGCATTATAGGTTCCAGAAGGCTTAGTCCAACGTGGACTACAGAAAGTCGCAGCAGCAGCTTTCGCTTGTTCGGAACGTAGTGTTCAAACAACTACTTGATACCTACATGCCGCTCTCGGTCGACCGGGCGGCCTGCGCCAGATGGGCAAACGGCCTCCCGAGGGTCGGCGGAACGATAATCTACACTTCGTACATGTACCAGCTCGGCTCCGTCTTCAAGTCTTATGCCAAGCTCCTGGAACGGTTTTCAGGAGTAAAGTTTGCGGCACGCTTCACGTCTCTGGGAGGAGTTTTCGTACGCCCGAAGAAGGACGAGTTGGAGCGTGCGTCCCTTATCTTGAACAACATAGTGTCCCTCCTTAAGGAGTCTCACGTCGAGCCCGCCTACCTATACGATGAAGAGCCCTACAGTGGCGCGCTCCTGCTGGAATTAGGCCTTCTCGACGAATTCCAAACCTACGGCAGGAAGCTGCTGGACTTCCTCCACGCCAGGGGGATTGAGAGACTGATTACAGTAGACCCTCACACCACGAATGCCCTCCTCCGGCTCAAGGGCTTCCTCGGTGCGGACCTCGATGTGACGAACTACCTGCAGTTCGTCCGTCCTGCGAAGGGGGGAGGACGGTTCGTCCTCCATGATTCGTGTCTCTACTCTAGATACCTGGGGATGGGTCCTGGAATTAGAGGGACTCTGAAAGACTCTGGCGTGTCGCTGGTAGAAGATCGGATGGTGACCGCCCAGGACACGGCAACCTGTTGTGGGGCTCCCGTTGAATCTCTCAGCGAAGAGCTGAGTGAGAGAATCGCGGAGGCGCGGGCTGCCAAACTTACCTCGGTCTGCGAGGACGTGCTGGTCGCCTGCCCCCTCTGCTATCAGAACCTCTCTCCATACGTCAAGTCGATACGGGATGTGGCGGAGGTAATCTCATGAGCGACGATTGGGCCATAGCCCTTGAAAGGACGCTACGGAACAACACATCGAGGCTCGACACGATTTTCGCCGACTATCCCTTCCTTGCCGACCACGCAGTGAGACTGAGGCAAGCCAAGCAGAAAGCGCTCGACCGTCTTGACGAATACGTGAAGATGACCTGCGAGTCCGTTGAGAAGTCGGGCGGGGTCCCTCACATCGCGAAGGACAGGGAGGATGCGCAGCGCATCGTTAAGGAAATCTGCGGCAGCCCGGGCATCGTGATTTTTTCAAAAACCAACGTAGCTCTGGAGCTGGGGCTCAGAGAGTCACTTTCGACTCAGGGACATGAGGTCTGGGAGACCGACCTGGGCGAATTCCTCATTCAGCTTGCCAACGATCATCCATCTCACATCGTCCAGCCCGCCCTCCACCTGACCAAGGAGATGGTCGGCCGACTGCTTCATGACAAGCTTGACCCGACGGTCTCTGCGAGCTCCTCCTACGAGGATCTTGTAGCGGCTGTGCGGGCCTTCCTCTTCAAGAAATACGTCGCAGCAAAGGTCGGGATAACAGGGGCGAACGCTGTCGCTGCCGACACCGGCTCCGTCATTCTGGTCGAAAACGAGGGCAACATCAGGATGGACACGGTCGTGCCTTCGATTCACATATCGGTGACTGGGATCGACAAGATAGTCCCAACTCTCGACGACGCATTCCTGGAAGCACAGGTCCAGGCGGCCTACGCTGGACTTTACCCACCCACATACATCAACATCACGTCGGGACCCAGCTCGACCGCCGACATCGAGTCCAAGAAGGTCTCGCCCGCGACCGGGCCGAAAGAGTTCCACCTAGTGCTCGTTGACAACGGAAGGAGGAAGGCGAGGGATGACCCTGACCTCAGGGACGCGCTCCTGTGCATAAGGTGTGGCCGATGCTATTTCTCCTGCCCCGTTTACTGGACCATAGGGTCAGAGTGGTCTCCTCCTCCGTACGGCGGCCCGATGGGCGCGATGTGGTCTGCAGTGGTAAGCGACGACACCCGGCCCGCTAGCCTCTGCACCCACTCAGGCGGCTGCAAGGTGGTCTGTCCGGTCCAGATAGACGTTCCAAAGGTCATCGAGCACATCAAGTGGTTGAATTCTAAGAGGGAGACGACCTAGACGACTTTGCTATTGTCCCAGGACGAGATTCTTTCCGGAACGATTTCGATGTAGGCCCGCCGCTCTCGTCTCCTCTCCTCGACCCACGCTCCCGGCATCTCTGATTCCTTCCACTGCACCGAGGCGTACCGCTCATTCATGGCGCTCGATATCCTCCTGATGGTTGCTTCCTCGGTGACGACCCTCGACCTGCCCCATATGGCCACCCCGCGCAACTCTCTGTAACTCCCTCCATCATCAATGGAACAGCAGGCTTTCCCGAAATGGGCGAGCTTGACCTTCACCTTGTAGTCGTGCGTTCTGAGGTAAATTCTCCTATCCAAAACGCAGAACCACATGGGAGTGACGTGGGGATAGCCGTCCTCGGCGGAGAAGGCCACGAAGATTCGGTCCCTGGAATCCAAGAAGCTCCAGACCTCGTCGTCGGTCATCGCCACGTACTGTCTGTTGGCTCGTCTGTGTCTTGGAGACGTGAGTGTCATGGAGAGCCGCCGTGGAGCATTGACGCGCCCCCGAGGGTGGCCAAATTAAGAATTACTTCGGTCGTGGTAAATTGCAAGCATACTCCGCTCGGGATTAGCGGAGATGCGGTGTGACATCGGTTGATTCCGTAGAGGCATAGGAGCCCGCGCCGACCCCAGCGTCATGCGCTCTGCTAGCCCGCGTTCTCCTCCCGATAGGAAACATGGGGACGGCCGGATTTGAACCGGCGGTCTACAGGTTTCTCTTGCAGCTCCAATGCCTAATCATCCACGCTGCCGTGTCATCAAACCTATGGCTTGACCACTGGAGCCTGTCGCCCTCCCTGGCTGGGCTACGTCCCCACGGTGGGAGGTGAGTTGCATCCTGAGCTCGGACGCCCAGCTTCGACCTGCCCTCGCTCGGGTTTCCGGAGTATTCGAAACCTCTCACCCTCCTCAGGATTGATGGACAGGGTAGTGGGTATAAGAGTGTCGATAGCAATCGGATGCCTACTGAGATTGCAGGGATTGTAGACACCGACGCGAGTGCCGCAGCGACTCTCGTTCACCCCGATCACACCTCTCTCCACCTAGCCTTCTTGAGGGCGATGATTCCCAATGCGACGGTCACGGCTACCAGAATCGCCCAAGCGGCTGCAATCTGAACGGCTGGCAGGTGAAGTTGCCCCGTGGCTGACTGGGCTATCTCGGCCGCGTAGGTGGTCGGCGAGACGTACGCCAAGTACCGAAAGGGCAGCGGGATGTACGTGATTGGATAGTACACGGGAGGAAGGGTGGAGAAGACGGTGGAGATTATCGCGGAGAAGGCGAAGCTCTGGATGACATCGCTGGTGAATGTGGACAGAGTGAACCCAATCGTGACCGACGTGGAGAACATGAGCGCCATCATGCCCGCGAGCTGGATCGCTTGGAACGCGTCGGGCCTGATGAACACCCCCACCAGAATCACCAGCGTCGCCAGCGCGGGGACGGAGTACGTGACCTCCGAGAGTGCCATTCCGACAACGTATGCGCCGGCCGTGGTCGGCGAAGCCACAATCATGTCTTGGAGTTTGAAATCATTCTTCAGGTGGGAGAGATCGGATTGCAGACCCATTCCGCTCGAGAACATGCTCATTATGAGAGCGCCTTCAATCGCCTGGACCAGCAACCCGCCCTTGCTCACGAAGTTCACCACGACGAGGAATGATAGTGGGGCAAGCACCGTGTTTACTAAGACAACTGGGTAGTTCTTCATCGCGTAGATTGCATTGACCAGGATCGCCGCCAGCACCTGGCGGGTCCACCTACTCATCTCTCGGCGCCCCCGATTCCCGGACCAGGTGGAAGAACACATCGTCGAGTGTCGTATGGTTCACGGAGAAGCCGACCCCGTCAGCTAGCAGCAGGCCCGAAAGCCTGTACGCCTCGCCCTCGCTCGTGAGAATCTGCGTCCCACCGTCCTTCCCGATCGTGACGTAGCCTTCATCGGATCTTGGGGCCCTTTGGCCAGGCGGTATCCGGATGCTGAACTGGAACTTGACCAGGCGCCGCAGCGACTGCATGTCGCCCATTCCCAAGAGCCGCCCTCTGTCTAGTATGGCGATGTTGTTTGCCAGTCTCTCTGCCTCCTCAAGATAGTGGGTCGTCAAAACTAGGAACTTCTCCCTGGAAATCACCTCCAAAGAGTTCCAAAGCTCCTTTCTGGAGATCGGATCAAGGCCGGTAGTCGGCTCGTCAAGAAACGTGATATCGGCTTCCGCCGCGAGTACCGCCGCGACCATCACTTTCCGCCTCTGGCCGCCAGAGAGCTTGCGGTTGGGGGTGGAGGCAAGATCGCCGATTCCGAGCTTGGCAAGCGACTCTATTGCTTTCCGGCTCGCGGTACGGCGCTCTTCTCCCCTCCAAAGAAGGTAAGAATACACGCTTTGAGACGGGGTCATCCAGGGGATGCTCCTGGCTTCTTGGGGGATAATCGCAATCCGCTCCCTCAGCTTCCTGGTATCCTTCATGACGTCGAGCCCGTCGATGGTCGCGCTCCCGGCGGTCAGTTCCAGTTGAGTAGCGAGGATCCGGACCAAGGTTGTCTTTCCGGCCCCGTTCATTCCAATGAGAGAAAAGATGCCATGCGAGTTGGTGGTGAAAGTGACCGAATCCAGGGCCTTCTTCTCTTCCGCGCCCCCGTAGACCTTCGTGAGGGTTGTGCAGGTCACTTCTCCCAGTCCCAAGGTCATCGCTTGCGGACCAACCCCTAGGCTTAACACTTTCTGAGCTGCGAGCCTACCCCCTCAGCCTCTCCACGCTTCGGCCCCCAGAAGACTTCCCTCGTTTCTCCCCGAGAGCAATCCTGACCAACACCTGCCGCCAGGCACGGCTGGCGACTTGGCGTCGCAAGCAACGAACCAACTATTGGTCTGGGGGCTGGGCAGCCAGATTCCAGGGCTTTCCCGACCGCGTTATTCTCTCGGGCAATCTTTCCTTCCACTTTTCCAAGAAGTCCAGGTCTTCTTTCTTGCTCCGGAGATTGTCGGGGAGCATGACCGGTATTTCGTCTACTATCGGATAGTATCTGCCGCAGTCACTGCATAGGATCACTCCCTCGACGACGATGTCCTCCTTTGCTACGAACTCAAGAAGTTCGAGCGGGTGGTGCTTGTCGATCGGACAAGCTAGAATCTCCATGAGTTTGCGTTGCATGGCAAGTTCGTCTCTGTGGACGGTATAAAATTGATTCCCTGAAGCATCGTGAACCGCCCGACGCTCGAAACAACCCATTTCGTCGGTGCCGCGTGGTCCAGTCCATGGGTCCGGCAGCTTCGGAGCAAAAGGGTTAAATTCACTCCTCCCGGGATTCGGAACAGCCGGCCATAGCGTGTGGGTCCGACCTGGACTCGTTCCGATCCCAGAAGTCAAACCACGCGTCGTCGGGGTGTTAGTGAGATGCGAGAGCTCTCGCGAAGCCCTGATGCCGGCGCCTATTTCCAAGACGCCTCTCAACATGAATTGCTATGCGGAACATTTAAGTTCGAGGCATTGCAGCCGATTTTTCGGCTCAGGTTGTCCGCCCTTACAAGCGTTCCACTGCAGGTATCCACTGACCTGAACACGATAATCACAGTGGTCTACCTAGGCGGCTTCCTCGCATTCATGCTCTACGGCCAGAGGCTCCAGGTGTACATGGCCTTGGGCGACATCGGCAGAGGGCTGAACAAGCTCAAGTTGATGAAGGACAAGTCGAGAAAGGAGGCCATCGACTATCTGGTCAACGTCGGGAAGGCGCCGAAGGACCCAACCGAACGGGTCGACCAATTCTTGGACTACGTGACCATCATGCCCGTTGACATCGACCCGCAGGGTTTGGTCAACAAAATCGACCACGTGATGACCACGAACAACGACAGGGTTAGGGCTGAAGTCTCCAATCTGCTGGCTCAGACTACGCAGGTGGCAGCGACGGCATCCGGAACTTCGATGCCGGCGCTATCGCCTCCGAACCCGGTTACCGTCTCGATATCCGAGAACCTCCTCGAAGTCGCTTCGTCGCTGAACCTGATTCACAAGATTGTCCGCCACTACTATCTACTGGGTAAGAAGACGAACTCCTACTTCACGCTCATCCAGCTCCAGATGATAATGCCGATGATAATACAGGAGGCCGACGCGCTGCTGAATGCGGTCGACTCTTTCAAGGTGGGTCAGCCAGTGGGCGACGGCATAGGAGCCGCTATCGCTTCCCGCTACATGGTGGGGAAGGAGAAGAGGGTAGTGGCCAAGGACACGGTCATGGCGATTTCCGAGTACAAGGGAAGGAAGCTCTACGTGCTGAAAGCGGAGGGGCCCATGGGCTATGTGGGACAGCCGGGCGTCGCGATAAAGAAGGTAGTCGAGGAGATGGGTGTGAAGCCCAGCGCGATAATCATGATTGATGCGGCACTGAAGCTAGAAGGTGAGAAGACGGGAGAGATAGCAGAGGGAGTCGGAGCCGCCATAGGTGGAATAGGTGTCGAGAAGTTCCAGATTGAGGAGGTGGCCACGAACCACAAGGTTCCGCTATACGCGATTCTGGTGAAGCAGAGCATACTCGAGGCCATAACGGTGATGAGGAAGGAGATAGCCGAGGCCTCAGACAAGGTTCAGCAGGTGCTCAACAGGCTGATCGAAGAGAAGACGAAGGAGGGCGACGACGTGCTCATCGCCGGAATCGGGAACACCCTGGGTGTAGCGCAGTGATGAGTTCGGTCCCCGGAACCGATAGGCGCTCTAAGCTGTTGGTCTACACCATCGAGGAGTGTCCTGTGTGCGGCCAGAAGACTAAACGGGCGTTCCAAGTCGGCGATTATGTAACCAAGGAGTCCACGAACTGCACGAAGTGCAGCAATCCTACGAGGATAAGCCTGGTCTACGCCGAGCCGACCAAGCCTTCACGTTAGGACCAAGAGGCCACTGTCATCCAAAGTCATCGTGTGCTCAAACTGGGCCACGGGTTTGCCCGAAGCCTCCACCAGCGTCGGGTAGGCTCTCACTAGCTTTCTCTGCACAAGCTCCCTTAGAATCTTGGTCAGCCTCTCGGCCGTGTAGTCTCTTCCGTACCAGCGCGGCGTGAAGGGTAGGGTCTTCCTCTCGTCCCAGACCTTTGATACGAACCGGTCCAGTTCGTCGATCCCCACATGCTTCCGCGCGACGATGGAGAATATGGTCTGAGTCGATTCGTCAACGACGTACCCCGCCGCATCTTTGAGCGTCAGGAACGGTTCAATAGCGAATACCTCTCCCTTCCTGAACGTCTGAAGATTGGGCATGTAGAAGCTCGGGATACTCTTCCCGGAATGGACGATGTACCTGTCGACCGAGTGGCCCGTGAGGTTCTCGATGACTCTGAATCCGAACCGTGCCGCCTGGTTGCTGATGCTCCTCCCGACCTCCCCCGCACGGACGTCTTCCTTGACGGTTGCTACGGCAGCGGCGAGAGCCCTCTCCGTCGCGTCCAGCAGGGGCTCGTATTCAGGGTTGAATGTAACGGTGACAGCCGTATCGGTCAGGTAGCCGTCGAAATGAACCCCGAAGTCGACCTTGATGACGTCGTTCTCCTCAATCACTCGCGCATCCTCGGGTGAGGGCGCGTAGTGGGCTGTCACTTGATTTACGCCAATGCCGCAGGGAAAAGGCAGGTACCCACCGCGTCGGAGAATCTCCTTTTCGACCAAATCGGCCAGTTCGAGATAGCCCATGCCAGGCTTGACCGTCTGCTTCACCCAAAGCCTGACCTCTCTGGTTATCTTGCCCGACCTGACATATTGTTCTGGGATACGATCCAAGGTTGCACCCCGTAACTCTTTTTACGTGTCTGCCCCTGGCCGAAAATTCCGTGCTATTTCAACTGATTCCAAGGGTGTCGCGATGAAGTACAGGGCTGTGGCCACAGGCGGGACCTTCGACCACCTTCACAGTGGTCATCTCGCGTTGCTAGCCAAGAGTTTCGAGGTCTCCGACCATGTCATAATCGGAGTGACCTCCGACGAGCTCGCCGCACGAGAAGGGAAGAAGCCCGACCTCAGCTACGAGCAACGGGTGGGCCAGCTTGAAACCTACCTGAGGCAGAGATTCCCGAGCAAGGCGTTCACGATTACGAGACTTGACGACTACTTCAACCCCGGCATCGCCTCCCCAGAGATAGAGGCCATCGTGGTGAGCCCAGAAACTGCCGCGAGGGTTACGATCGCGAACAAGCTCAGGGCAGGGATTGGGTTGGCCCCCCTGGAGGTGGTCGTGGTAAAGTACGTCCTGGCGGAAGACGGTCGAAGAATCTCGTCAACGAGGATTCGAAACGGCGAGATCGACGAAGAGGGGAAGATCCGGGCGCGAGATGCGCAAAGAGGCTTTTAATCGGACGCTTGACAGGCACGGGTATTGTGGAGCAAGACGAGCTGGATCCGTGGGGATCCACTACAATCAAGGACTACGCACGACTTCGAGACGAATTCGGAATAGAACCCATCGCGCCTCTTCTCCCACGATTCAAGAGACCAAGCACCCATCTCAGCAGAGGGATTGATTTCGGTCACAGGGACCTTGGGAGAATCTTGGAAGCCATCGAGAAGAACAAGCCCTTCGCCGTCATGAGCGGGATAAAGCCCACGGGCATCTTCCACCTGGGCAACAAGATGACGGCCGACGACATGATTTACTTCCAGTCGCTGTCAAAGAAGGCGGTCGTCTTCTATGCAATAGCCGACGTCGAGGCATACTGCGACAACGGCCTCTCGTTCGGGCAGAGCTCTAAGATAGCGGTCCAGAATGTGGCAGACATGCTGGCCCTGGGGCTCGACGCGGACAGGGCGGTTGTCTATATGCAGAGTCAAGAGGTCAGGGTCATGAGATTCGCGACCATATTCTCGCGCGGCGTGACCAATAACATGCTCAGAGCCATCTACGGCGAGAGGCCAATTGGTCTTTACCTCTCAGCCTTGGTTCAGGCGGGGGATATACTGATGCCGCAGCTGCCGGAGTTCGGAGGGCCAAAACCAGTCCTCGTCCCCGTAGGAGCAGATCAGGACCCGCACATCAGACTGAGCAGAGACCTTGCCACGAAATACCACGACGAGTTCGGATTCATCCCGCCATCTGCTATCTACCACAGGCTGATGCTCGGGCTGACGGGGGACACCAAGATGTCCAAGCGCGCGTTGGACTCCTCGGTCCATCTGGAGAACTCGCCCGCGGAAGCTTCCCGTAACGTGCTGAGCGCGTTCACGGGAGGCCGTGCGACTATCGAGGAACAGAAGCGGCTCGGAGGGGAACCAGACAGGTGCCCAGTCTACGATCTGTATCGATTCCATTTCGCCTTGGACGATGCGCATTCGCAGCGCGTCAGGGACGAGTGTCTGGCAGGAACGCGGATGTGCGGAGACTGCAAGAAGGAGGCAGCGGCACTCGTCAAAACGTTCCTTGAGGAGCATCAGAAGAGACGCGCCGAACTGATGAGCACGGCCAGGGAGCTCCTCGTCAGGGCAGGGAAGGAGTCATCTCCTTCGAGTGGCATAGGGGCTAGGTAGATGGCAGCTACACTTCATCCCCTAGAGGCCAAGGTCCTTTCGGTTCTGGCGCGCGGCAGCTGGGTCGATTTCAGTTCAATCGTGTCGTCGACGGGACTTCAAGCGGACCAGGTGAGGCGCGCACTCGCTTGGCTCTCGACGAAGAAGCTCGTGGAGACCTCCGAGACGGTGCGGACGGCCCTTCGCCTCGCGGCGAACAAGCCTCCAGAGTTGGAACTCGTGGACTCCATCGAGAGTGCAGGCCATCCGCTTAGTTTCGAGGAATTGAGGGCGGCGGTGGGATCCGACGAAGAGTTCTCAGCAGCGCTAGGACGCGCGAGAAGGGCGGGCTGGGTAGCCATCGAAGCCGCTGGCTCCTCCAGAATAGTCCGTCTGACGGACTCCTCGGGGCCTGGCGAGCTGCGGTCGCTGCTGGCAGCCATATCGAGCGGATCTGAGGAAGCCTCGCTTCCCGAGGCGCAGTCTACCATTGTTCAGGACCTCATCCGGCGGGGAATTCTCGACAGGACGTCCGAGAAGAAGGTGAGCATAAGAACCACTCAGGCCGGGGAAAACGCCTTGCCCTCGGCGCCGCAAGGAGGGTACATAGAGAGAATTACTCCGGAGCTGCTCTCCTCCGGAGGTTGGAAGGGGAGGCCCCTGAGGCCTTTGGACGTGGAGGCCGAAGCCCCGCACTTCTATCCTGGAAGAAGGCATCCGGTGCGAGACTTCATTCGAGAGGTCAGAGAGGTGTACATCTCGATGGGCTTCACCGAACTGGAGGGGGACAGCGTTCAGCCGGCATTTTGGAACTTCGACGCTCTCTTCATCCCACAAGACGGCCCCGGCCGTGAAATGCAGGACACATTCTACCTGAGAGGGCTCTCGGACAGCGG
>Ga0187772_10000387_pt1 | contig 19739 bp, 19 predicted proteins | sample 0116_SJ02_MP15_2_FD_133137 | JGI IMG/M metagenome (GOLD analysis project Ga0187772, IMG submission 133137) | Tropical peat soil microbial communities from peatlands in Department of Meta, Colombia - 0116_SJ02_MP15_20_MG | ecosystem: Environmental > Terrestrial > Soil > Wetlands > Peat | place... | reverse complement strand
CGCATGGATATAGTCCCGAGCCTTAAAAAAAGATACATCGGGACCGATGGTGACCGGATTCCTTCGTATCCTTTCCCTCATAAATCCTTTATATTGAATTTTCATGATTTCCTTTCCCTTTCCCGGTTCAAAATTTATACTATGTTTGGTAAAGAATCACCAAAACCTTGTTTCCTTCTATATATCATGCTTTTGCGAAAGCATCTACGCATGACAATCTAATATTGGATTACTTTATAAAACATATCGTGGGAATAGATCCACTATCAGGATAGAAATTCCTTTCATAAAAGGTTAAAGTGAATTGTGAGCCGTTGATCGGTTTCGCTTTCGTGTTCCGACGCTGCCGTCGGTGAGGTGGTTGCGGTGGCTCATGAGGAAATCGGCGAATTGCCCGTCGGAATGAGACCGAAAACAGAAAGGAGATAAAGATGGCGCTTAGGAAAGGGAATGAATATATCGCTTCGCTCAAGTCTCTCGGGCTGGAGGCCAATGTGATGGGTAAGAAAGTCCGAGATTTGCCCGACCACCCCTTGGTTACTCCTTCGGTTAGTGCTGTGGCGGCGACTTTCGACTGTGCCTATACCGATCAGACTCGAAACCTTTTCCGGGCTCGCTCCTCCTTATCGGGGGAGGAGATCAATCGTTTTACCCACCTGCACCAAAACCCCGAAGATCTGATGAAAAAGGTGATGATGCAGAGGCATTGCGGAAATATTACGGCATGTTGCTTCCAACGATGTGTGGGTCTGGATGCGGCCAATGCAGTCTTCAGTGTCACCTATGAATGCGATCAAGAGCACGGCACGAATTATCATAAGCGTTTTCAGGAGTATTGGGCCCGAATTCAGCTCGAGGATCTGGTGGTCGACGGAGCGATGACCGATCCAAAGGGTGACCGGGGCAAGCGACCGAAGGACCAATCAGACCCGGATCTTTTCTTGCGAGTGGTAGAACGAAAACGCAACGGCGTGGTAGTCCGAGGTGCCAAACTCCATCAAACAGGCATGATCAACTCCCATGAAATGATCGTCATGCCCACGACAAACTTAGTCCGGGGAGAGGAGGAATGGGCCGTCTGTTTTGCTGTTCCAACAAATACACCGGGCGTCAAGTATATTTACGGCCGGCAGGCGAGTGACACGCGAAAGCTGGAAGGTACCGGTCGCCTGGACGTAGGTAATCCCTCCTTCGGCGGTCAGGAGGTGATGACAGTCTTTGAGGACGTGTTTGTTCCTGAGGAGCGCCTATTTTTAAACGGAGAAGTAGGCCTATCCGGGAGGCTGGTGGAACGTTTTGCAGCTTATCACCGCCAGAGTTACGGAGGATGTAAGGTTGGAGTCGGCGACGTTCTCATCGGGGCGACGGCCCTGATGGCTCGAATGAACGGGGTGGAAGGTGCTTCCCACATCCGGGACAAGATTGTCGAGATGATTCACCTCAATGAGACGATGTTTGCATGCGGCATTGCCTGCTCGGCCTTAGGACACCAGACGAAAGCCGGAAACTACGAGGTAGACATGCTCTTGGCCAATGTTTGCAAGCTTAACGTGACCCGTTTTCCGTTTGAGTTGGCCCGCCTGGCTACGGATATTGCGGGGGGGTTGCTCGGAACGATGCCCTCATCCCAGGATATGGAGGATCCGGTCGCAGGGCCTTATATCAAGAAATACTTAGCTGCTGTCAAGAGCGTCGATGTGGTCGATCGGGTGAAGGTCTTGCGCTTGATCGAGAATATCGTCGCCGGAGCAGGGGCGGTTGCCTACCTGATTGAGTCTGTGCATGGCGCCGGATCGCCCATGGCCCAACGCATCATGATTGGCCGTCAAGGAGACCTAGAGGGCAAAATCAGTCGGGCGAAGGGCCTCTTGGACATCTCTTAAAGGGAGCCGAGGATAGTGCAGATTTACTCTGACATTTCTTTGCGGATAACCGCAAAGGGAATAGGCCGAAGAACCTGTCCGGTACGGTCGTCTATCGTTACCCGAATGAAGAAAATTTCTTTGGTGGCTGAGTTTTTTGGGAACAATTTTTTCCCCCAGTTCAAAATGCATTCTTGGGTTATTCTTTCTGGATCCTTTCTCCTCTCGGGGAGGACTCCGATGATCTGGTATCCCCCCGATGAGTCAATCCAGTAGAATTCATAGGCGACCATCGTTTCATCTCCACTCTTTTTTGGGACATTCTCCAGAAGTCGGCAACAACCTTAAGCCTGAGCCGTGGATCCCCAAGGATCTCTCGGTCCTCAAGAAATCATCAGGAAGATCTGGAATAAGATCGCCGCAACATAGATGACACCTGCCCCCAGGATAACGGCTGTTACCGATCTGAATTTACTGTGGAGGCATAGGAGAACTAAGGGGCCGGAGACGATCCCAAATTTCCAAATCCAGAACTTATCCCCATAGACTTGGATGATAGAACGAACAATTGGGTTCATTTCCCGTCCACCATCCTCTAAAATCTTCATGGTCAACAAGGCATCGATCACATTCAATCCCACAATTAAAATGATTAAGAAGAATAATCCCGAACTGTAACGGTCTACGTATCCACCCTTTTGCTGATCTTCCTTTCTTCGGAGACTCCCTCTTTGCCCCTTGACGGCAAACCTGCTTAACGCAAGGGTAGGTTGTTTACGCCGGTCTTTAAGAATTCGTCTTTCCAACGCAATCAAACGGAAACTCCTCTGTTGCCAGTATAGGGGCAGGCCCTCCCAAGGTCGATCGTCTGAGGGGCATCTGTGTCACATTCAGATGATTTTTCCTTTTGCTCTTATCTGATCACTTACCTGTAGTTCATGAGCTTCCATATCAGGATAGTCTTCTTGATACGGAATATGAGCTCCTATCGCTTGACTTTGTTTCGAATAGCGACTCTTCGGCTGGGCATCCGTTCTCTCCCAAAAATGAGGATAACCTTTTCGATTGCATTGGCCACCTCGAAGGCAATAGCCTTACCCGTTCTCTTTCTGAGCCAGTAGTAGAAGGATAGGTTTTTATTAATCAGGAAACTTCTCATCCGTCTGTCCGTTGAGCATCAAATACCTATTTCCTGTCTTGCTTCTATACCTGATCCTGTGCAAAGAGGCATCCCTACCTTTATCGTTTAAGAGGCAAGACTTATACCAAGCAATTAGAAGCCTTTCCACCGCGTCAATTCCCGAAAATGGGTGACCACTCGTGACAATTCAAACAAAAATTCTTAACATTCTAAATATTTTTGGCGGGGGCCGGCACGGAAGGAATTTTCATAAAAGTCCTGAGTTACTTCCGCAAAGAGTAAAAAAGGGTTCCCCTCAAACGTACCTTCACTTCATTCTCTTCCTTTCAAGGGGACCTTTGTCCAGCTCATTTCTCGGTTGATTTAGCCCGAGGGGCAACCCAACCGGCGAAGGAGGTAAACCAAGTTCCGAAATGCGAGCTCAAGGTCGAGTCGTCAGGCGTCCCTGACCCTTAAGAAATTTTAATTGAATTCTAATCTTGTTCTAATGTTTTCGTGCCAAATTAATAGTAAACCCAGTACATCAAGCTTATTTTTCCTCTTTTTGATGGACTGGTAGGGATCAGTTATTGGCCCCCCCTCTGACTGGTCCCTTTTTTATTGGGAAACAACCGGAAAATTGTTTAAAGGATCCAGAGAGAGAGGGTTGCGGATGGACAGATATTCGTTGTGAATCGGGCTGGCAAAAGGCTTTTTGAACCTGGATCCAAGCGAAAGGTAATTGCGGCAACCGTGGCCCCAATATCAATCTTAATTGACAAATTTCCACTGCTTTGGGTTAGTCACGGGCTATCATCTGAAATCCCTTGTCCGTAAGTTCCTTTGCCTCCTTCCATAGATTCTTTCGGCTCGGACTCCCGAGGAGAGAAACGATGATTGTCTTTTTGTTGCGTTCGGCAGCAAAAACAAAACAATGTCTTGCCGTATTCGTATAGCCTGTTTTTCCTGCGATAATCTCCTCATCAGACCATAGGAGCTTGTCTGTGTTTTTGAGGAAGATGGCCTTTCCCTTTTCCGTCGACACCTCGGCCGCGGGGGTTGCAAGGATCTCTCTTAATTTTGGATGACTCATCGCAACCCTCATCATGATGGATAGGTCTATGGCCGTAATATGCTGGCCTCCGCCCGGAAGGCCCGTAGCGTTGATGAATTTTGTATTCACGGCACCTATCGAAGCCGCCTTCTGATTCATGAGGGAAACGAAGCACTCTTCGGAGCCGGCTGCAGCTTCTGCGAGAGCGACCGCAGCGTCGTTTGCGGATTTCACGAGAGCTGCATAAAGAAGTGCTTCAACCGTCACTTTATCCCCTTTCCGAAAGCCCGCTTTTACGGGATGTGCCTGTGAGGCCTTTTGACTTATTGTGACGATATCTGTCAGGTTTGCTTTTTCCATAACGACTATTGCCGTCATCAGCTTTGCGGTGCTTGCCGGAGGAAGCAAGAGGCTTGAATTCTTGCCGTAGAGGATTTCTCCTGTGGATGCGTCCATGACGACCGCCGCTTGGGATGAAATGACTTCGGCAAAAGAACTCGAGGGGGAGGCGACCCAAACGATAAGGAAGAAGGCCAGAAGCAGCCGGGCATTTATTGGGAGTTTCCTTCCTGTATTGTTAGTTAAAGAGTAGTATATGATCCCGTCGTGCATTTCGACGAACCCCTTCCTCCCGGATTCTCCGGAAGGATGGACAGATTAGCAGGGTTCTCTTCTCCTCCCCCTGTTTTGGCTGTCGGCCTTTGTCTGACGATTCTCCAGAATCACCTGATCAATGATCTCTCCACACGAGATGCATCTCCATCCAAAAAAGCGCTCGTCGGGACCGTAGAATCTCTCACAGACCATCACACTGCCACAGCGATGACACCTCATACGAAACTCCTAAAATAATATTCTTCTTTCATCCAAATCTGCGCTATTTAATATTTTATGACTGATTTGTCAAATTGTTTGCCTCCTAACCTATGATTTTTCAGGATGAATTTTCGGCGGGATATTGTATTCCACCAACTCAAGAAACCACCCGTCCCCGTCTCGAGGCATAATTTGTTCCCTTACGGCCCATCCTATCGTTGGAGCATACCAAAGCGTCTCTTCGCCTGCCTGAATCCTCAGTGCTCTAAAAATGCCTGCGGGAACCAGGACCTCTTCATCCGTCTGAATGTTTACCGCCGTTTTTGAACGATAAAAGTGAGAGCCCCCCGAATAATCGTTCACGGTATAGTCACTCTTCCACCTCTTTCCCACTGTTAACGGCCAATCAAATACTCGAATACAGGGTTCAGCGGATTCCAATTCTTTTCCTTCAGCAAATGACCCAATCCAATTCAGATTCATGTCGTAGATATCAAAATATCTTTCTGTTTCTCTTCGGACTTCCACCCAGTATGCGGGTTTTGTCTCAAACTCCTTCATTTCCTTAACGATCATAGCGACCTTGCAAACCTTACCGTTTGATGCGTTGATCTCTCGATAAATAAACCTCGAACCGATCACAAGAGATGGGGGATGCTGGACACTTATTTCCTGGGGGGCGGAACGATGATGAAAAAGATCCCCCGCATTCGGCGTGCCAAGATCGGCGCTACCAGCACAGCCAAGTGAAATTAAACTCAACGTCAGGAGAAACGATATGCTTCGTACCGCTCTTATAAGTCTCACTTACCTTACCCGGGTTATCTCATCACTTTTTTTATGTTCCATAAGCGAATTGTTTTCACGGCGTTTCATAGCGGATCGAGGAATGTATTTTAAGATTCTGGCGTCAGGTAATACCAGATGAGTATTAGAAGAAGATTAGATCAAGATTAATTAATCTTAAGTTTGAACCTTGATCTCGCAAGTGATTGTCGATTATTGTTGACCTTGCGGTGTAAAACCATTAAACTCATACTCACCAAGAGCTTTTTTAATGACCTTTGAGCGACTTACCCTTTGGTGTTACAGCGAGGCTGGACAGATGGATTCACGAACGGCGAAAATCATGGGATTCCTTCTGATAGGGATCTGTATGACAGGATGTGCCACAATGCGTGACGTGGTCCGGTCTAAGGAACGGGGAGAGGGAATGAGTAAGGTATATCCTGTTAACGCTGACCAGGCCTGGGAAATTGCAAAAACGGTTTTTCGTTGGGAGCGAACAGAGGCTGTCGAAGAGCACCGTTCAGAGGGATATATGCTTACGAGTAGCGAGGAGAGTCTCATTTCATGGGGAGCAATGATAGGGGTTTGGGTCGAGCCTGTCAATAACGACAGTACAAGGGTTACGGTTGTGGTAAGGAGGAAAAGCCCAATAGAGGTTTTGATTCCAGTCACAGAGGCGATTTTCCACGATGATTTTGAGATGGCGGCGCGTATGAAGGCAGGAAGGTCTTTTACACCTCGATAGGTTAACGGTAATCGGAGAAGACGGGGATTGGCTTAACGTCCGGTTAGAGAATGGCCAAGAGGGCTGGATCGATAGTAAAAAGGTGAGATAAAGGAGGCTCCGTTCTGGCTCCACCTATGAGGTTGACTCACCCTTTGGGGGCGGGCTTGTGACCTCTTCGGCAGGGTATATTCTTCGTGTCAGGAAGGAGGTGCAAGGAATTTCTGCTTTGAACTAGTATGACGGAAGAGCGCGAATGTTGTTTAAAGTGCAAAAAGGAGGAAGGATTGCAGGGCGTCGCTATAACGATCGGGAGAAGAACGTTTCACCTCTTTTATCTCTGTGCGAAATGCGGAAATATAGGTATCGAGGAATTACTAAGGATAATCGAATCCCACAAGGAGGGAAAACCTGATTCAAACGGTGATCCTTGATGAAGACAGACCGATCACGTGGAGAATTCGCGGTCCAGCGCTAACGGGCGCAATGGCGTAAGATTGCTCCTCCATTTTTTTCTCGAACCCGCGGACGGATTTGACCGCCCACCGGTGATCACCTCTTAGCCATCTCAATAGAGGAAAATGTTAAGGCCGCTGGGGAATCGCCTCTCTTCCGGGATTTATTTGGTCAGCCTCCTTTTCTCTTCCATCTGACGGTCAAGGTTTTTTAGTCTGTCGATTGTCTCCTTCAGACCGGCCACCTCCTCCCGTAAGCTTCTATTGGCCTTCTGGGCCTTTTCCAGGCTGGTCTGTAAGTTCTCCAGTTCCTTCAGGACCGTCAGCCAGTTGTTAAAGTCGTGTGTCTGCCTTTGAGTCGGCACCGAGGAGAGATAACTTTCCATTTCCTGAAGGGCTCGACCGTAATTGAGTTGGGGGTTTCGATAGTTTACGTAGAGGAAGGCAAGCTTCAGATGAGATTGGGACCGAACGGATGCCTTGGGATGGTCATGGGCAAGTTTTTCCAAACGGCAGGTCTCCTGTAAGAATTCTTTTTCTCCTTCGGGTTTTTTCTGCGCGAGTGTCAGACTGCAGCCTACGATGAAAAAAAGCAGCAGAAAAACGTAACCCCATTGAAGACGATGCAAGAGTGAACCCATATCTTCTCCTTTCACCCCGTTAGAAATGGTGCCCTGCTCGGTTTCGATTCCCCGTATCGCCGGACTGGAATTTCTAACGGGGTTCATTTCACCTTTTCCGGAGATGGCAAAATAGCTAAACCTTCCTGGCCGGAGGTGCTATTCCCGCGTCGATCGACTACGAAAATGCTATAGGAAAAAGATTTGGCATAGTTTTTCAGCTCCGCAGCAATCTCGCCGACCTGGACATGATTTTGCAGCCTGTGGCGCTGGTTGGTGACCACTGCAATGGCCAGGGTCATGATGGGGAAGGAGACTCGTTGCCCCTGCCGCGTCTCCCCTTGGATGCAACGACGCTCCCGGTCCTCCGGGTCGTAAAAATCCAGAACCATTTTATCAAAGGAATCAATCACGGCAAAACAAATCTTCTCATACCTCTCGGGCGAGGTGATCACAACAAAATCATCACCCCCGATATGCCCGACAAAGGCCCCTTCGCTCGCTGGCGTGTTGATCGCTTCGGCCACGATTCTGGCCGTCGCCAGGATGACCTCATTACCTCTGGCATATCCATAGCGATCATTAAAGGCCTTGAAGTGGCTCAAGTCAAGCTGGCAAAAGGCCAGGGGTGTTTTTTCCTCTAACCTTTTTTTTAAGACATTTTCAATGGCGATGCTCCCGGGAAGGCGAGTTAGGGGGTTGGCGTCGAGGTTCATCTCCTCCAGACGCTTCAACCTTTGGGCCATCCTTTGGAAAGCCTGGGAAAGGTCTCCTAATTCATCCCGATTGCGGACTTGGGGGAGATGGTCAAACTTGCCCCCCGATATCTCCCGGGTAGAACGTTTCAACTGGTCGATGGGGTGGGAGATGTTGCGGGTGATGACTAGGGCAATAACGATTCCGAGAAGGAGGGCGCCGATACTCAATCCGGCAGTCATCCAAAACGCCGAATGGCCCACATTCAGGGTATTCAGACTTTTTTCATTCTGGTCCTTCCTGGCATCACGAGAGATCCGTTCTACGAGTCGAATGAGCCCTTCCTGCCTTCTTCTGATTTGCCCATCACGATCCTGAAAGGCCTGAGAAGAAAGATCTCCCTTCTTCTCCAATCCGGTTTTGAAGAGCTGGTCATACTCTTCGTGAAGAGCGGTTAGCCGATCGAGCGGAAGGCTGGAAACATCCGGAAGATGGTTTATCTGCTGCAGGAGCTTTTTGAATTCCTCACTCCTTTTCCAGAAGAGCGCCTCCATCTCCGGACTCCTGAGGATGAAAAACCGGCGTCCATAGAGTTCCTGGGCCAACAGGGCTTCGATCATTTTATCGGTCATTTCTATCAGGGGAACATCACGCTCTATAATTCGATTATTGATTTCATTCAATCGTCGGAGGTTGGAGAGAGCGATAAGGGCAATAAGGATAGTTAAGATCCCGTAAGATAGGAATCCGAGGAGCAATTTCTTCGCTATGGTCAGGCGAAAAAGCTGGGTCAAGGCTCTTTTCATGGATGATTCGTCTTGCTCTCTGGCTTCGGGTCCATTTAAGAAACTCTTCTTTCCCCTTCAAAAAGCGGAGGGAACGTTAGGCCGGCAATAGAAAAATAACTTTGCTTCCATGCCCCGGCTGGCTCTCTGCCCATATCTTACCGCCGTGGCGGTTTATGATCTCTTTGGAAATAGCTAAGCCCAAGCCCGTCCCCTTGACGGGAGACGATCCTCCGGCAGGGGCTTGGTGAAACTTTTCGAAAATGGTGACGAGATTCTCCGCGGGGATACCCGGGCCGGTATCCGCAACCGAGACTTCCACTCCGTGGTTGACAGACCGGGCCAAAATCGTCACTCGACCCGCCTCGGGAGTAAACTTAACGGCATTTCCGATAATATTTCGTAAGGCTTGAATAATCTTCTCCCCGTCAATTTTTAGGATGGGTAATTCCTTTGTGACCGTAACTTCAAGATTGATTTTTTTTGCCCCCGCAAGAAGCCCGATCTCCTGAATTGCTTGATCAATCAGAGGACCAATATTTTTTGGCTCCAGATCAAATGGCATCATGCCCGCCTCCATTTTGGATAGGTCCAATATGGAATTAACAAGGCTCGTCAACCGATTGATTTCCTTTTCAAGGACTGTCAAGAGATTTCTCTGTCCTTTTGTAAGCGGTCCCTCTACGCCCGCCTGTAAGATGCCCGACCCCATTTTCATCGTAGCGAGGGGGGTACGGAGCTCGTGTGCTACTGAAGAGAAAAAATCGGACTTGATCTTATCTAATTCGTTCAGCTTGCGACACATCAGGTTGAAAGCGTCCGCCAGTCCTGCTAATTCTGGAGGAGAGGGAATGTTCAGATCTCCGCTAAAATTTCCTTTACCGATCTGCTTCGTCTTTTTTTCCAGAACGGAGACGGGTTGCGTAATGCTCCTGTTGATCAGCAAAGAAATAACGATGCCAAGCATCAAAAAGGCTCCGGTCATTACCATCACTGTCCGGCGCAATTGGGTTCCGATCCCATGGAGGCTCTTAATCTTGTCGGTGGTATTCAGCTTAGTATTCGCCTCCAAATCCCGGAGTTCATCTATAATTGAGCTCGTCACCTTTTTCTTTTCCGAGTCAAACCTTTGGCGGGGATACCTGCTGCCGGTCTTTAGGTAGTTCGTTTCCTCCTGGAACAAGGATTGGTATTCTTGATAAGACCTATTGACATTGTCTAACATGCCTCTCGTTTGAGAGGAATCTGTGATCACCATCATCTCTCTTAAGAACCGGTCAAAATCACCCTTAAGGCGCATAAACTCGCTGAAAAACGCCTCGTCTTTAGAGATAATAAATTTCCTCTCATATCGTACCTGCGAGAAAATAATATCCGAAAGTTTTTGGGCGAGGTCAATCATTTGATTATTGATGGTTAGAATAGATTGGGTCAGTTTGTTGATGTGACCTATCTCGACAATGGCGTATGCATTGATCCCTGTGACTAAAGCGAAAACGATCAGGTATCCAATGAGAAGTCTGGAAAATATGGTGAGTTTCATTTTCGGAGGATTCATCTATGCAAAGAGCCTGTTAACCTTACCGAAAGGGGGTCCCGGCCTCCCTTTCTCAAGAAATCTCAACGAATTATATCACAAAGGGCATATAAATGGCATTTGGAAAAAATAATTGTGAACCTTCCCGCCCTCGGGGGTGGGACTTGTGGGGCAGTTACCGGTCAGGCCCTCGAAATCATTCGGGGATTTCAAACAGAACGAAATCTTTGTTTGATAGGGCGAAGGACGAAATGATAATGATAACGCTGAGGGCTTACCCGGTTGGTTCAACCCTGAGCCCTCGACCCGAGCTCGGCCCGAGCTTTAGACCGGGAATAGTCGAAGTGTTGATCTTTCTGGAGCCCACGGGCGGCTTTGAACCGCCAACCCGCTGATTACAAATCGTTTTATTCAGAACAATATAACACACCAATTTTACAAAGAAAATAACCGATTTTGCACGGTGGTTCTTTCCAGAATTTAGAATTTTTAAGTTCCTGAAAAGATTACGATGTTTTTTGGGGGTCGTCTAAAATAATTCAAATGATACTGGGTCCCTCGATGGGCCTTCATTTCTATAAGCCCCACCTTTCTTGCCCCAATTCCTTTCACTTCACTTTTTAGGAGATCGCAAGCCCTCCTGCGCTTTTTACTCCGACGGGGTTCCCGGAGCTTTGATTTCAAAATGTTGCCTACAATGAAAAGCGACGCTAAAATTCAATCAACCTTAATCTTGATTTCTTTCTTTTTGGCTTCTTCAGATTGTTGTGAGAAGTCGTTACGGGAAGTTCGCAGAAAAAGGTGGCAAGAAAGAAGCTTGTTGACCAAGCAAGAAACAGCCAGGTTCTGGCTGTGCAGTGGGTCAGGGTCTCTATGAACAAGCGGATCTTTCTTTAGTGCCAGAGGTTGCTCTTAATCTCTCACGTGGGCTATTGAGTCCCTCCGTTACCAGCACACACTTTTACAACTTCACTTAATGCGAGCGGATCGCTCACCATTGCCATATGCCCAATTCCGGGGATGATTTCAACGCGAACATGCTCTTTGACTGGTTCCAGCGCACTCCGGTACTTGGCGGCAACGAAAATCTCATCGTCCTGGCCTACCAGCACCGTGATTGGTGCCTTGCTCCGGTGAAAATCCCTCAGATAGTCCCTGTCAGGGGCAAAATTAGAATATAGGCGAAAGGAATAGTTTTTCGTCCCTTTTGCATTCTCGGGCAGCGCGAAGGCTATGACTGGCAATCCTGAAAACCAGTCAATGCCCAGACGGTGGAGAATACTCAAGGCAATAATGCGAGGTACGAAAGGCTTAGCCCAACCTCCGCTATTCTTCCCCCTGGTTGTCGGGGCATCATAACCAAGATAGGGGGATATTAGGATATACTGGCTGAAAAGCTGGCTAATCGGACTACCGGCAACACGCAGCACAAATCCCCCTCCCGATGAATGTCCAATCAACGTAATTGGGGCTTGGGGATAGGTTTTTCGAAGGTAGGCCACAAAGTCGGCTAAATCGTCTTCCAATTGACCGACGTAACCAATATCGCCTCGAACACCTAATGCGCCGTGTCCTCGAATATCCAACGCAAACGCCGTAATTCCACTCCTACTTAACGCTTTCCCCATCGCATGCATATCTATACTGCTACCCGACGAACCGTGAATTAGGATCGCAATCCTGTCCGTGGCTGCGGGATAAGCCCGGTAGCCGAGACGCGTACCATCCCTTGCAGAAAAAAATGAAAGGGGAGGAAGATCGCTCCGATCGAGGGCTTTAACGACATCGGTGACTGAGCGCATGGGCGGAGGTCGGGTTCCCCCTCCAAAGACAATCATCAGCGCAAGGGCGAGAATAAGTAGCCCGATACAGCCCATTACCCATTTCAGAACCTTCTTCAGCATGCTATCCCTTCATTATATTTCGGTCATTCGTTTACATTTAATTCTAAAGCAAGCTAAACAGTTAGTAAACTCTGAGTCCTTTTGGATTCGTTACCTAGTGTGATCGCGTAATGAGGACAGACTGGATCCAAGAACTCTTCGCCTTTTACTTAGGTGAAATCATTCAAATATTTTGGGGGAAAATTGGTGGTTCACGATAAATAATGTGTGTCATTTCAACGTTTCGGATACTCGCTACCGGAAATCTCGATTCTTAAACCATCGCTCGATTGCAGAGGTGGGCTGAAGAGCTAGCCCAGCAGTGTTTGTCAATTCAAGTCTTTATTAAGCAATCTTTTTCCCAGATTGAGGTGGAGCCACAGCATAGACCTCATCTACCTTTATTGTACCTACCGCCTTTATGTTCATCTTTATTCTTTCTTTTACTTCTTTGGCAAATCTATTAAATAGCTCCCCAGAGGTCTGAAACCCTTGAAAGGTGCCTTTTATCTGATAGCCTGCCAAGGGGTCCATCCTTAGGGCTAAGGCTGCCACTTTTTTATTAACTTCCAAGTTCTTATTGGTTTTGTCCCCGAATATGTCAGCAAAAGCTATAAGCTCCTCATCTATGGCCCTCAGACTTCCTTTTGGCACCGCATTGATTTCTAAAATGGTGCCGGCCGTAGCGAGAATTTTGGTACTTTTAGGATCGTTAAACACATCCATCACTTCTTTTGGCATCTTGGCCATGATCTCACCTCCTAATCTTCCTCTTACTTTTTTCCTTGGATTAGCTTTTAAAATTATTTTACTTTTAGGGATATAGGAAAGTCAAAGGATTTTTAGAGGCAGCAACAGGATCTCTTGGGTTGCAGTGGGGTGAAGAATTAAACCATCCCTCTTTAATGGAAACTACATCAGAAACGATCCAGACTCCTGGGAGTGTTGAAGATCCGGAAATGGAAAGGAGTCTATGAATCCATGATGAAATTCTACTGAAAGTTCTCATTGAGGCAACGGATGAAGTGGCTTTAACCCCGGGAAGAATAATGGAGGAGGCCGGAAGGGTTTTGCTGAAGACCGCCCCGGTTGAGGCTGACGTGGTTGTTGTGGGCAACATTACATGTCTGAAAAGTTACAATCAGGAAGGATTCTCACCCGGCAGTTTCGATCGATATCAATGAGCGTTAAGTCGTCAAAAGTTATGCTCATGGAGCAATATTCTGTCTGACAGGTCATATCCCGATAAATAATCACTGTCGCTCCTGGTTTTATCCTCAGCAGTTGGTGGTTCCTCCATAGGATGCAGCGCCCGCCGGTCCCTGTAACCCATAGGTCACGCATGGTCTGATTTCCAACAGTCATACCGACTTCACGGCAGTTTTCTTCTGCTGAGACACATAGAGGAAATAAAACCATAGCGATAAGCATCAGAGCGGGAAGCGTCGTCCGAAGAGCGATTCTTTTACCGATGGACCGAGTGGATAGAGACATCTCATCCTCCTTCATCATCTCGTTTGTCGTTCAAGATGATTTTAATTTGGCTAAATTGCCTGCCTTTCGATCGAGACTTATGATCTAGAGAACCTGAGTCGATGGATCAATATACCACCTCTTCAGAGAATTGACAAACAGAAAGCAGCAGAAGGTGACGGAAATTGGGCATAAGTCCATCAGCAAGTTATTCGTGCGAAATTAGCCCACCGGAGGTGACTCTGATGACTCGATGCCTGGAGTGGGACTAAAAAAAGGACTTCGTGCTTGAGTTTCGATGATTGGTAACGCATAAACCCTTTCCACAAAAATGTAATCGAACTGGCAAAAATTTATACATTTGTTCCAAGAGCTGTTGACGCATTTCAATTAATATCCATAACTTTCGGGCTTCCAGCGACTTAATGAACAGAATCATAAAAAATGAGAATTGGCATAATCGTTGCACACTTATTACCTGGTTTGAGTGAAAGAAGTGTCCAAGGCGTTCGAAATTCAAAAAGTATTGTTACTTCTCACGCCATGAGTTTTGAATCATGCACCTTGTCCTCAGGACTCGAATGCTTAGGAAAATTTTCCAATACCTAATATTAAGTTCTAAAAGGTGACGGAATGAAAAGATTAATTGTTTTTTTAATGGGTACATTGCTTTTTGCATGTGTGAGCAGCAAGGATGTGCGAATTCTCGATAAGGATTTGGATAAACTCCAATCCCGAATCAATATTCTCCAAAAGGAAAATAGCTCCACCAAAAATGGAATATCTGACTTGAGAGCCGAAAATCAAAACCTGAAGGCGGATCTCTCTCTTCGGCTCGAAAATCTCCAATCCGAAATTCGAACCCTCTCAACAAGTGTTGAAGAGTATAAAGAGTTTCTCAACAAGCCTTCAAAAGAGATGGACCGTTTCGAGGACGAGATGGAAGGTCGATTGAGAACCTTTGAAGAAAAGGGAAAACCTGAGGAGGAAAAATTTAGGGACATAGAGGATCGCCTCAAGGGATCGGATAGAAAGACGACCGGGTTGACTTCGAAGCCGATGGAGTCGGAAAGGTTAGCACCAACTAAAGAGATTCTCGCCGAGCTAAAAGGGGTCTCGACAGGGATGGGAGATCTCTATAAAGATGCTTATGAAACCTTGTATAAGGGAAACTTAGAAGGAGCTCGAAGAAAATTCGAAGCCTTTCTCAAACAATATCCCAACACAGAACTCTCTGGCAATGCTCTATTTTGGATTGGAGAGACCTATTATCAGAAGAAAGATTTTGAGAAGGCGATCTTGGAATATGAAAAAGCGATCACTCAGTATCCGGAATCAGGTAAAATTCCGGCGGCCCTATTCGAGCAAGCGCTCGCCTTTCTGGAACTTGGTGATAAAACAGACGCCGGTGGTCTACTCAAAAAGGTGATCGAACGATTTCCCCATTCTGACCAGGCTGAAATGGCAAAGAAAAAACTGGAAGCAATTAAGTAAATTTCGGGTAATTAGAGAGTAAGGTCTGTATTTTATACTGGGAAAAAAGTCGTTATGCATACTTTCAGCCCCAAATCATGAACCCTTAACTTTGCCTAATCCTCATTCTTTGTAGGTGCTTCACAATCCCCTTTTCTGAGGACCCATTCCTCCTACTATCAACCGTGCTTTTTGACTTCGAGCAAAGCCATTATTTGGCCTAAGTCTTTCGAATCACGATAAATTGTCACTTCGTCGAAGACTTACCCACGTTGCAATCCTTATTTAGAATCCAAATTAACTCTTAAGGGTCAATTAGTTATGAAATCAGTTCCGTTTATCCTTCCCTGGCATATTTATTGCTCTAAAATTAGGGGAATAAGAAACAAATGAGGAAAACTAGATGTCATTGATGGAAGAGGATTCAGTTTTAACAACTGATGAGGCTATTGGATACTTGAAGATCTCCAAGCCAACTTTTCTAAAATATATCCGCCTTGGAAGGATAAGGGCTATCAAAGCGGGAAAGGGTTGGAGGGTCCTCCAATCAGAACTATATAGATTTTTAAGAGAGACGATAGATATCGGAGCTTGAGTTCCACTCATTCCTTTCGTGGCAACGAAAGCAATGGATCCGGTAGTTGCTTCGAGGGTCATTCAAGACCTCATATGCTTCCCGCTGGTCGTCTCTCTTGCATTTTGGACAGACAATCTTAAGCATTCTCCTCCTCCCATTAAGCTAAATTTAGGCAGAGCAATACGTTTAGTCAAGGAAATCTCAGGACACTTTCTTATTTGATATGAAGCGTATTAAGAAGAGTCCAACACCCTCATTTGCCCGTCTCCAACCCGTTTAAATCATAGACGTATTTTTCGTGGTGAACCGGCCATCAATGTAAATACCACGATTTCCAGGTTTTCCTGAATGCCCAGATCGTTTCCCAACCAGATAGAAGAGAAGGTTAAGGAGTAAAGGGACCGGAGATCACTTGACCCGACGTCAGGGGTGGGACGGGATTGGGGTTAAGAGTAGAATGTAGTGGTGAGGTTAAGGATGAGGGGTGGGGCTGTGGTAAAATGAGAGGACAAAGAACAGATTTGAAGCGCACTTTTCTTGTCAAATTCGATAAAATGCAGTAAGCTAATTTCAAGGTGGTAGGGTGTCGCATTTTTTCTGGATTGTTGAGAAATTGATGGAGGGAGAATAATGTCAGGATTAGCCGAAAAGTTTAACGACTACATTCATTATTTAAAACCTATACCACTCCCAGCCAAGTGTATCGTGATGTCTGATGCCCACGCTGGGAATGGAGATATGCACGATCCGTTACGGGGTAGTGGCTTTGAGAACTTGATCTTAGATATTCTGAGGGAATACCACGGCAAGGGTTACACCCTACTGAAAAATGGAGACTGGTGGGATGTATGGCGGGGTCACGATGTGGCGTTGATAAGTGCTGCTCACTTCCACCTTTGGGAAATAGCGAGGGCCTATGGTTGCATGGGGCGGCTTTATGAAACATTAGGGAATCACGAGCGGGATTGTTTTAACTATCCAGAGGCCCTGATCTTTGAGGGCTTTGGTAAGAAGATATTCATGTGGCACGGAGCTATCGGAGATTGGCCGAATGATGAAGGGTGGCGGGTTGGACGCTTCGCTATTAGGTCGGCGGATCAACTAACTGGGATGGGCATTAAAGTTGACCCGCAGACTTCTCCTCATCCCACGAATCCAGAGCGGCACGAAGCCGTAAGGAGTATGGCTCACAATTTAGTCGTTCAATATCCTGATTGGGATTTCCTTTGGGGTCATACTCATTACTTCGATAATGATGGGAACAACCATAATAGTGGTGCTCCTATTTCCATTAGTGAATATCGAGGCTATCTGATAGAAGAAGGCAATATTATTCCAATAAGGAGAACCTAAACTTCGTCTATCCATAACACACAGAGGGCTATGGCCTCCACCAGTCTGAGACCTTCCCTTGTCCCTCTCCAATCCTTTTAAATCAAACAGATATTTTCCATGGCGAACCGGTGTTCAATGCAAATACCAATACCACACTCCAAATTCTGATAAAAACCCGAACCGTTTCCCACACAGATAGAACCTTAAGAAGTTAAGGGACCGGGAATGACTCTCATGACTCGACTCGATGCCATGAGGTAGGATGGGATGGGGTTAGAGTAGAGTTTGGTGGTCAATCAAAAAATAAGTAGGTTTTAATTTATAACGCCTTCTCAATTTATAAATGATATGGAGGTGCCACCAGAATTAAATCCAATAATGTTCGCTCCATCTTATTTTCTGGTTTTACCAGGGTTTGATCATAATAATTTCCTAGTCCCCATCCTTTTAAAACACCATCTTCAAAGACAAGGGCTGTGTCTTCCAGTGTCCCAAGCAGCCAATTGTATTCAGTACGATAGTGCCAAAATTCCAAATTCCTTTCCTGAATCTCGTAAGCCTCGGTTTTAGACGGCCTACCCATCAAATTGACGACTTCGCCCTCAGTCATCCCAAGATTGAGTCTAGCCAAATTTGAACGATTCCTTGCCGCCTCACCACCTCTCCTAATCGGATTACCAGCGCATCCTACAGTAAATAGAAAAATTAGAGATACGATGAAGATCGAAATTAGTTTTCTAACCATCGTTATTACATTTTATCTGGACGCAAACCATTGAGTCAATACCGTCTTTTTCAATTTTCCTTTTTTAAAATGTTTTTAAGAAAGCCTTAACCATATAATTATAGAGTTCTAAAGGGAATGAGATAGGAAGTCAGTCCGGCCACCATCAACCGATAGCACCTGACCCGTAACGAAGTTAGCATCTTCTGAAGCAAAGAACAAAACAACCTTGGCAATATCCTCAGGTACGCCTTCGCGGCGGAGCATAGTATGCTCTTCGAAATACCGGCTACGCTCCTTAACCTCAGCGGAACTCCGTCCCATAACAGTCATGTCAGTCAAGATATGACCTAGCGCTACAGAGTTCACGTTTATGTTGTAGGGACCCAGTTCCAAGGCGAGGCGCTTTGTCAGTGTAATCATAGCCCCCTTTGTCACAGCATAGAGAGTGGTTTGTGCGAGGGCTGTTCCAATGCCCGCTACTGAAGATATGTTCACGATCTTTCCATTCCGTTTCTTCATCATATGGGGCGCAACAGCCTGTACACAGAATAGAGTCCCCTTAACATGCGTATCCACCATGGCATCAAAATCCTCTTCCCTAAGCTCCAACAGAGGTCTACCGCCTTTACCTATGCCGGCGTTGTTTACCAAGATATCCACCCCGCCGAAACGCTTCACAGCTTCTGCTACCATCTCATTGACAGCACCCCTCACGCCGACATCAGCTTGAAACGGAAATGCTTCTCCACCCGCTTTCTCGATTATGGATACTACCTCCTCAGCGTCCTTAGCCTGCTCGCGATAGTTCACGACCACCTTTCCCCCTTCACGAGCGAGAGCTAAAGCGGTGGTCCTCCCAATGCCTCGGGAACCCCCCGTCACAATAGCAGAGAGACCTTCGACTCTTCCAACCCTGTTTTTCCCAGCCATCGATTTATCACCCATTTCAGAGAATAAGAAACATTCGTTTTTGAATGGCCCTATAATACGAAAAAAGGAATTGTATGTCAAACAAAATGGAATTCTGTGGTGGTTCCTGTTTTCGGTTCCACGCTTCATTATCTGACTCCGCTTCCCCCTCCTACCTTGAAGTCTGTTTGCTCACAATTATTGAGACGATGAGAAATTCATCAAACCTAAAAGCACCTCCGTCCTCTCAATTCTTCTCCATTCAGCCCCAGTTAAGCCTTCAGATTCACAATCAGGGATATTTTTTTCAGCATTCCCTCCGGCGGCCCGCCAAATTCCGACAGGTTCTGACAGCATAAAAAGAAAGCGATAATAGAATTCTTTAGCACCTCGTTCTGACCAAGCAAGATGAAAATTCAGTTAAAGTAATGAAGGTCTGTGGCTATTCAGAAGGGGTATGTAGTTATAATGGACTGTAAGACAACCACGAAGAATAGGACTGGGGGCCGAGTCTGGCGGAAGTTCAAGGGTCAGGTTCTTACAATAACAGCTTAACTCCCACGGCGGGACAGGCAGTAGGTTCTTACAGACTATTAGCTGGGATGGGATATACTACGCAGAATGGGGCTCTCAGTATTCCTTATCCAGGAATCCCAGTTGCCGTTGCACCATCAACCTATAACCAGGCAGAAACATCTCCAGCTGGGACCAATCAGACTCGAGTTGCTTATGGATATAGTACTGATGGGGCTGGTCTAACAAGTTGGGGGGAATGGTGCGGTGGGTGTCATACCAATTTTCATAGCACTAGTACCGGTTCTTCCGGTATCCTTACACATCCCACAGATGTAGCGTTGAGTTCAGGACCCGAGCAGACGAACTATGGATTATACGTCTCTTCAGG
>Ga0187772_10000385_pt1 | contig 19761 bp, 23 predicted proteins | sample 0116_SJ02_MP15_2_FD_133137 | JGI IMG/M metagenome (GOLD analysis project Ga0187772, IMG submission 133137) | Tropical peat soil microbial communities from peatlands in Department of Meta, Colombia - 0116_SJ02_MP15_20_MG | ecosystem: Environmental > Terrestrial > Soil > Wetlands > Peat | place... | reverse complement strand
TTTGTCAGGTTCGTAAGATCGTTGCTCGTCGCTATCTGCTTCCTCAACTGCTGCAGATTATCTTTCACGTGGTCGAGCTTGTCGGCCACTTGGTTCCTAAGCATCGAATCCGATGCCCTCAGGTCCTCCTTCGTCCTGTACCCTCTGAGGCCTGGTATGAGGAGCTCTAGCTTCTTGGCTATTCCCCTGTTGTCCTCTACCTGCTGCCGAATGTCTGGGTTACCCTGAGACAAGGCCGATCAAGGTTCGACCCTCTTCTCCATCTAATTAAATATGGCGAACCCCTACCAAGCATAGGAACGGTCTGTTTCATCTTGGATCTTGATAAGCTCAGAATCGGGTGCAGCGGTTGGTCCTACAAAGACTGGCAGGGCATATTCTACCCCAAGGGGCTTCCCGCCAAGGACTACCTGAGCTACTACTCGAAAGTCTTCAACTGCGTTGAAATCGACTCGAGTTTTTACAGGGTTCCGAACCAGTTCATGGTCGCCCAGTGGAGGAACAACACCCCTGACGGGTTCCTCTTTTCCCCGAAGCTCCCGAAGAAAATCACGCACGAGAACAAGTTGAAGAACTCGGAGTCGGCCCTGGTGTACTTCTACAGCACGATGAGCAAGCTGAAGGACAAGCTCGGCCCCATTGTCGTTCAGCTCCCCCCATCCGTCAAATTGAACTCCCACGAGGCCGTAATGAAGGAGTTCATCTCGCAGCTGAGCCCCGAGTTCAAGCATGCCATCGAGTTCCGCCACAAGTCCTGGTTCGCCCCTGAGGTCTACTCCCTGCTGAAAAAGAACAACGTCGCCATGGTCTGGTCCCTCAACCAGTACGTAGAGACTCCCCCCGATGCCACGGCTGACTTCATCTACCTGAGAATGGTTGGGGACAGGGAGCTCACAGAGTTCACTGGCATTCAGAAGGACAGGTCAGCCGATATGAAGCGTTGGGCCACCACCGTGAGGGAGAACGCCGGCAAGTTCGAGTCGGGATATGTCTTCTTCAACAATCACTTCGCCGGCTTCAGCCCTGAGTCTTCGAACGAGTTCCGCAGGCTACTTGGGCTGATGGAGCTCGATTGGAGGGCCCAGGGGACCGAGCAGCAGACGCTCCTTGGGACGTAACTGACAGATGCAGCGTGAACCCAGGGCAATCCTCCACGTGGACCTGGACGCATTTTACGTCTCTGCCGAAGTGAGGGAACGTCCGGACCTCAAGGGCCTGCCGGTGGTGGTTGGTGCGGATCCCGATGGGGGGAAGGGAAGGGGCGTCGTCGTCGCCTGCTCTTACGAAGCGAGGAAGTTCGGACTCAGATCTGGGATGCCGATCTCAATTGCATACAGGCTCTGCCCTCAGGCGAAGTACATATCTCCGAACTGGGGTCTCTACGAGCGGGTCTCTGAAGAGGTTATGGCCACCCTGAGGGGCTTCGCCGACAAATTCGAGCAGGCAAGCATAGACGAGGCGTTCCTCGACATCACGAGCAGGGCCAGGGACGAGAAATCGGCGAAGGAGGTGGCAATGCTCGTAAAGCAGGCTGTCAAGGGGAGAAACCACCTCACCTGCTCGGTGGGGGTGGGCCCCAACAAGTCATCGGCAAAAATAGCATCCGACAGAAACAAGCCGGACGGGCTGACCGTGGTCCCATTCGGGGATGTCCCCGGATTCCTAGGCCCCCTCCCAGTCGGGGTCGTGCCCGGCATCGGCAGGAAGACGGGTGAGTTCCTAAGTGAGAAGGGCATAGCCACCATCGGACAGCTTCAGCAGCTCGACGGTAAGCAACTGCTCAGCTGGTTCGGCAAGAACGGCGTCTGGCTCTGGGGTGTCATCCACGGCGAGGAGAACGTCGAGGTCAGGCAGCAGGAACTCCCCAAGTCGCTGAGCGTGGAGAGGACCTTCAAAGAAGACATGAAGGACTTCCGCGCCGTCAGGAAGGAAGCGGCAGACGGCGCGTCTGAACTGATGAGGAGGGTGAAATCCGCAGGCTATTCGTACAAAGTTGCGGGAATCAAAATCAGGTTCCAGGGCTTTGAGACCCACACCAGAGAGAAGACCCTGGTCAGCCACACCGACAGCGAGGGCCCCCTCCTAGAGGCCGTCGAAAGACTCTTGGACGAGTTCGAGATGAAGGGGAAGCCAGTCAGGCTGGTCGGTGTCCGGGTCGCCGATATTCAGCACTCGACTTCTGGGCCCTCGAAGCTCGACGATTGGGCGGAGCCCTGAGCAATCCCTGACTGCTCTTCCGGCAGTCTGGCATTCCTGAACATGACCCAGAACACGCCAATACCAACAACGTAGAGCACGGTCGCCACATAGAACGGCAGTGCGATGAGGCCTGCTCCAATCCAGGTGAGCCCAATGGTGGTCGACAGCGAGTTCGGAAGACGCCACAGGGACGCCGCGATTCCCGAGGCCATCCCTCGCTCATCAGGAGTGACAAGTCCCATGATCAACGACTGCGTCAGAGGACTGGAGAGGTTCATGAGGAAGACGCGGGCCACGTAGAACGAAGCCGAAAGGGGAAAGTTTGGCGAGAGAGGAACCGCAAGCATGAAAGCCGTGGACGAAGCCTCAGTGACTACGGTGGCCTTCACGAGTCCGAACCTCCTGGCGAGCCTCGGCGTGATGACAACTACCCCTGCAGTCAGGAGAGACGTGACCGCAAGCACGAGTCCGCTAACGTCATCCGGCACCCCGTAGGCCGCGTGGAACCAGACCGTCATGATAGGCACGAACAGCCCCGCGCCTACCGCTATCAAGATGCTGTACGACAGATACTTCATGATGACGCTCCCGGATTTCCTCGGCAGCCACTCCTTCCGCCTCTCATAGGACGGCCCTTCTCCTATCTTCAGCAGGAACGGGGTGATCGAGAGACCGAGGAGGCCCACGACAGTGAAAAGTATCATGTGAGCCTGGCCGAGGTCGAACCCGAAGCTCTCAAGCCCGATTACAGAGGAGATGACCGCCGCGCCAACTGCACCAGCAATCCACCCCAGGATATTCAGCAGGGAGAACGCCGGCGTCCGCTTCTCGTCACCTGCGTGTCCGGCGAGTAGAGCGGACACCGAAACTGCATAGGCAGCTTCACCCGTCCCCTCAAGGACCGCCACAAGCAGAACAAGCGCGTAGTCGTTGGTCAGCGCGAAACCAATGAGGCTGAGGCTCGCGCAGAGGTTACCAATGATGAGCATCTTCTTCCGCCCGAACCTGTCCGCGACGATACCCAGAGGGATGCTCTCCACCACCAGAGTCAGACCCATGACCGTGATTACGATACCGGCTTCGGTGGGCCCTATCCCCTGGAAAGTGATCAGATAGTACCCGAGGTCAGTGTAAATGAAACCTATTGCTACGTTCGGGATAAAGGTCAGGTAAACGAGTAGCCTAGCCTGCCAGGGAATGCCCCTGTACTCACTAAACAACTCTCTCCTCTGATGCCGCCTAGGCAATCGGTATAAACGCAAAGGAATGTCCCGGAAGACCCAACCGACGCCAATCATCGCCCCCCGAGAGCGCCTAATGCGACAATGAAGCACTTGGTCGTCGGAATCTTACTGGAGCTGATTGCTCGGGCCCTAATTCTGCTTCTCTTACTTTAGCTCCCCTGCCGGACTCCCCCTCGACGTATACATCGTGTTCGCCCAACTCATGACGACCTACCTTGTTCTCTGCCCCGCCCATTTCGTAGTAGGCACGGCGTTGGGCGTGCGAATCCAAGAACTGCGACTCGGAAGGACTGCCTTGCGCCGGCCCTCCCGAATAGGCCGAAGGGTTTGGCCCGTTGGCCACCCATCCTGACTCCGGTCACCGACAGGAGTTCCTTCGCGAAAGTTTCCAGACGCAGGGTCGCGGCGACGTACGCGTCAGAGACTGCCGTCTCCATCGTTTCTGCCTTCGCAATTGCGGCCGCGGCCAAGCTGGCGATCATCCGACCTACTTCCTGCTGACCTGGCCGTGTCCGTAGCATGTCTCGCCATCGACGTCTGTTCTCACCAAAGACTGGCAATCTGAAGAGGGTCAGGGCTGTTCTAGCGGCCTGACTGCGTGAATCTTCCCGGACTCAGGAAGGAGATGTCGAAAGCAGGTTTCCCGTCAGTGGCGAGGTCCGCCGCGATTTCGCCCAAGACGCTCGCGAACTTGAATCCATGCCCAGAACACGCGCTTACGACAACGACCCTCGAGTCGGCTGGATGGGTTCCCACTACGAAGTTCAGGTCGGGTGTGTTCGAGTAGATACAAGTGGTTGAATCGATTGGTGGCCCGTCCAGTTTCGTCATTCGTCTCGAAATGAAGCTCCTGACTGGTGCGACATCCCGTTCCGTGACCTCCCTTCGGACATCGTCTGGCTCGCTGACCTCTCCACCGTGCGTCTGCGCCACTTTAACGCCGTGGCCTACATCCGGGGTCCCGTAGTAGAAGACACTCTTCTCCTCTTCCATGATGAACACCGGCATCTTGGGGGGCGAGAAAGTGCCCTGCCCGCCGGAGGAGAACCATAGGGGGACCTGCCTCTCGCACTGAAGCGGCACCAGGCCACGAAGCAGTTCCCCGTTCCAGGCGCCCGCGCAGAAGACGACTTTACTTGCCACCTGGGTCCCACTGGACGTCCGCACCTCTACCCCCTCAGGGCCGCTTCTCCATCCCTTTACCTGCTCGGAGAACCTGAATTCGCACCCGGCCTCGCTTCCGAGCCCCACGAAGGCCCTCACACACTCTTCCGCAAACAGGACCCCCGCGTTTGGCTCGAAGACTGCCGTGTATTCGTCCCCGAGGGTAAACGCGGGGAACCTCTCTTCCGCCTTCGTCCCAGAAAGGACCTCGCAAGGGATGCCGTGGGTTTTGGCGCTCTTCAGCACCCCCTGGACGAGCTCCCCATTCTCCTTTCCAATCATGAGCCCTCCCGTAATCAGGAGGAGTCTCTTCCCTGACTCGACCTCCGCCTCTCTCCAGGATAGGAAGGCTCTCCTCAACAGGGGAACGTATCTCGGGTCCTCATAGTAGGCGAGCCTGATAATCCGGGTCTTGCCATGCGACGAACCGAACCTGTGGTTAACCCCGAACCTCTCCAGGTTGAGGACTCGGAGCCCTCGGGTGGCCAAGTTGTAGCTGACCGATGCACCCATGATGCCGCACCCGACGACGATGGCGTCCCACTTCTTCGGACCGAAACGGTCCCCTGTCGGGGGTTTCACCGTCTGACTAAGCGACAAACCTTCTCCGGACCATCTCGAACTTTCGCTCCAAGCGTGGGTGTACCTAGGTGATAAATGACGGGGCTTGATGTGCCAGTGCGCCGCGCCTATAACTAACGTTAAATATACTCGCGAAAAAGCCTCTCACCGCCGGCTGATTTGGTAAGTTCCAAGAAACTGATCACTGCCACTCTTTTCGGTGTGTTAATCGGCGTCGTTTACGGTGCCCTCCCATTCGAAATCGGCGACTCGCTGATTGTTTTCGAGGCCATAATCCTCTCGCTCAGCTTCATACTTCTCGGACCTGGTGGTGCGACCTACACGGGTTTCGTAAACGGGTTGGTGGAGACACCGTTGCAGCTCGGGTTTGGACCGTTCTCATTCGGCGTGGCTCTGCTCTACGGGATACTCGTGGACGTGTTCAGCACCCTGTTCAGGGCCACATCCGAAGGCAAGGTTCACACGAAGAGATTGGTTGCCTCCCTGAGCGTGAGCACAATCATCACGGGGCTGGTCGCGACCTATGCCTTCATCGCTCTGGGCTTCGGCACGACAGCACCGTTCTTGGATGTATACTTACCAGTCTTGGTTGTGGGTGCGCTGAGCGGAACCATAGGGGGATTCCTCGCTACGAGAATATGGGAGCGGAACCTGAAGCATAGGTTCCAGTCCGTTCAGGCACCAGCTGTCTGACCCGGCTCTATCTCGCCTATCTCCCTTCGGAGCTTCCTCGTGAACCATATCAGAAGCATGTAAAGGACCACCCCCAAGGCTACGAAGGCCGTTCCAGCGATGTAGCTGGCGAGCTCGCCAGTGGCGAAACCGGCCAGGAGGACGAAGGCCCCTATCGCTATGATTAGAATTGCGGCAATCTTCGAGATTGGGCTGACCCTTACGGACATCCTCTCACCCTCGCCCGAGAGGGGCAGTTAAACGGTTGTTGCGTCCTCACGGAAGTTATTTTCGTTTGCCCTTCTTCTCTTCTTCCCTCAGCATCTTGTAGAGCCTGTACCTGTCATTCTCGCCCGGTGAGAGCGCGTAGCCGCACACGCGGCATGTGACCCCCTGCGGCGTCTCCCTGAGGTCGGGGCGACCGCACTTCGGGCACCTCATCTCTTCGCCTTGGGCCCTCATGGCGTATTCGGCCTGGACTACTCGGTTCAAAAGCATTGGCGGGCCATCATACCCGGCTCACCAAATCCTAACAAGGACGTCCTTTGCGAAAACCCCGCTCCCGACCGAATGGGAGGCGTAGATTCTGCCCGGCATGGATATGTCTGCCAGATACAGCTCACCGATATACCGCCTAGCCCTCGGGTTCAAGAATCCCGTCTTCGGCAGTCCAAATGTCACCGTCGCCCTCGCCTCAATGGTCGGATCCCCCGGCTCTCCACTTGTTGCATCGATCCCAGACGGGATGTCCACGGCCAAGATGGGGGCCTTCGACGCGTTACCCCGCCGGATCAAGCCGGCCACAGGCTCCCGCGGACTCCCCCTTGAGCCGTACCCCAGAAGAGCATCTACCACAAGGTGGGCATCTCCGACACCCTCTGCCGGGTCAACAATGGGGATTCCCATCTTGTCAACGATTGCAATCTGCTTCGCTGGGACATCTCTTAGGTCAGATTTTTCTCCTGCGAGGATCACTCTTACTCCAGCTCCCCAATTGTTCAGATGGCGCGCGGCGACCAACCCGTCCCCTCCGTTGTTCCCCCTGCCTACAAGGCAACAGACCTTCTTCCCCCGAACGTCTCCCCCAAGCATCTTCTTGGCGAGCTGAGCTGTGGCCACGCCTGCATTCTCCATCAGAGCAATCACATCTATGCCGTAGTCTTCGATTGCCACCCTGTCCGCCTCCGCCATTTCCTCGGCGGTCAGATACGCTAGATCTCCCTCCTTCTTCATCCCGGCCACCTCGTCCCTCTTGACGTTATTTCAGCCTAGGCTCGATCGAAGGGCCACAGTCAACAATATTTCTTCAAACTGGCACTCCGATTAGAGCCTCCGGTATATTGGAACTAGGACGCATGCGGAGGCCTAGCATGAGCTTTTCATCCAACTGGGAAAAGAAGGACAAGAGCCCCGGCCTGCTAGACAGGCTCTGGGGATCTGTCCAAGCACCCACTCCTCTGAAATCCCAAATCGACCTTGCCAACAGGCAGATCCGTCTTCTGATTTCGCAGCTCGACAGCACCGTGAACCGAATCAAGCAGCGTGACTCTACCATCTTCAAGAACGTTGTCTCATCTCTTGCTAAGCACGATATGCAACACGCGGCGGTCTACGCCAACGAGCTCGCTGAGGTCAGGAAAATGGGAAAGATGGTGACCCAGGCGCAGCTCGCGATGGAGCAGATTTCGCTGAGGCTCGGGACTATCACAGACTTGGGCGAGATCGCAAGCACCCTTGCCCCCGCCGTGTCGGTCATCAAGAACATGAAGGAGGGTCTTAGAATGGCGCTCCCCGAGGCCGACAAGGAGATAGGCGAGATTTCCGGCCTGCTGAGCAGCGTGCTTGTCGACGCCAGCACGACAGGAGGCTTCTCCCTCAACTTCGATGCGGCCAACGAGGACGCACAGAAGGTCCTCGAAGAGGCTTCAATTGTGGCCGAGCAGAGGATGAAGGAGAGCTTCCCTGAGATTCCGGCGGGAGTCATTGTGCCAGAGGACGAAGGCCTTACAGCCTAACCTCCCCTTTCCACAAGCCAAGCGGTAGCACCATGGCCGCGGCCTTCCAGCGAGTGCCATGACCCCCACACTTATTCAACGAATTTGTATGGATTCGAAATACCATTGTCTTAATACCGTCGGGGTGGGTCGCGCCCGAGTTTGAGAATCAGCGCTGATGCCAGACGCTCAATCTCGACTGAAGGGGCGCCCGGCACCCAGCCCAGGTCCCACAGGGCGGCCGGACTGATAATCGCGGCACTGGTCCTGCTTGCCGCCTTCGTGTTTGTCGCCCCATACCTATCATCCGTCCTCAAGCAGGGCTACTCTTTCCTTTCCGGCTCGTCCACAACGGGACCCAGCACCATCACCTCTACGCCCTCGAACTCAACGAGCACCACTTCGACCACCGTCGACAACCAATGCTCGAGTGTCGTCTCAGTGAAGAGCTTAACAGCTCCCGACATTCGAAATGGATCCGCAGATGTCGCATATCCTTCTGACTACTGCGCCCTTGCGTCCTACGCCCTGGGGCTGATCAACCAAGACAGGGCTGCCAACGGCACAGGGGCGGTCACCCTGGACTACAACCAGGCGGCTCAGCAGCACGCCGACTCCATGCTCTACTACGGCTACTTCAGCCACTCCGACACCCAAGGGTACAAACCGTACATGCGCTACTCCCTCCTAGGAGGGCGCGGAGCCGACTTCGAGAACGTGGCCTACTACTACTTCTCAATTCCCCATTTCTTGTCGACCGACTCTGTTGAAACCGCCGTCAAGGAGCTGGAGTACTCCATGGTTTACAACGACAGCTCCTGCTGCGCCAACGGCCATAGGTACAACATCCTCGGTCCTCTTCACAATCAGGTCTCCGTAGGGATTGCCTACAACAGCACCACTGTCTACTTCGACGAGGAGTTCGAGAACAACTACATCAATCTGAACTTCACAGTGGCCCAGGCCTCGAGTTCCGACCCGTACTATGTCACTCTGAAGGGGGTGCCAACGGGGTCTTTCCCCAGTCCCAACTCTCTGTACATCGCCTTCGACAACCCTCCCTCAGCAACGACGCCAGGCCAGCTCAACAGCGGCCCACACGAATACGGGCCCGGCTCGTTGATCGGAGGGGTCCTGCCGCGAATCGGCTTATTTGGGGACTGCGGCCAGTTTACCTCCGGGATTACAGTCTGCGCGGATACATGGGAAGTGACGCAGAAGACCGTCAACATAGCGTTCCCGTTGGGGCCCTTCATCAGAGAGTACGGTCCGGGAGTCTACACACTCTACCTGATCACTGGCTCCAGCACAGACTCGGCCATTACGTCGGTCTGCGTGTTCGTCTCATAGTGCCGTCGGCTAGCTCTATCCCATCTGCGATCTTATCAAGCGGGCAGTCTCCTCCATCTCCTCAGAGCTGAACCGCTTCCTTTCGAAGAACCTCCCTTTGTCCTCCATTTTCACAGGTATCACATGCACGTGCACGTGGGCGACCACCTGGTTCGCGGCCTCCCCGTTGTTCTGGACGAACCGGAATCCATCCGCCCCCGCAGCGGCCACCACGGCCTTGGAGATCTTAAACGCCACCTTGAAGAGCTCGGCGATGTCCTGTTCCTTCATATCCCAAATCGTCTCGCCGTGCTCCTTCGGGCATACCAGCGTGTGGCCCCTGGAGAATGGGTAAAGGTCGAGGAAGGCGATGTACTTCTCATCCTCGTAGACTATGCTTGACGGTGATTTTTTCGTGGCAATCTGGCAGAATATGCACTTGTCGGGCCCTGCTGTGGGTGAACTGAATGTCAGGCGCTTCAAGTTGCCGCTCGGAGAGATCTTTGCCGTCAAACCACCTAAACCTTTTCCCCGGCCTATCTTAATACCGACTCACTCCCGCCTAGGAGAGTTGATCTGTGACCGCTGCCACGCCGGTCAGATGGAGCCCTACGAGAAAAGACTGGGCCCAGGCGGGAAGGTAACGATCACGGGGTCGAAGTGTAGCATGTGTGGCTTCGTCCTCCTCGACAACGACGACGACGTCTGGAGCGCCCTCGGCGTCTAGCTCCGGTTGCTCAAGGCCCAGGCCAGGCGCCTGTACGTGTCAAGGAAATCGAGGGCGAATTTGTCCGCCTGCTTCTCAGTCCCTCTATGACGCCCGCTCACGGACCTCAGATGATGGTAGAACTCATGGATCATGACGAAGGGGTCGTACATGAATTCTCGCCGCGCGGCGAGAATCTCCTTCCTCTTCTGGGAGTAGACCGCTGCTACCCCCTTGGTTTTGCCTTCGTCCACTCCAATCCCGAGCAAGGGGGTGGAAACTTTGTACCAGCGCGAAAGGACACGGATCGCCTCCTCAGTCTTTGAGTCGAGTATCAGGGCCACCACGAGCGCCTTCATCTGGTCCTCGGCCGACGGCAAGGAAGGCGCTGTCCACTCAGGTGCTTTTAGCTGTCACGGCGGTCAACGAGGTTGAGTTGTTGGTCAGCAGTCTTTGATTCCCCTGTTCAACTGTAAAAAAGCTGGTTACACGCAACATGAACAGGCGCAGGCACATCAGACTCGATGGCCCGAAGGGAATGAGATTCAGGGGACCCCCGTCATTATTCTCGGTAGGATAGAGGCCCCCGCGCTCCGCGGCCGGCTTCAGTCTCCTATGACGGGTTGTTACTGGTGGCGGGAACTTCAGGGGTCACGGTTGATGTAATCGACCCACAGTATCTAATCACCATCAAAGGCAGGAGTTCTGTCGGCTCCATGAGGGACGGCTTCTACTTCGCCGACATCGTTCCAGCCTAGGGCGTCCCCGCCGGGCACTCTGGCGCTCCAGTGTTCGGGTCATATGCGCAATATGTCCAGGCAAAAACCGAGTCGTTGTAGACGTTGATCTGGTCCACCCCGACTTGAGCGGGCGCCCAGCTACCCGTGCTGTTGTACTCCCAGTTAAGCCAAGCCGTGTTCTTGCTCGGCTGGTTCTGCACCCCATAAATCCCCGTTATGAAGTGAGACCCGTACTCGCAACAGGTCGAGTTGACGTCCCCATTCGTGACTGCTAGCGTCAGGGTGTAAAGGTTCCACCCCGTCTGGACCTGGGTGTTGTTGTGCCACTGACGGGTCCCGTTCTCAAAGTAGATGAGCATGTCGGAATCGAGGACGGCGCCGTATTTTGAGATCAAATGCTGAAGCTCAGCGCCTTGATGGGAATTGACCGACAGCTCCTGTTGGTATTGGTTGTAGTAGGCGGCCGCCACCACCGAGCTTATCACGAGCAGGGCCACAAGGACGGCCACCACGCCATAGAAGGTGCTCCTGGATGGCATCTCAGATTCTCCTCACCCTGGCAGCGGCGAGGATGGCTGCTGGTGCCATGAACGTTCCTAGTGCGAAATCCCACAGCTCGTGGGCCAGTGGCGTCGGGAACACGAATCCCGCGAGTTCGTAGGTGACGACCTCCCCTAGAGTGAGCTTGGGCCAGTACCACACGAGCGCTGAGGCTGCATTGGTTTCGAAATCCCACACGAAAGCACAGATCGCTAGGGTTGCGCCCATGAATATGGCAGTGGGAGACAAGGCCACTCTTTCGTCCCCCCACACCCTGGACGCTCCCCATCCTGCAGCCGCAAAGAGCAGCTCACCGGCGATCAGGAAGGGTGCTACGGCTCCGGCCGGTCCCCACGGACTCACGACGCTCCAAACAGTCTCCGAGACCACGGCGACAGCTGCTCCCTGCTTAAAGCCGAAAACAAACGCGACAAGGAAAACGATGGTGTCCATGAGCTTGATGTTTGCAAATCCCGCTAGTGCAAAATCCGAAGCCACCACAGCCGCCGAGAACACAGCCACGACGGCCACGTCCCTACTGCGCATCATTGGATGGATTATCCATCCAATGGAAATGTATTTCGGTGGCCCCTCCAATGGACCAACCGGGGGAAATGGACTCTTCTGAATCTCTTCGATCGATCAAGAGTTTGCTCAAGCTCGCGAGCAAAGAGGCTCCCGGGCCCGCACCAACCTTCACCCCTCCCCACCTCCTCCTGGTATTCCTGACCATAGGTGGTTCTTCCTACGTGGGAAGGCAGACCCTTGCCGCAAAGTCGGGTGTTGGCGAGGGGGCAATCAGGACGATTCTGGGCAAGCTTCGAGACCGGGGGTACGTCGGCGCCGTCAGGGCTGGTTGCTTCCTAACCCGTTCAGGGAGGCGCCTTGCAGACTCGATGGGGTCCTTGTTGTCCCTCCTGGAATCTTTCCCCCGTTCCGAGCTCTCCATGGGAGAAAACCAAGCTGCCCTCGTCTTCCGGGGGGCCGGGACTAAGGTGCATTCAGGCATCGAGCAGCGGGACTCTGCAATTAGGATTGGCGCGTCCGGAGCGACGACCTACGTAATCCGTTCGGGCAGGTTCACCATCCCCGGGGGCTCCTCCGATTGCGAAAAGGATTTTCCCAGCAGAGCATGGCCCGTCCTGAAGAATGAACTGAAGCCGAAGAACGGGGATGTCGTGATTCTCTGCGGCGCTGCAACCGAAGTGACGGCTAGGCTGGGGGCGCTGGCAGCCGCGATAACCCTTCTCTAGCTGCTAGCCTGGGCCTGATCAGAGGGCTCGGGCTCAGGGCCAGCAGCAGGCTTGTTGACCTGCCTGTTGATGGCGTCGGCGAAGTAGTGCCCGGTCACGAGGACCTTGACCCCCTTGACCCCCTTGACCTGCATCAGGTTGTCCCTCAGGTCCTGGGAAATCTTGAGCGCGAACACAGGCGGGCAGTACTGCGTGGTAGCATGATATTCGACGTCGACCTGTCCGTCCTTGATGTCAAGCTTGTCGATCAGGTTCATCTCGACTATCGGCATCCCTATCTCTGGGTCGACGATTTTGGAAATCTGCTTCTGGACCTCTTTGATGTCCACCTGCTCTGTTGACATGAAACTCAACGAAAACCTTTGTTTCCGCTACAAAAAGCTTGTCCCGCTCATGAGAGGTAACCGACAGGTTTACACCCAAGAGCGGAGGGGTGCACACATGAAACCGGAAGAAGTCCTGGCGACCATTGAGAAAATAGCCCCACGGCAGGGGCTACCTATCATCGGGCCAAAGCGGGGCACGTTTCTTGACGAGGTAATCGAGCGGCATAGACCCACGACCATCCTGGAAGTTGGGACGCTGGTCGGGTACAGCGCCATCAGGATGGCGAGGCATTTGAATGACGGCGGGCGCCTGACCTGCGTAGAGGTGAGCGAGGAAAGGGCCCAGACCGCACGTGCCAACTTCAAGCTCGCCGACCTTTCTGACCGCATCGAAATCATAGTGGGGGACGCGAGGAAGGTGCTTCCGACGCTCAATGGGATGTTCGACATGGTCTTCTTTGACGCCGTCAAGGAGGATTATCTTGCCTATCTGAAATCAATCGAGGGACTCTTACACCGGGGGAGCGTCGTGGTCGCAGACAATGTGAAATCCCACGCCGAGGAAGTAGCGCCTTACCTCGACTACGTAAGGAACTCTGGGAGGTATTCAAGCACCTACAAGGAATCTCCGCCGAACTTCGGGAGCGGTCCTGGAGACGCAGTGGAAATCAGCGTCAGGCTCTGAACCCATTCACTAGGGTCCGCCAATTCTCGTCCCCGTCGAAGGGCAGGTACACCCTAACCCTGTCCACCAGCCCATTGTACTTCTTCCCGACGACGCTTCCTATCTCAGACCAGCTCCCCTGAACCACGAATTCATCGAGCATCTCGTCTGTCACTTCCTTTCCCATCGCCTCCCATTCCCCCTTCACAGAGAGAGTGTGTAGCCTTTCGCCGACGTCCCCCCAGCCGTGCAGCTCGAGGACTCTCCTATAGCTGCGCGTCGAGGCGTAGAACGCGATCTGCTGCTTCATCGCCTCCCTTACCGCCCTGACTTCGCTCTCGTTCCCGCCTACCGCTGCGAACACAGATGCTGCGACCGCGACTTCCTCCTTCTTTCTGGACGCCTTGGAAGCTCCCTCGGCGATTGCCGGGCGGACTACCTCACTCAGGTACCTCACGGTGTGTAGCGGATGGACGTGAACACCGTCGGCGACCATTCCTCCAACCCTGCACATCCCCTCGTTAACCGCGGCGATGTACACTGGCATGGCTGGGCATTCGATGGGGCCTGGGTTGAAGAAAGGGGTCATCAGATCCAGGTGGAAGAATCGCCCATTGTAGTCGAGCCTGGTCCCCGTCTGCCAGCTCCCCCAAACGGCCCTCAGGGCCAGGACGACATCCTTCATCTTGGGGGCGGGAGGCTCCCACTTCATCCCGAACCTCCTTTCGATGTGCCCCTTCACCTGGCTCCCCAATCCTAGGATGAACCTCCCCTTCGAGATGCTCTGCAGGTCCCAGGCGGTGTAGGCTAGGGTCATGGGGCTGCGAGTGAACGCGAGAGCTATAGATGTCCCGAGCTGGATCTTCCTTGTAGAGCCAGCAGCCAGGGCAATCTGGACGAAGGGGTCGTGCTTGGTTTCGTTGATCCACAGGCAGTCGAACCCAGCCTCCTCCGCCTTCTCGGCAAGCGCTGCTGCGTCCCCAGGGGAGGTCGCGGCTATCTCGGCATCGACCTTCAAACGGTCTTCCGCCCTCTAGGACGCTCCTTAAAACCGAACCGAGGAGAGGATTGTAGCAGCACCAGTTGGCGTACGTTTCCATAGCCATGGGCCTCGCAGCCGCCTTCTGCTGGGGGACTGCCGACTACATGTCTCGAAGTCAGTCGGAAAGGGTAGGGTCATACAGGACGTTAATCTACTCGCACATGGTCACCCTCATCGCAGTCCTCGTCCTCATACCGATTATCAGTCCGAACCTGGTTTTCCCGGTTTACCCGGTCCTCGCGCTAATCGGAGCAGGCGTCATCAACTTTGCCGCTTTCGTCTTTCTTTATCGCGCATTTCACCGGGGGGTAGTCTCCGTCGTGGCTCCTGTGGTTTACACCTATCCGGCGGTTACTGCTGTCCTCGCAGTGGTGATACTCGGGGCGTCTCTCTCCATCTTCCAAGTTGTCGCCCTTGCCGGCATAATAGCTGGGGTGATCCTCCTGTCGATGCGGTTCTCTGAGCTCTACGCGTACCTTCGGGGCACCGGGGCACCTGGCCTGACGAAGGGGGTCGGCCTGGCCGTGGGAGCGTCGCTCTGCTTCGGCATGGTCTACATCGGAATAGGGTACGCAGCCCCTTCGGTCAGCGTGGTCCTCCCTGTGATGCTTCTCCGAATCATCGCGATTTCTGCCGGATTCCTGATGGCACCTGTGCTGAGGCAGAAAGCGATGCCTAACCGTCTCGTCTTCTCGAAGACGATGATTGCGATGGGGGTCCTCGAAGCTTTCGGGTTCCTAGCGTTCACTTACGGGATTGAAGCTGCTGGTAGCACCCTCCCTGTGGTTACTGCACTCTCAGGAATGGGAGGTGCTGTTGCCACGAGCTACGGGCTCGCCTTTTTGAAGGAAAGGCTGGAACCGAACCAGATGCTGGGCGTTCTTCTCTCCCTCGCCGGTGTGTTCGCCCTGCTCTATCTTGGAGGGTAGGTGGTCTTGGATTACTTCGCGGCGGTGCAAGAGGGGAGGAAAAGAGTGAGCAAGGCAGTTGCCACCCTCCAAGAGGTCGCCGGTCCTTCGTATCCGATGCTTTTTCTGAAGCTCGGGGTATCCGACTGGACACCCGTCGGGGACGAGATGATGCACAAGCTAGTCCCTGGGAAGGAGGGGACTGAGGCGCTTGTTATCTGTGACGCGGAGGGGAATGCCAAGGCGATGAGCGGCTGGCTCCGGGCGGACAGGGCGCGAACTGTTGCGAAGGCGCTCGAGTCGAGGGAGATCCCGAGTTTCCCGGGAGAAGTTAAGCTCCCAATTTGAGCCTCCACTTTATTAACTGGCTCCGGGCTCGACAAAGTTGCGCCTTACCTGCACTCCCGCCGGCTCCAGGGAACTCGAGTCAGCTCGAAGCCCTCGGTGGTGCCCGTTTGACGCGGACAAAATTGGGGGTGAACGAATGGCAAGATGCTCGGTATGCAAGGGCCACGCGGTAGCGTCATGCGCTGAGTGCGGATTGCTAGTATGCATGTCACACTCCACAACAATCTTCGACGAAACAAGTAGGGCAATGAAGACTTACTGCGGCAACTGCACTGCGAAACGGATGCCGCTCTGGGTCGCCCGAAGAAGGTAGACGCTCAAAGCAGCTAAGCCTCGCGATCGCTCTCAGTGAAGTAGAGCCTCCTATGTTTGATATGTCTCGTAGGATTTCCGTCCGGAACAGAAAGAGGATTACGGCGGAGATACGTCGAACTGGCGGACTTCATCGCATTAATATTCAGTCCCCTCCATGCAGACTTCATGGGTGATGGGTCCCGCGAGGTCGACACGTATATCGCTAAGTGTCCCAAGACCGCCCAGGCTAAGCTGAAGGAGGTCAGGAAGGCGATTTTGGAAGCCGTACCCGACGCGGTCGGGGGCATAAGACAGTTCGGGATTCCGAGCTATTCCCTTCCCGGCGATAATTACAAGGGGGTGTATGGCGGGGTGTTCGTCTGGTTCGGGCTCCAGAGCAAACACATCGGGCTTTACCTTCGCCCCCCGGCGATAGGCGACCACAGGAAGGACCTCGCGGGGTACGCGACCACGAAGTCGGCCGTGCACCTGCCCCTGGACAAGGAGGTTCACGCGGCCCTGGTCAAGAAGCTGGTGAACGCCAGCGTGAAGATAACGGAGGAAGCCTCTCGTAAGAGTTCTGTCAGCTAATCAGCCATTATTCTTCGTGTCCGTTCCCGAATATTCCCTTTCTAAGTCGGAGATTCTTCCCTGAACTATCTCCGCCTGCTTTTGGATGAATGACCTGTAAGCCTTCAGTAGCTCAACCTGCTCCTTGCCAGTCTTCCTGTCAATGACCCTGAGGGTGTCGGTAAGGCTATTGGACGCCGTCTCGAATGACCTGTCGAGGGTGTTAGCTACCCTTGGGGCGTTCTTCTTGAGCTCCGCGTCCACGCTCTCGGTGACCGCTTTCAACAGCTCTCTTACGCTCCTCAGGGTCTCCTTAGCCTTCGCCTTCACCTCTCCTGAACTCATATGAGCCCCGAAGTGCGTCGCCCTCAAAAGCGTTCCTGGGACTCCGGGTCCGCTCTCTCCTCTTCATCACAAGGATGGATGCCCCTTGAATCGGTCGTGAAAAAGGAGCCGAGACGGCCCGGCGACTGAGCTGCCCTTGCTTGGACCGATGCGTAACTCATAGGTATGAGCTGGTCAGACGACAACCAAAGCTGGCGTCGCGATAGCGTCGCATGAGAACCAAGGGATGTTCGCTCATTGCACCGTAAAGTAGAGCCTTCTATTGCTCTTCCCCTTGTTCTCGGTCTTCACGGCGACCACCTTTCCTATTTCGCGGGTGTTCTTCACGTGGACTCCTCCGTCGGCCTGCGTGTCGACGTCACCGATTTGGACGATTCTCAGCATGTCGACGGACGGTGGCATCGCATTGGCAAGCTTGACGAATCCAGGGTTGGCAAGGGCCTCCTCCCTCTTCATGAAATAGGTCTTGACCTCGAGCCCTTTTGCCACCACATCATTCACCCTATCGATGTATGATGAGATTTTCTCCTTGTCAAAGTTGTCCAAATTGAAGTCGACCCGAGACTGGTCCGGACTAATCTGATTCCCGGTTATCAGCGCGCCCGTCTCCCTGTTGACTACAGCGCTGAGGATGTGGGCCGAAGTGTGCATCTGCATTATCCTGAACCTTCTGTCCCAGTCTAGGGCGCCATGAACCTCGGTGCCGGGTCCGAGGCCTGTCGGCGAATCAAGCTGGTGAACGATCTCCTCCCCCTCCTTCAAGACCTCTGAAACCCTAGCGCCAGCGAGTGTCCCGGTGTCAGACACCAGGCCTCCCCCTCTCGGATTGAACGCCGTCCGATCGAGGACAACTCTAGTGCCGTCCGCCGACTCGACCTTGGCGTCGAATTCCTTGAGATACATGTCCTCCCAGAATAGACGACGTGTCAACTTCATCAGCTCCGGGGCTCCGCCACTTTAGTCTTCAACGGGCTAGTAGGCGTTGATCTTCGTCTGAGACAGCTCCCTCGAGATCAGGACGCTCTCACTCTTCCACTTCGACTTTGAGATTACTAGCTTTGAAAGGGCGGAGTCGAGCGCTTCCCTGAATGTCTCGTGCGTCTCGAACGGCTGCCTCAGCAGCTCTCTGATGCTCTCCCTGACATTCCAGACCCCCAGTGGCATTATGAAACCGGGATATGTCTCTCTAAGCACGATGGCGGCCGCCTGTCTCCCTTCCCTCTCAAGCGCCTCGGCCACCGCTAGCCGGGTAGAGTAATAGCATCCTCCGACACGGGCATACTTCGTTCTCCCGAAGTACTCCTCGTAATCCCCAATCACGTACGGCTGAGTGGTGAACTGGTTCCATGTCGTGTTGGGGAACCAAGCTTCTATCCATTCGAACCTCCACTGCTCGGGAAGGAGCATCGCTACGTACTGGTTGTCGTAGATCCTGAAGCTGTAGACCCTGTACTTGTCGATGGTTGGGCTGCGCTTCACCTTCTCGATGAGCCCCAGGCTGATGGAGCTGTCGATCGCTGTGATGCTCCAGCGTGTAGGGACTATCTTCCTCCTGGGTCCCACCCCGAACATGCCGAGCGAGAACGCCTTCTGTATCCTGGTGACCAGTACGCCCTTGCGGTACAGCTCGTCCACGGCCCCAGCAGCGTCCAAGTCCCTGTCGTAGTAGGCCGTCTGGACCCTTCTGTCAACTGAGGGGTTGTCGATCTTGAACCTATCGAGGGGGCCGGACGGGCCGTAGGGTTGGGTGTCCTCGCTGAGTGTTAGTATCTTTTTAGGCGCCTTCGTCAGTTTCAACTCAGTATCCACTGGCTTCGCCGCCATCGCAAGTTCCTGCAATGAAGTGAGGAACCTGTTGGGCTCCCTGGCGTCTTCCACGCTCGCCCTGGAGTTTCCTCTTACCAGGGAGTACCTGTAGTCGACGATTTGCTCGATTGGCCTGCCCAGCCATTCCTCTGGAGTGTCGAGGATCGTCGTGTCTCCGAACTGAGGAGGGACCATCGGTCCGATGGAGACCTTCGGATAACCCAGCCTCCCGACGAAGACACCAGGAGGGGACGAGCCAAGAATCACGTTCGTCCCCATAGCCGGCCCCTGCTTGGCCATGGACTGGGCCTTCACTATGATGGGGCACCTCGGTTTGCCGCAGAGGAGCTTAGCCCCTCGGCAGGCAAGACACATCCAAGCGGGAGGGGTCTCTACAACCTCTATGGACCTGGCCACGTCTTCCTCGAGTCCCGTCACCGAGGCTGACATAACGTTGGATAGCCAAGTGATTCGCCGCGTCATAGACTCTTTTCACGCCCCGACATCTCTCTTAAAACCCGTGGTGGTCTAGGCCCAAATGAGCCCCCTCATCTCAAATATACCTCGATATTCTCCGGCCGACCGATGCCGAAGTTCGCCCACATGTCTGACATTCACATTGGCGCCTTCAGGCAGCCTGAGCTGAAGGGTCTCCTGCTGAACGCCTTCGACGAAGCCGTCGACAGGTGCATCAAAGAGCGGGTGTCGTTTGTCATTCTGGCAGGGGACATCTTCGATTCGAATATCCCCGACCTGTCGGCGGTCAGACGGGCAGCCGAGAAGATGAAGGAGGCCTCCGACGCAGGGATAAGGTTCTACGCCATCTATGGTTCCCACGACTTCAGTCCCAACTACTCGTCCATAGTTGACGTCCTCGACGGCGCCGGTCTTTTCACCAAGATCGAGGCCAAGTCAGCCGTGGCTGGTAGGACCGTTCTTTCGTTCATTCAGGACGAATCCGGCCCGAAGATTTGTGGCATATCAGGGAGGAAGCTCTCTCTAGACAAGGAGGAGTACGCCGCCCTGGACAGAGAG
>Ga0187772_10000383_pt1 | contig 19834 bp, 16 predicted proteins | sample 0116_SJ02_MP15_2_FD_133137 | JGI IMG/M metagenome (GOLD analysis project Ga0187772, IMG submission 133137) | Tropical peat soil microbial communities from peatlands in Department of Meta, Colombia - 0116_SJ02_MP15_20_MG | ecosystem: Environmental > Terrestrial > Soil > Wetlands > Peat | place... | reverse complement strand
TCAGCCAATCTTGCCCACGGATCTGGACTACTCGGCAAGCCCAATGCTGTGGATCGTTGCTCATACGCAGCTATTCTTCCCCCTTTTGTTGGTCGGCTTGATGTTGGTCGTGGAACTTGGCTTCAGGCTTCGAAAAACGTCATCCGGAATTAACGGAGAGCGGCAATCACTGGTCGAATCGGCGCGGGATGAGCTCGGTGTACTCCTGGGCTTGCTGCTGGGATTCAGCCTGCCCATGGCCCTGCCGCACTATGAGCACCGCAATCAACTGGTGATCGATGAGGCAAATGCCATCACCACGGTCCAGGAGCGCGCCCAGATGTTGCCGCAGCCTTTTCGGGACAGAATCCTCTTGTCGCTGGGGAAATACGTTGCGGTCCGTGCTGAATTCGGTGACGCCAATTTGAGCGGACCTGCAGTGCTGCAGAGCGTCCATGAGGCCAAGCAGTTGCAGAATGAGATGTGGCAGGAAACAGCTCGGCTGGTTCAACAGAATCCCAACGCGGTCACTCCACTGTTCGTACAGGCGCTGGGTGATCTTCCCGATCTGACGGAGCAAAGGCTGGCAGCAGAAGAGAGGCGCATACCAGCCGCAATTTGGCTGGTCGTTATATTGATTTCTGCGCTGACCTCGTTTGTGGTGGGGTACAGCATGCGAGAGAGGTTCTTCCTGGGCATGCTGGTGGTCCCACTGACGGTTGCGATCGTGCTGTCGCTTGTGTCTGAGTTGGATAACCCACGGACCGGTCTTGTCCACGACGGCCAACACAGCATACAGCGACTCTATCTTGACCAGGGAACAGTGCCGCGTCTTCAATCGACAAACACCGTGAAAGATGCGTGCTGCGTACGATGACGCAGGTCAAAGCCTCCGCAAGATCTACCAGCAGCGGCTGCACTCACGAACTCTCAGGAATTTCTGACAGGCCGGGACGCTCCGGCCGGGCCAAGTCGACTGTATTCAACGATCCAGGTTTGGCATCGAGGATGCAAGGTGGCAAGGCGGCAAGTCTGCTTTGAGTTCGGATATCAACAGGAGAAGTTTATATGTCTGCCTCTGCTGCCAGGATCAGCGTTGAACAGTTGTCCAGAAATCGGAGCTTCCACTTTCACAAAGACGATGTTGAATTGGGAAGTCTGACTTATCTAAAAGCAGAAGATCGGCTCGTCGAGCACCGATACGAGGACTCGGCGGTCACCCTGTGCTTTGTCCGGGGAACCGGCAAAATCGCCATCGACGGCAGCCTTGTTGAATATGGCGGCAAATGGTTCGAGATTCCCTGCCGCGTTGAGTATCAGATCTTTCCGGAAACGGATACCCTGATGCTAACCATTCACAAGCCGGCGGAAGGTCCCGGCGAAAGGTCTGCTGCCACACCTTGGAGGAAACGTTCATGATGCGCGCTCTCTGCCTCTCTCTAGTCCTATTGCTTGCGAGCGTCGGCTTTGCGCAAGCTCCTGCGGGCGTTCCTGCGACGCATTCGTCGCATGCTTCCACCCAGGCATTGCCCACGGCCGACGAAGTCTGGAACAGCCTCATGGCCGGCAACAGCCGTTTCGTAGCCGGCAAACCACAGGCGCACGCCCTGATTGCGCTACGCCAAAAACTCGTTTCCGGACAATCGCCGAAGGCGATTATTCTCTCGTGCTCAGACAGCAGAGTTGGTCCCGAGCTGATCTTCGACCAAAGCCTGGGAGACATCTTTGTGGTGCGTACCGCTGGCAACGTTGCCGACGCGGTTGGATTGGGAAGCATCGAGTATGCCGTCGAGCACTTGCATAGCCCTCTGTTAGTTGTTCTGGGACATCAGAAATGCGGTGCGGTGAATGCGGCGTGTTCCGGGGAAAAGATGCCAAGCCGCAATCTGGATGCAATCGTGGACCGTATAGATCCTGCGGTAACTCGAGCGAAGAACTACGCTAAGGACGGCGATCTCGTCGAGTCGGCAATCAAGGAGAACGTGCACCAGAGCGCGAACGACTTATTGGCAAACAGCGAGATCATTCGTCATGCCGTCGAATCGGGCAAACTGAAATTAGTTGAGGCCGAGTATGAGCTAGATTCCGGCAAAGTCGTTCGCCTTCAGGTTCCTGCGAGCTCTCAGAATTAGGAAGTTACCTGTTTGGCAGAGAGCCGTGTCGCATCTGAATATGCCTCGATCTGGCAGAAGGCCTAGCCAGATGTCCTGCTCGCCGAACATATCGGTCGCGGTCTTCGCTAGGGCTTCCGCAGCTTTGCATCTTGTCTGAAGCAATTCATGGATGGAACGAAGCTGTTCTTCGGCGACATGAGGTGAGTCCAGTCTGCTTGTCCTTCCATTTGGCGGATCTCTGATTTTCTCCCTGATCCACGAACTCTCGAAAATTCCCGAAGAGCCTGAAAAGTTCAACTCATTTCAAACACATTCTTTTCAGCAACTTGCGATTTGGAATGGGAGATGCATTAACGACCGGCGAGATCCAAGCGAGGCTTGGCTACAACACGAAAGAGAGGAAATCAATATGAAATCACCAATTGTGAAGATGTTCTGGTGCGCGGTAACAATGACAGCGGCGATCGTGGCCGGACTGCCTCTAAGTGCACAAGAAACTTCAACGGCGACTGTGCCCGTCAGAATGACCGTCACGGCCGGCGTTGCTAGCAACAAACGGATGCCCGAAATCAGTCAGCAAGACATCAAGGTCAAGCAAGGCGCGCAACACCTGAAAGTGCAGGAGTTCGTTCCGGCTCAGGGAGGACAGGCCGGGCTCGACCTTTTCATTCTGCTCGACGACTCGTCAACCCCGAACCTGGGGATGTATCTGAACGAGCTGAAGAGCTTTATCAAGACGCAGCCATCGACGACCTCGATCGGCGTCGGTTACATGCGCAATGCCACGGTCCAGATCGTGCAGAACTTCACGGCGGACCACACCGCCGCTGCGAACGCCCTCCGGTTGCCCATGGGTAACAGTGGCGCCTATGCCAGTCCATACCTGTCAGTGATCGATCTGATGAAGCGCTGGCCGGCAAGTGAAAACCGTCGCGAAGTATTGATGGTAACGGATGGAATCGGCCGAGCCCGTCGCGTTATGCCACGCCGTGGACTGTACATCAACCCCGACGTGGATTCGGCGAGTGACGTGGCCATGCGTACTGGCACGATCATTCACACCATTTATGCACCGGGGATCGGCGGCCGGTATCGCAACTACTGGGCGGCAACCAGCGGACAGCTCGGCATTGCTAAGCTGTCGGATGTCACCGGTGGCGCGGCGTTCTTTATGGGATTGCAGAGGCCGGTAAGTTTCGCGCCTTACCTCGACCAGCTGCAGAAGATCCTCAACAATCAGTACCTGCTGAGCTTTTCAGCTGAGCCTGGAAAGAAAGGACAACTTCGAAATGTAACGATCGACACCGAAGTTGCCGGGGTTGAGCTTGCTTCTGCAGACGCGGTTTGGGTCCCGGTCGCGAACTAACAAGCGGTAATCAGTGCGGTAGGGGCCCTGCTCGCGCAGGGCCCTCGCCCAGCAGACAAATGCGACGTCACAGTTTCTCATTCGAGCGGTGACTCATGTTGGTGAAGAAAGAACACAAATTTGGAAACGGATGGTGACTCAGCATGAAAGCGTTCAAGTCTAGCGATCCCTGGGCCAGCGTCGTGATTGTACTCACTGTTGGGCTATTCATTCTCTCGTTAGTAGTCAAAGGTTTCACGCACGAACTGTTTCTTGAATCGGGAGTTTTTCTGGTGTCGGTGAAGCTGATCCTCATGGCCCGAAAGAACGCGGCCACGGAGGAACGACTGGAGCTGCACTTGAATCAGATCAAAGAGTTGCTGTCGGGGAAGAGCGCGCCGACGGCAATCGATGGGAAATAACAAAGACGCGCAACATCGCGGCGGTGTCCGCTAATTCTTTTGAAAAGAGGAAACCATGAAAAAACTTTTAGCTGTTATATCGCTGATTAGTCTGATTGCCTCACCCGCTTTCGGACAGAAAAAGGAACAGGATCGCGTGGCGAATGCGGGACGGGTGATGCAGGAAATCATGAACGTCCCAGACGACATTCCGCAAAGCATCATCGACAAAGCGGATTGCGTGGTCGTTCTGCCTTCCGTTCTCAAGTTTGCCTTCGGATTCGGGGGAAGCTACGGAAGAGGTGTCATGACCTGCCGTGGTGGGCAGGACTTCAAAGGCCCGTGGGGAGCTCCGACTATGATGGCGCTGGAAGGCGGAAGCTTTGGACTGCAATTGGGAGGACAGGCGACCGACTTCGTATTGCTGCTGATGAGTCCCAGGTCGGCCCGGAGCATTCTTGACAGCAAAGTAAAACTGGGCGGAGACATTTCCGCGGCTGCCGGTCCGGTCGGGCGCAATTTATCGGCAGAAACGGACGTGACTCTGCGCGCCGAGATTCTCTCCTACTCTCGCGCTCGCGGACTTTTTGCTGGAATCTCGCTCTCCGGTTCGACCCTTCGTCCGGATAATGGCGCCAACAAGAAGTTATACGGCAGAGAAATCAGCGCACAAGACGTCGTATTCAACAACGAAGTCGCTGCGCCAGCCTCGGCGAAGTTGCTGCTGACTGAATTGAACCAGAAGTCGCCCACCAACAAGTCGAATACTAGCAATGGGGAGTGAGCGTCACTCCCCTTTCCTTCACCGCTCGGTCCCCTTCTTTAGATTTCGTGAATTTCCGAGTGCTCGTGAACTGGCAGCGAGCGCAACCTCAAGCAAACAAGCAACTTAGATTTGGATCGCCGGTTGCATTCTCCCCATAGAGCGGCAACTACGGTCGCGAGAATTATTAAGGAGAATGTTCATGAAGAAGATAAATGCGGTGCTGAGCCTGACGGTCGCTCTCCTGTCGATCATCCTGATCCACACGGCCTCCGCGGACGTACCGCCGGACAACGTGCAGGGAGACTGGACGATTTACTCCACTCGTATCGAGGACGGCGCGACCGTGATCAAGCACGTTCAAATCGCGCAATACGGAAATCGCATCACCGGGTATTTCGAAGGACCGTACCAATCGGGTCCGATTCAAGGTGATGTCAAGGGACACAACATCAGGTTCAATACAGTGACCCGGACTGTTCTTCATTTTCAAGGACAGATCTACGGAGACCAAATGTCCGGAACGTACGGGATCCGCGGCAAGCATGCGCCATGGCAGGCTGTGCGTCCGGCAACGACCATGGCGCCCGTTCCGCCCAGCACTGGCACGGTTTATCAATCTCAGCCGGTTCTGACTCCTCCGCAAGCGCAAACCGAATATCAAGCTCCAGCGTACCAAGCTCCGACCTATCAGTCGCCGGCATATCGGTATGCTGCGCCGGCCCCAGCGCCTGCACCTCAGCCTCAACCCGCGCAGCCGGCTCAGGCAGCTTACGCTCCACAAGGTGACTCAGCGCCAACACCTGCGCCCTTGTCCCCTGATCAGCTTGACTCTCTGGTTGCTCCCATCGCGCTGTACCCCGATGCGCTCGTGGCACAGGTGCTGGGCGCGGCGACGAACCCGGACCAGGTTGCTTACGCTGACGACTGGCTGGCACAGAACAAGAACCTGACTGGTCAGGCACTTGCACAGGCAGTCGATCAGCAATCCTGGGATCCGAGCGTTAAGGCTCTGACGCAGTTTCCTTCCGTGCTGGACAACATGGCGCATAACCTGTCCTGGACGTCGAGCCTTGGTCAGGCCTTCGCGAATCAGCAGGCGGACGTCATGGCGGCAGTGCAGACGATGCGGGCCAAAGCGAAGGCGGCCGGAACATTGCAATCGAACTCACAGGTCACGGTCACTCAGCCGGCTCCCACTACCATCGTGATTCAGCCTGCGAACCCGCAGATTGTCTACGTTCCGCAGTACAACCCGACCCTGGTCTACGGCGCGCCTTTGGTGGTGCCGCTTTACGTGCCCCCGCCTGTGCCCGTTTCCTTTGGCATCTATTTTGGGGCGCCGATCACGATTGGGGCCTGGTTCGGGGGGGGCGGATGGGGTGGAGGTTTCGGCTGGGGCTGGCACGCGTGGAATGTGCACTGGGGCTGCTGTGGCGGTGGTGGTGGGACAACCATCATCTACAACCACACTACCTATATCAACAATCACACCTGGAACAATAGGAACTACAACGGCTACCACCAATGGGCAGGCGGTGCGACCGGAAGTCAGAACCACGCCTGGTATGGAGCCAACGGCACCTTTCACCCCGACGGTAACTACAAGCCTGGCCAAGACACGCACTATGGCCCGAACGGCGGCTATCACCCCAATGGATACTTCGGACCCGACGGCGGCTGGCACACCGACAAAGGCACGGGGCCGGGCAATCTGCCTAACGGCGGAAACAACGGAAATCATGGCCTGATCGGTGGCAATGGCGGCATGCAGGATCCGAGTGCGGCCGACTCCTCCCAGCATGGGCTGAACGCAGCCCCCGCGCCCGGGCGCAACGGCGGTGGCCAACTGCTCGGGCAAAACCGTGACGACAATAACCATTTCGCCGCGGCCGAGCAGAACCGCTCCCGCTTCAGCGGAAACGGCGCGGCCAACCGTGCCGAAAGCTATCGCGGCCGGAACAGTATGGCAGGACGCGGCGCCCAACCCCGTATGGCGCGGATGCACGCACCGGCCATGCATCGGTCTTTCGGCGGCGGAGGACGGCGCCGCTAAAGGGTTCACGAGTTCCTATCCGCATGGATGCGAGATCTGAAATTTCGAAGGGGATTGAAAATGAAATCGAATGGAAACAAAACAACAAAAAGTTGGAAGCAGTTCGGAGCGGTAGCGCTGGCGGTGGTCGCGTTAGTTCTGGTAGTTCTGCGCTTCGAGACAAGGAATTCTGCCCAAGCGGCGAGCGTCCAGGCGACGTTTCACTCTCCGGCAGATGCCGCAGAAGCAATCTACAAGGCTGCGAAAAGCAATGATGAAGATATGTTGGCGAGAATTCTGGGCGCCAAAACGAAAGCCCTTCTGACCCTGGGAGATAAGGAGGCGGACAAGACCGCCGAGAAGGCATTTGTCTCCAAGTACGAAAAGATGAACCGTTGGGTTGCCATGAGTGAGGGCAGCCGCGTGCTCTATATCGGAGCGGATAATTTCGCCTTCCCGGTGCCGCTGGCGAAAAACCCGTCGGGGCAATGGTACTTCGATGCTGTCGCCGGTGCGGAGGAGATCCGGGCTCGCGACATCGGCCGAAATGAACTGCTGGCGATCGATGATTGCTCCGCCCTCGTCGGCGCACAAAGGATCTACTTCAGCAGCAGCCCGTCGGCCACATTCGCGCAACGCATCATCAGCAGTGCGGGCCGGCAGGATGGACTGTATTGGCCGGCATCCGAGCAACCTTCGAGCCCGCTCGCAGGCCTCAGCGAATTCCCGAAGTCGTCGTTGCCTTCGTTGTCTCCTGATCAGCCTCTGGTGATCGATGGCTACACGCTGCGCATCCTGATGGCGCAAGGCGCTGAGGCTCCCGGTGGCGCAAAGAGCTATATCGTGGACGGCAAAATGACCGGTGGCTTCGCCATCCTCGCCACCCCTGTCCACTACGCAGAAACCGGCATCATGGCTTTCATGACCGGCAGCGATGGCATGGTTTACGAGCGCGACTTGGGTCCTGATACCCAGAAGATCGCCGCATCCATTCAAGAATTCAATCCGACCGAAGACTGGTCGCCGGCCCAATAAAGGAAATATCGGTACGCCAGAACGATATTGGAGGCTGTTATGAACGTTAAGCGGTTACGCCCTGGGTTTTTCGCCCGGAACCGGATCATGATTGTGATGTGTGCGCTAGTTGCGGAAATGCTGGCCTCGCCGCTCGCAGATTCGCATCCGCGAGCAGGTGCGCTGCTCGGGTTCGTGGTGCTTGTGATGGTGGTCGTCGGTGTCGGTCATTTCGCAAACCGCGTGGTCATTCGCCGGGTTGTGCTTCCGGTTGCGGCGATCTGGATGATCACGAGGATCATCGAAGCCTACGCCAGGCCCCATGAGGCTTATGCCAACCTCTCTCCGGTGGTGGGCCTGGTGTTTTCGTGTTCTATCCTGTGGGCTATCTTCGATCATTTTCACTCTGACTTTCGCAACCCGCGGAACGCTATCCCCGAAGCATTCATCAGCTACCTCGTAATCGCGACTGCATATTCTCAGCTTTATTGGATCCTGAATCGTTTTGTTGACCACGCCTTCAACCAGGCGATTCCGTCCACGCAGGCGGGAACATTTCTCTATTTCAGCATGGTTACCCTCACTAGCGTCGGATACGGCGGGATCGCGCCCCTGAATCCCTACGTGCGGATCGTTGCGGCGCTTGAGAGTATGTCCGGCATCTTCTTTGTTGCAGTTGTGGTCGCCCGTCTGGTCTCCAGCTACCGCCCGAAGACGGCCCGGCAACGTCAATTGTTGAGGCACCAAGCGGACCCCTTCGTGCCGGAGCCTGCCTGCGAATGCGGAAGTGTCGAAGCGGTCACGGTGTTTTCCTCATTGTGAAGGAGAGAACAGCAAACTGGGAGACCAGAGTTAACTCACAGGCGGACGCGCGAAGCTCCCCATCGCAGGATCGCCCGAGTTGGTTTTGTATGGTTGGATAAGATGTGGATGATTTCGAATTGGATGCGCGAAGGCCGCTTATCGCAGAAATGCCAGGCGAGGCAACTTTGAGAGTGCCCGCTTTCCAGATTAAAGCCTAATTCGTGTAGAAGCGGAATTTGTCAATCTTGAGGGCGCGGATCTTTGAATCCAGCGTTGACGGCGGCATGCCAAGTCTGGCAGCTGCCCCGACGGGACCGGAAACACGGCCTTTGCACTCCGTCAGGGCTGCCTCAATCATTTCTTTTTCCTGAGAGACCATCTCTTGCGCCAGCCGCCGATTGGGGCGACATGCGGCAGGCAAGCAGCCATCATCAATCGAAAAAGTTTCGGAGTCACACAAGATCACAGAACGCTCGATGACGTTTTGCAGCTCGCGAATATTGCCCGGCCACGAGTAAGATTGCAGTCGATCCAGGCTCTTCTTCTCGATGTGCCGGATGCACTTTCCGGTCTTGCTCGCGAAGCGGCCGAGAAAATATTCGACCAGAAGACGAATGTCTTCCTTCCGTTCGCGCAACGCAGGAATCTCCAGCGGAAATACATTGATGCGGTAGTAAAGATCGCTGCGGAAGCTACCGGCTTCGATGGCAGCTGGCAAATCACGATGCGTGGCAACAATCACTCGGACATTAGCCTTCATCGTCTGATTGCTGCCGACCCGCTGAAATTCTCTTTCTTGCAGCACGCGCAATAAAGCGATCTGCATCTCAGCCGGAAGCTCGCCGATTTCATCCAGGAAGAGCGTCCCCCCCTCAGCCAGTTCAAAGCGACCGACGCGGCGCTGCAGCGCCCCGGTGAACGCCCCTTTCTCATGCCCGAACAGTTCGGAGGCAATCAAGTCTCTGGGGATGGCAGCGCAGTTGATGCTCACAAACGGCTTGTTCGCACGATCCGAGCGCTTGTGGATGGCGCGGGCAATCAGCTCTTTGCCGGTCCCGGTTTCGCCGGTGATGAGAACCGTAGAGTCGGTACGGGCCACCTTCGAGACTCGGGTCAGCACAGCCTGTAAACGAGGCGAAGTACCGACAATCTCTTCGAACATGGCCATCGCATCGATCTCTTCCCGCAGTGCGACATTCTCCCTCTGCGCCTGTTCTTTCGATTCTTTGAGGTCCTCGATATCGATCCGCGTACCACACCAGCGAACAATCTCGCCATCCTCATCGCGCAGCGGAATCAACTGGTGCAGGAACCAGCGGTATTGACCGCTCTTGTTTCGAACGCGGGCTTCGGCTTCGACGGATATCCCGTGGGCGATGGCATCCTGATATGCGTCCAAAAGCTGTTCGAAGTCGTCGGGATGAATAATTGCGCGCAGCCGCTCCGTTGGTGTGACGAGGTCAATCGCTCCGAGATATTCGTGTCCGGCGCGATTGACAAAGGACACGGTCGCATCCGGTTCCAGGATGAACATGTGCTGTGGTACCGCATCCATCACCTGCTCGATGTGCCGGGCGCTCATGGAAGCAGCCGAATTGGCCTTCGTCAGGTGATTGAAAACCCGAACATCCAGAATCGGGGCCACGGGTCGGTCAGAGTGGGTGAACCGCGGCTTCTCGACTGCAGGAATCGAAGCTGTCTCAACATCCGAAACCAGGTAGCTCATCTCATCTCTCCACAGCGAGTGATTTCGTTCTTGATGGTGCTACTATGCAGCCGCTGCGGGGCCAGGCGCATCTTGCAATATGCAGTTTTTTCTGTATTGCTGAAGGGAATCCAGGAAATACCACTTTCGGATATTCAAAGTGAACCGTTCTTGATATCACGGACGGAGTTTTGCACAACCATAGCGTGTTTGAACGGCAGGAAAAGTAGGAAAGACACCTAGGAACGTACGACACGGGGGATGACAATCCTACGACGGGCAAACAAGTGGGCGTCAACAGAGATCGCGCCTGGCCCCAAGAGAGTAAGCGCAGTCGCCACGACAATGCTGTCGAAACGCTGCGGGACCAGGAGCGCCGACGCCCAGGCCGGATGCCATAAGCAAACTGCTACCCCTGTCAGAGCCGAAAGGCCAGCCGTCAGCGGGGTCAGAAAGCCGAGGACAAACGATATTCCGGTGGCTGCCGCAAGCAGAGCAAGGATCCACACTTCAGTGTGCTCTCCGTGAGACTCTCGCAGGCAAACAAAGGCCTGGATAATGAGCCGAACCCCGATGGCCGATCGCAAGAACAGCAGGCCGATGCCCTGCAGCCCGCCAGGAAATGTCGTGTAAAGCCGTCGCAACCTGTTGCCTCTCCAGCTACTCTCTAAGAAGACATCAGCAGCAACTGTAGCGGTTGGCAAGCCGTCGCGAATCAATCGAATTCCGGATTCTCGGATACTACTAAAGTGGTATTTGTGTAACCACTCGTCGAGGTTCGAGGAGGAGCAAATCTGCCGACTTACAAGTGAATAATGCCCCGGCGGACGGCAATAGTGATCGCCTGGGTGCGATCGTTCGCGCCAAGTTTCTCCATAATGTGCTTGATGTGAACCTTGACCGTGCCTTCGGAGATGAATAGGCGTTCGGCGATGTCGCGGTTGCGGTTGCCCTCCGCGACTTGCTGCAGGATCTCGACTTCGCGAGACGTAAGCACTTCGTCGCTCAAATGTTCGGCCAGTCTTGCCGCTATCTCTTGGGGAATCGCTTTCTTGCCCGCATGTACCTTGCGGATAGCCTCGAGCAACTCCTTGGGGGGCATGCTCTTCAGCATGTAGCCTCGCGCGCCGCCTTCCAGTGCTCGCTGCATTTCCACATCGCCCTCGGATGACGTAACAATGATCACGCGGGCGTCGGGGAACTCGCTGCGGATCGTAATCATGGCATCGATGCCGCTCATATCCGGTAGCCGCACATCCATAAGTGTGATATCCGGCCGCAGGTCGCGAAAGAGTTTGATGGCTTCGTGGCCCGACGCACCTTGGCCGACGCCACGCATGTCAGCCTGGTCATTGATCAACGTGGCGAGCCCCTCGCGCACCAGGGGGTGATCGTCAATACTGAGCACACGAATTCTTTCCTGGTCGTTCACTTACGTTGTTCCTCTCCTGATTTCTTGGGGTCCTTTGCCTTCCCTTCAGGATATAGCCAGCTCAGCCAATTCCGGGACTGGCTCGCAGAGTTTTGCTGAAATGCGACCGCGCCGGGCACCGACAGCTGAATCTCGGTTCCAGCGTTCGCCGCGCTCAGCACCTCCAGTTTTGCACCGACCTTGTCGGCTCGCTCTCGCATGCCGGCTAAGCCCCAATGTCCCTCGCGACCCGTTCTAAGCAAGTCAGCGTCGATTCCGCAGCCATTGTCGCGCACGAAAATTCGCAGGTAACGCGAACTGTAATGCACATCAATGTTAATCCTGGTGGCGTGAGCGTGACGAAATGCATTAATCACTGCTTCCCTGGCAATGAGGTAGGCTTCATCACGAACCAATGGTCGCAACACTCGTGACTCACCTTCTGTAGCAACCTCGAAATCAACGCTCTCCGGCAGCGCAAACTCTTTCTGCAACAGGGAAAGCGCATGCTCCAATCCGTCGGTGGCTGGTTGGTTTGTGCGAAGCGAGCGCAATGCATTGCGACCCTCCTGGCTGACTTGTCTGAGCAGACCGAGACCCCGCTCGACTGCCGGCTTCGCTGGTGAGTCCTGCTGCAAACGATTGTTGGCCACGTCAAAATGAATCGACGCGCTGTAGATTCCTTGCAGAAGTGTGTCATGCAGATCCTGAGCGACGCGGGTCCGTTCTGCAAGTCTCTCTTCGAAGCGTACACTGAGCAGGCGAGTGAGCCGTTGCATGCGAATACGGTAGAGAGCTAGCGCAGCCAGCCCGGCGCATAAAACCACGGCCAACCGAAACCACCATGTCTGCCAGAGTTGAGGCTCGACCATGAAGTCAACCGCCGCCTCAGGTCCATTCCACTGTCCGACGTTATTACTCGCCACCACCCGGAACCGGTACAGTCCCGCCGAAAGATTGTTGTAGCTCGCCTCTCGCGTGGACTGCGGATCACTCCAGTTCTTGTCAACGCCATCGAGGCGGTATCGGTACCGGGCATGCTGCGCGTCGGCAAGGCTAAGACTGGCGAATCGAAACGTAAGCTTCTCGCGTCCCGCTGGAACTTCCAGCGGCTCGTTCTTGAGCTCAAACGGATTTCCATCGGCCAAGACTGCCTCGATCTGAACCACGCTCGGCGTCGAATACATACTAGCGCGTGCTGGATTGACAGCAGACACGCCGTGGTTGGTGGAAAACCAGATGCGTCCATGCGAGTCCACGACAACAGATTTGTCCCGCTTCACACCTTCAGTCCCATTTAAGCCATCAGGGAGGCCGTATTCATGCACGTCTGTTTTTGTCAGAACCTTGTCGGTCGGAGTGGAGCTCTGTATTTGGAGCACATGATTGGCCGTGGAGAGCCATAGCCGTCCACTTTTGTCCTCAGCAATTCCGAATATTGGTTCGTGCAAAGAATCAGGTTCGGCCGCGAGTTTGTTTAACAGGCCGGCTTTGAAAAACGCGAGCCCTTGTTCAGTTCCGATCCATAGAACTCCGGCCGTATCTTCAAAAAGGCAATTGATATCTGCGGACGGCAATCCATCGGCCACCTGGTAGGTTCGCCAACCGTTTGCCGACATCTTAGACAGACCATTTGGGGTTCCAAACCAGAGCGTTCCGTCGGTACCTTCGACGATCGAGGAAACAGTGTTCGATGCCAAACCGTTTGCGGTGGTGTAATTCGTGAAGTGTCCGTTTTTCAGTTCGCTCGCTCCGCCGGTGAGCGTCCCGGACCAGATCGTGCCATCGCGACCTTCGACCACGGCGTAGACGCTGTTCTGAGCCAAGCCGTCAGCACGCGTGTACGTTCTGGCGGTGAGCACACCATGGATGGATTGCAAGTGAGTCAGTCCTCCTTGCTGGCGTCCAAGCCATACGGTATCCGGTCGAGTACTCGCGATTGAATAGACAACATCCCGGGCAAGTCCTGCCGCAGTAATAGAGCTGTATCTCCCTCCTTTGAGCAACCACAAGCCTCCCTCGCTCGGCGCGATCCACGCATCGTCACTCGGATCGACGTACAGTGCTCCGCCACTCTGCGTGCGCGGGAGTGTATAAGAGACAAAGGTGCTGTCCCGCAGACAATCAAGGTGCTGCGCGCCGCCGATCCACAGGTTTCCTTCGCGGTCTTCGAGCAGCGCGGCGATCCCAGTGCCAGTGGATGGACCTTTCTCGACCAGAGAAGAGACGCCGGTGGTGTTGATTCGAAAAAGGTTCCCGGTAGTCCCAACCCAGATATTCAAATCGCGATCTCGAGCCAGAGAAAGGACTTCGACGTTGGACAGAGCCGAAGGCACCCCATCGCGGGTGAGTTGTGCTCCGTTCCAGAGCAATACGCCTTTGTTCGTTCCAACCCAGAGCTCCTGATTCTCTATTGGCAGAAGGCAATTGATCCGCAAGCCGCGCGTAACCGGCAGCGCAAGATGAACATTTCCTTCATATAAATAGGCAAGCCCTCGATCCTGTGTTCCGAGCCAAATCTTGCCGTCACTAGTTGCCGCCAGAGAAATCACGGCGGTGGTCGGTTCGATCAAGCGATGGAGCGCAAGCCCCGTCGACCAACTGAAGTCTGGCGGGATTTCACTTCGTTGCTGTCCTGAAGCCAAGGATTCTGATGCGTTCGCAAAGTTCCCGTCTTTGTACACCAACACTCCCATCGCTAGGGAAGAAAGCAAGACTTCACTTCCTGCCGCCTGGGTGATGGCGGTAATACCGTTTTCGGCTTCGCCCTGCATGAGACTGAACGTGCCATCGTGGTAACGCCAGAGCTTTGTATCCTGCAGCAGGATCCACAGGTCTCCTTGTGTATCCGCGAGAAGTTTCCGTACCGGGCCAACTGGGAAAGAGGCGGGGCTGGTTTGTTCAAACTTGCGAAAGTTTATCCCGTCAAAGCGGATGAGGCCTCGGTCTGTTCCAATCCAGAGGTAACCATCTGGTGTTTGCGCGATCGAAGAAATCGAGCCGCCAGGAAATCCTCTATCAGTTCCCCAGGAATCGTGAATGTACTGCGAGACCATCCGGTTAGGATCAACGCCAAATGCGGAAAGTGCGCAACAAGCCACGGCCAATGCCACTACAGCGAAGTGGAGCGAGCGGCGGGCGCGATAACTATGTCTATGGGAGGTACTGGAACTTATCGATGACAACTTCGCCAGCCTCCTGGACCGGATACTTCTCGCTTGGAATGACGTAGAAGTCCAACTTGACTTGTTCCTGGCCGGGTGAAGGCACACCGGACGTGAATTCGTGCTCAGAAACAAGAGCACCTGCGGAACCGTCGCTCGACGTGCGCGCTGTTGCAAAGGCTACCTTCCCAGATTCCCAGCGCATAGAATATGTTAGAGGCCCCGCTGGAGCTTTGAACGGATAGACATTACCCGGAATATAGAATGGCTGCACACCATATTGCGCATTGTTCTGGCGGTTGGCATCGCCCCATCGACTGATCTCTACGTCCATTTCGCGGTAGTACTGGTCTCCATGCCACTCATCAAAGGTATAAATGCTTAGGACTTCTGCAGGTTCCAGGTGTGAGACGTCGCGAACCGTCAGGATGTAGGTTCCATATCCGAGACTACGGGTTAAGGCAAGTTGGGCGCAGTACCATAGGCCGGACGCATTTGTGATTCGCATATGCAGAGCGCCGCTGGGATCCGTCCATACGTTATTGGGATCATATACGTTATAGGATCCGCCGCGGTTGCTTGCGATCGTGCGTACAGCCCAATCGTATCCGCTGAACTTGATCGGTTTTGTCGGGGCGAATGCCGGCGGCCCAGTGCCTTTGACAATCGCGACCGAACGAACGGCCCCTCCTGGGGTTGGGGCCATATCCAAAGTGGGCGCTGGGCGGTATCCCGGGTCGACCAGCAGGGCGGCGTACTCGAACCCAAGATGTGTAGCAGTGCTCCACGTCGAATCCGATTGAATGGGAACAAACGGATGATCGGCGTACGGCTGCACCCACCACGGCCCGCTGTGGGCATAGACAACAATCTGATCGCCCGGGCGGAAACCGTGAACTCGTCCTGCTATGGTGTCTACCTTGTCCGAACCGCCCTGGGCAGCTGGCGGGACTTTGGTGAATTCAATCGAAGGCCTGTTCTCCGGCTTTTGAGACTTGCAACCGGCTAGCGCAAGACACAGCGTCAGCAGCAGATGCAGTTGCATCGCGGTTGACTGTGATATCTGTTTCATACGGCCCCCCGGAACGGTGCCAAATCAATTCTCGCCCAGCCCTCCGCATGTCCAACGATCTTATTACAGTCAGGCCGCGAGCTATAAAGTGCCGATCATGGCTGAGCTTTGGCGTCCCCTGTTGCATCTACTGACCAACCCTTGGTCTGCCTTCGGCCGAATAGCCTATGCCTGCCCGTAGCCCTTCCGCGGCAACTTCCTTCTTCACGAGAATTCGTGAGTTCTCCAGCGATCGGGACTCTTCCGTTGGTGTAAGCAGGCTCATTCTAACGAGTTACGAGTTGGCGCGAAAGTTGCATTTCGCATCAGCAGAATCGACCGTTCAAACCTAAGGAGGAGATCACAGAAATCTTGCCGGGACGCTCCGTGAGTATTCACTCTGTCGAACCTGCCAGGTTGACTCTCAAGGAGCGGACCGGAATCAGGAAGTGATGTTCACTAAGTTTCGCTAAGGCGGACGGGTCGAATGAAAAATCGTTGTGAAATTCACGGTTGAAGGACTACTGAAATGAAAAACCAAATGTGCCTCGCTCTCATAATTCTTGCCGTACTTCCGGCCGCCGCTCAGAAGACGGCAAGTCCGCACTGCGCCGCAAATGCTGAAGCAGTGACTGCGCTGACGCAGGACTATGCGGCTCGCGTGGACGGTTTGCTGCGAGAGGTCCATGCAGGCTTGCAGAGCATTTCCGAAGACCTTGAAGCCGGTCGCCTCACGACGGAACAAGCGGAGAGGTTAAAGCTCGCGGTAACGCGCGACATGATCTCCCGCCTGGATGCCGTTGCAGCTATCTACAAGGCGCAGCTTGACTTAAAGGACAACGTCGGTGCGAAAAGCATATCTGGCAAGGAAAGCGCCTCCGATTGCGACAACATGGTACACGGCCACACAAATGGTACCGTCAGTGTGGAACAACTCAAGCGCGAGGCAGCGGTCGCGCTTTTGACGTCGCGCGGGAAAGACGTTACGCCGTAACCGCAATCGAGCACATTGCGGATGTGGCTTTCGATAGCGCTCCGTCCAACACTGGCGCCTACACATCCCGGTTGTGATGCATCCCTTTGCACCCCGTTGCGCTCGGCTCCACGAGAGCATGCAGATCGTCTACAAACCCTGGTCCTATCCTGATCGTAGCCCCGCGGTTAACGATTCGAACACCACCCCAGAATTTCGTAGTTAGAAACGGCAAACTCGTCGCCTCACGAAATCTCGTTGATTCACAAGGACAGCGGGAATGTAGTTCCCCGCCAACCTCCCATTTCGCAAGTACTTAGCATTTGGCACGCGCGCTGCAATTGACTAAGCGATCACGAATCAGCCGTACGGCTCACCACCTAACCGCAGATTCGCGAACGCGAAGAAAGAAATGTGAGGACTTAAGAGTGAAAAACAAATTCCTGATGGCGGCGCTCTTCTTTGGTTGGCTTACTCCGATTTGCATAATGGCGCAAAGCAATGCATCGCCACAGTCAACCGCCAACTTCCACCACGAACCCGGGAGCGTTATAAGCTCCAATGACATTGTCGTTGTAGGTTCTGTCAAACAGATCGTTTCGAATCGCACGCTGGGCGCTCACTGCGGGACTCATCTTTGGTTGAACACTGCTCAGGGCGTAGTCGACGCCAATCTCGGACCGTATGTATCCGACGACGTGCGTGCCAGCCTGGCCCGTGCCCAGCTAGTCCAAGTCATCGGAATTGCCCAAACCGTCAAAGGCAAGAACTCGGTGCTTGCACGCCAGCTTGTGTTTGCAGGGCGACAGGTCACGATTCGCAATGAATACGGGTTCCTTTTGCGTCCAGAAGCTCCCGCTGGTGTGCACAAAGGCGAGAGCGACTCCAATGGAGGTGCGCTGTGAAATCGCGCTTAATCAGCTTACTTGGTGGAATTAGCGTCTTGGCGAGCCTGCTCGCGGGATGCGGTGCCTCAGGCGGTGGAAATCCGGCGCAGCCAATCACCGTTGCTTTCGCAGCTCAGCCTCCTGCCTCATTGGCGGCAGGTACAACCGCTGCTCTCAGTGCCATCGTGCACAACGACAGCTTGAATGCAGGGGTCTTGTGGAGCGTCACTTGCGGAGGCGGCCAATGCGGCAGCTTCAACCCGACATCAACGCCGAGTGCTGCGGCGACCACGTATGTGGCCCCGGCCTCGATTCCCAGTGGCAGCACCGTCACCATTACGGCTACCTCCGTCAGTGATGCTACGAAGTGGATCACGTCGACAATTAAGATCACGGCACCGGCGGGGATTTCGGTTGCATTCGCCTCGCAGCTGCCTGCGTCTCTTGTGCAGGGCCTGACTGTCGATGTCACTGCGGTGGTGAGCGATGACAGCAAGAACGCCGGCGTTACCTGGTCGGTTTCATGTGGTGGCACGACGTGCGGCAGCTTCAGTCCCTCTTCGACGCCCAGCGGAGTATCCACCATCTACACTTCTCCGTCTTCGGTTCCTGCCGGAAGTACGGTGACCATAAAAGCCACGTCCGTGACAGACTCTACGAAATCGGCGACGGCCAATATCACCATCAAGACTCTGCCGCCCCCGGTGCTGGCCGACGGGACATATGTCTATCACCTGGCCGGCGAGGACATCAACCAGCAAGGCAGTCCTTACTATGTGGCTGGAGCCTTCACAGTAAAAGACGGCGTGATCAGCGGCGGAGAACAGGACTATGTCGACCAGGTGAATGGTGAGACCGACAACCTGATTCCTTCTAGTTGCAGCATGAGCACGACCTCTGATGGCAACCTCGCGATCGTTCTCGATACTGGCGATGCCAATGTTGGCGTCAATGGCGTGGAGACGCTTCGTGGGAGCAAAGTATCGGGCTCACGCTTGCTGATCTCGGAGTTCGACTCTTTCGCGTCTGCGACAGGGAGTCTTGACCTTCAGACAGATACGAACCCTCTCTCCGGTGGATACGCATTCAATCTTTCCGGCCTCGACGGGAGCGCTCAACCGAATGTGCTCGTCATGGGAGGCGTCCTGAATATCAGCGGAAGTTCGGTCTCCGTCAGCAACAGTATTTTCGATTACAACGATAACGGCTCGGTTGGCCAGGAGCAGCGCTTTGCTTCCGGCTCCGTCGGAAGTCCAGATTCTTTTGGCAGGGTGACGATCCGCCTGAACCCGAGTACTTCTTCCGAAGTGCCACCGTTCGGCTTGAGCGCTTATATCGTCGGCCAGAATCGCATCGAAATGGTCGAAGATTTAAGTGACGCGCTGAACGGCGTTCTCGGCGGGACTGGGCTCGGACAGGGTTCCAACACCGGCACGTTTAATCCGTCCAGCGTGGCGGGCCAAACCTACGTGTTCAGCGCGATCGGCGCCGATGCGAATGGTCTTGCAACTTTCGCCGCCGGCTTCGCTCTGAACAACGATGGCACGGTCACCGGCGACATCGACGTCAACGATCTGAATGTTACACAGGGAGGGCAAATCACGACCGGGAACTGGAGCATTGAATCCAGCGGCCGCATTACGATCTCGAACTTGACTCCCTCGTTCGGGACGCCGTTTACCTTCCAGATGTACGTGGATGGACATGGCAACGGACTTGAACTGGGCGCTGATGATACTCAGGTATCGGCGGGATTGGCGTACCTGCAAACTGGCAACATCCAATCTGGTAACTACGCGCTTGCTGGTTTGGGATTCTCGAGTCTCAACAACCAGCCGACATGGTCCGCGGTGGGTCCGGTCAGTCTCGACGGTTCGCTCAATTGGTCCGGATCCACGGATTACAACTCCTTGGGCAACCAGGAGTACCCGGATGCGAGCCTGTCCGGTACAACGACAACCTCGCAGGGCCTTTTCCATATCACGGGACTGGACCTCACCAACCGCGCTGCGGATGCCTATGGCTACTATCCGATCGACGGGTCGCGGGTGATTGCGATTGAAGTCGATCAGAACCAGCTCGGTACTCTGCTCCTTGAGGGCATAGGTCAGTAGCTGGCACGCGGTGATTCGAATGGTGGCGCACCACGGTGCGCCACCGTTTTTTGTCCGGCCTCGACAATCGGGCT
>Ga0187772_10000382_pt1 | contig 19842 bp, 18 predicted proteins | sample 0116_SJ02_MP15_2_FD_133137 | JGI IMG/M metagenome (GOLD analysis project Ga0187772, IMG submission 133137) | Tropical peat soil microbial communities from peatlands in Department of Meta, Colombia - 0116_SJ02_MP15_20_MG | ecosystem: Environmental > Terrestrial > Soil > Wetlands > Peat | place... | reverse complement strand
GGACGATATCGCTCTCGCGAAGCGGGAATTGATCGAAGGATTGCGCGGCACAAGTTCTATAGCGGTGTTGAATGCCGATGATGCGCGCGTGGCAGCCATGGCCGCGGTCGCGCCCGGTCGCGTGATTTTCTACGGAGTAGAGAAGCCCGCGGAATTTGTCGCCGAAGAAATTGAAGACCGCGGCGCGCTTGGCAGTTCATTCACGCTGGTGCATCGCGGCAAGCGCACACGCATGGAAATGCCCCTGCCGGGTCGGCATGTCGTCTCGAATGCTCTGGCGGCTATAGCAGCGGCCAGTGTCTGGGGCGTCGGTGCGATGGAAGCACAGAAAGTGTTTCGCGCGCTGCGCACGCCTGCGATGCGCGGAGAACTGATTCGCTTCACCAACGGTTTTGCGTTGATCAACGATTCGTACAATTCGAGCCCCGCGGCGTTGCACGCCATGATCAATTTGCTGGCGGCGACGCCGGGCTATCAGCGACGCATTCTGGCTGCAGGTGAGATGCGCGAACTCGGGCCGGGCTCCCCCAAATTGCACCGGGAAGCAGGGGAATACGCCGCGAAAACCGGCAAAGTCGATTTCGTCGTCGGTGTTCAGGGTGACGCGGCAGAAATTGTCGAAGGTGCCATCTCTGCTGGCGTCCCTCGTGAGCGCACAAAATTTTTCACCACGCCGGCCGAGGCCGCGGAATTTTTGGCGGAATTTATGAAGCCCGGCGACTTGCTGCTGGTGAAAGGCTCGCGCAGCGTCAAGATGGAGCGCATCGTCGAAGCCATGCTGGGCCGCTTTGCGCCGATGGACGCGCCCTGCGCTGCGGGAGGCGGGCACTGACATGCTCTACTACCTCCTCTACCACGTGCTGCAGAAATATTTCAGCCCGCTCAACGTGTTTCGCTACATCACCGTTCGCACGGTCTATGCCAGCTTGACCGCCATGTTCCTGGCTCTGGTTTTCGGCCCCTGGCTGATTCGCAAGCTGCGCGAGTTGCAGATCGGCCAGTACATCCGCGAAGAAGGTCCGCAGGAGCACAAGAAAAAAGCGGGCACGCCCACTATGGGTGGTGTGTTGATTGTCCTTTCGACCGCGGTGCCGGTGTTGATGTGGGCCGACCTATCCAACGCTTTCGTGATGCTTTCGCTCTTCGCACTCCTTGCGTTTGCGGCCATCGGCTTTCTTGACGACTACGCCAAGGTGGCCAAGCGCCGCAACCTCGGCCTGTCCGGCAAAAACAAAATTGTGCTGCAAGTGGGCGTCAGTTCGTTCGTCGCCTTCGTGCTTCTGGTCTTGGCGACTCACAGCGCGTATTCCACGCAACTGATTGTGCCCTTCGTCAAACGCTTCCGGCCGGATCTGGTGATCCATAGCTTGCTCGTGGCCGGGCACTGGTGGCCGCTGGCTTATCTGCCTTTTATGGTCTTCGTGGCGCTGGTAATCACCGGCAGTTCCAACGCCGTCAATCTCACGGACGGCCTGGACGGTTTGGCGATTGGCTGCACGGTCATCGCCGCGGGCGCTCTTACCATCTTGACCTACGTCAGTAGCAATTTCCGGTGGGCGAATTATTTGGACATTCAATACATTCCGCGCGTCGGCGAACTCACCGTATTTTGCGGAGCGTTGGTGGGCGCCTCCTTAGGCTTTCTCTGGTACAACGCGCATCCCGCCGAAGTTTTTATGGGCGATGTGGGCTCGTTGGCGCTCGGTGGCACCCTCGGCACCATCGCGGTAATCATCAAGCAGGAAGTGTTGCTGGTCTTTGTTGGCGGAATTTTTGTCGTGGAAGCGCTTTCAGTCATTCTGCAAGTAGCTTCGTTCAAGTTGCGCGGCAAGCGCATCTTTCGCATGGCGCCTATCCACCATCACTTTGAGTTGTTGGGCTGGAGCGAAAGCAAGGTCATCGTGCGTTTTTGGATCGCGGCGCTGGTCTTCGCCTTATTTGCGCTGACGACCCTGAAGTTGCGCTGAATTGCGCGACGGAGTTTTGCGGTAGGGATATGCCTGGATCGATTGAGTTGCGGAAAATGCGCGTGCTGACCATCGGGCTGGCGCGGACCGGAGTGGCCACCGCTCTTTTTTGCGCCAAGCATAACGCCGTCGTCACCGCCACGGACACGCGCCCGCAAAGCGAACTGGGCGACGCGCCGGCCAAGTTGCAGGAAGCGGGCGTGAAGTTGGAACTGGGCGGCCACAATGAGCAAACCTATCTGGCGCAGGACTTGATCATTCCCAGTCCCGGTGTACCCGCGGATGACCCCCTGCTCGTCAAGGCGCGTTCGAAGGGCATTACCGTCTGGAGCGAAATCGAATTGGCGTACCGCTTCCTCGAAGGTGAACTCATCGGCATCACTGGCTCCAACGGAAAAACCACTACGACCACGCTGGTGCACCACATTCTCCAGGCTGCGGGTCAGAAAGCCATTCTCGCGGGAAATGTCGGCACTCCTTTAATCGCTTGTGTGGATCAAATGAATGCGCAATCCGTTTCCGTGGTGGAGTTGAGCAGCTTTCAACTCGAGCTAACCGATAAATTTAGCACGAACGTCGCGGTGTTCTTGAATCTCACGCCCGATCATTTGGACCGCCACCGCTCCATGGAAGCGTACACGGCGGCGAAAGCGCGGATTTTCGCCAAGCAAACGGAATTGGATGCGGCGGTGCTCAACGCCGATGATGCGCCCACCGTGGCTCTGGCCCCGAAAAAGCCGCAAGTCTTCTGGTTCAGCCGTCAAAAGGTCGTGAACCAGGGTGCCTGTCTGCGTGGCGACGACGTCGTGATCGTTCACCGCGGCAAGGAAGAATTCGTAATGAAAGTGAACGAGATTCCCCTGCCGGGCGCACACAACGTGGAAAATGTTTTAGCCGCCGCAACCGCCGCACGGTTGGCGGATGTAAACGCCGCCGCTATCGGCAAAGCCGTAAAAAGTTTTGCGGGAGTAGAACACCGCCTCGAGTTCGTCTCGGAAACTCGCGGCGTCCGCTACTACAACGATTCCAAGGCCACCAACGTCGATGCCACGCTCAAGGCCCTCGATGCGTTTCCTGGCCGCATTCTGATCATCCTCGGCGGCAAAGACAAGGGCAGCGACTATACCGTTCTGCAGAAGCCCTTGCGCGAGAAGGCCATCCTAGCTCTCTTGATTGGCGCCGCCGCTGACAAAATCGACAAACAAATCGCCGGCAGCGTGGCCATCGAGCACGCCGGCACGCTGGAAAATGCCGTCGGCATTGCCTCCGAAGCGGCCAAGCCAGGTGACATCGTTTTGCTGGCGCCCGCCTGCGCCAGCTTTGATCAGTTTCAGAGTTACGAGCATCGCGGACGCGTGTTCAAGGATCTAGTCCGTGGGCTCGCTACCGGAAAGGGCTAGCCAGGTGACTAGACGCTCAGAAATCGACCGTTGGCTGTTCGGCGTGACGCTGATGCTGTGTCTTTTCGGTGCCGTAATGATCTTCAGTGCCTCGGCAGTCACCGCGCAGCAAGAGTTCGGTCATTCTTACCACTTTGTCTTGCGTCAGGTTCTCTGGCTGGTCGTTGGGTTAGGCGGCATGTTCACGCTGATGAAGCTCGATTATCACCGGTTGCGCGAGCCTGCGGTCGTTTATACCGTGCTCTGCGTCGTGCTGGTGTTGCTGGTGGCCACGTTCTTCCTGGATAAGTCGCACGCTACGCATCGTTGGATTAAGTTCGGTCCTGCGCAAATCCAACCTTCGGAACTGGCCAAACTCGCTGTGATTCTTTACTTGGCCTGGTTTCTGGATTTGCGCCGGCGCAGCGCGACCAGTCTCGAATTTTGCAAACAAGACCTGCTGAGCACAATTCTCCCGGCGGTTGCTCCTATTCTCTTCTGCGTCGCGCTCATCGTCATGCAGCCAGATCTGGGCACCTCCGTGGACATTGTGCTGATCATGACCGCGATTCTTTTCGTGGCCGGGCTTTCCTGGAAGTGGCTTGCCGTGGGCGCTGCGCTTGCTTCGCCTGTGCTCCTGCTCTTGATCACGCATGTTTCTTACCGCTACGCGCGCCTTCTAGCCTTCCTGCATCCCGAGAGCGATCCTCAGGGCGCGGGTTTCCAGTTGCTGCAATCGTTGATCGCCGTCGGCTCCGGTGGATTTACAGGTGTTGGTCTCATGGAGAGCAAGCAGAAACTCTTTTACCTGCCGGAGGCGCACACTGACTTCATTTACGCCGTGATTTGCGAGGAACTAGGGTTTATCGGCGCGGCTATTGTGGTCTCACTCTTTGCCGTGTATGCCTGGCGCGGTTTGCGCGCTGCCTTCAACGCGCCGGATGGCTTCGGCCGCATGCTGGCCCTCGGCGCCACCGCCATGGTGCTGTTTCAATCGCTGATCAATTTTGCGGTGGTGCTCGGCATGATGCCCACCAAAGGGATTCCGCTGCCGTTCGTCAGTTACGGCGGTTCGAGTTTGCTGGTGATGCTGCTGGCCACTGGTGTGCTCTTAAATGTCGCGCACCAGGGCAACAGCGACGCGGGCCTGCAGGTTTGAGAGGCCGCGCGTGAAACTCTTGCTTGCAGGCGGCGGCACCGGAGGGCACGTGTTTCCGGCGATCGCCGTCGCGCAGGAATGGCTGGCGCGAGGCAAGGAGCGCGAAGTGGTTTTAGTCGGCACGCAACGCGGAATCGAAATGAAGCTGGTTCCTGCCGCGGGATTGCCGCTGGAAACGATTCGCGTTGCAGGACTGAAAGGAAAGGTTGGCGCCACGTTGCTCAAGAATTTAGGCATGTTGGGATCCGGTTTGTCGGACGCGTTTAGCGTAATCGCCCGGCATAAACCCGCCGTCGCTTTTGGTGTCGGCGGTTACGCTGCGGGCCCCATGATGCTGGCTACTTGGCTGCGCGGCATTCCCAACGTGATCTTCGAACCGAACGCAGAGCCTGGCCTGACGAACAAACTTCTCGGGCGTCTCTCGCAGCGCATTGCCACCGGCTACGAAGTTTCCGCGCAAGCCTGGGGTGCTCGTGCCAAAGTCACGGGTTGCCCTGTACGCCGGGAATTTTTCGCGATTCAGCCGCACAAACCGGAAAAGCCATTGCGCCTCTTGATCACCGGAGGCAGCCAGGGCGCGCTGCCGGTCAATCGCGCGTTCATGCAAGCCGCGGAATTATTGGCGAAACGCAAAGACGAGCTTCAGATTGTGCATCAGACCGGCGAACGCGATTATAATGATGTGCGGGCCGCGTACGCGCGACAGCAAATGCCGGTCGAGGTCGCGCCCTTTCTCACCAACATGGCCGACCGCTTCGCTTGGGCGGACTTGATTGTCTGCCGGGCCGGAGCGATTACGGCCGCGGAAGTGGCAGCCGCGGGCCGCGCAGCGATTTTCATTCCGTTCGGGAAAGCGACGGACAGCCACCAGCTTCGCAACGCGCAGGAAATGACCAACGCCGGCGCGGGCAGGTTGATCGCCGAGCCGGACCTGAACGCAGAACGCCTGACGCAGGAAATTTTTTGCCTCCTGGACCAGCCCGGAGAGATTGAACGACTGGGAACCAAGGCGCGCAGCCTGGCGCACCCGGAGGCTGTCCGCGACATCGTGGATTTGATCGAACAGGCCGCCGCAAAGCGCCACGCAACAACGGAAAAGAGATAGAGGAACAGCATGGTATCGTTTCGCAATTTTCAACGGATTCACCTGGTAGGCATCGGCGGCATTGGCATGAGCGGCATCGCGGAAGTTTTGCTCACTCTCGGCTATTCCGTCTCCGGTTCGGACACCAAACCTTCCACGATTACCGAACGCCTGCAAGACCTGGGCGCCACGATCCACGGCGACCACAAGGCCGAAAACGTCGAAGGCGCGCATGTCGTGGTCACTTCCTCCGCGGTGAAATCCGACAATCCCGAAGTACTCGAAGCGCACAAACGAAAAATTCCCGTAATTCCGCGGGCAGAAATGCTTGCGGAGCTGATGCGTCTGAAATACGGAATCGCTGTAGCGGGAGCACACGGCAAAACCACCACCACCTCCATGGTCGCTTCTGTGCTGGCTGTCGCGCATCTCGATCCTACGTTTGTAATTGGCGGTCGCGTGAATCAGGCCGGTACCACCGCACGCGTCGGCAAAGGCGAATATTTCGTCGTCGAGGCCGACGAGAGCGATCGCAGCTTCTTAATGTTTGCACCGGTCGTCGCCGTCGTGACCACCATCGATCGCGAGCACCTCGACCAGTACGCCTCCCTCGAAGACATTCAGAGTGCTTTCGTGCAATTCGTGAATCGCGTGCCCTTTTATGGGGCCGCAGTGCTCTGTCTCGACGAGCCCAACGTCCAGGCGATTCTTCCCAACGTGAAGCGGCCCATTATTACCTATGGCACTTCGAGCCAAGCGGACCTGCTAATCAGCAACATCCAGCTGAAGGGTTTTGGCAGCCAGTTCCGCCTCACCTACAAAGGCGAAGACCTGGGCATGTTCGAACTGCCGCATCCGCCGGGAATTCATAATGTGAAGAACGCGGCGGCCGCAGCGGCGGTTGCACTCTACTTGAACGTGCCCACCGATCTGATTCGGGAAGGCCTAGCGAAATTTGCCGGCGTCGGCCGTCGTTTCGATGTGAAAGGCACGGTCAATGACATCACCGTGGTCGACGACTACGGTCATCACCCCGCCGAAATCCGTGCCACCTTAGAGGCGGCCCGTGGCTGCAAATTCAATCGCCTGTTGGTGCTGTTCCAGCCACATCGCTACACGCGCACCCAACATCTCTGGGACGACTTTTCCCGTGCCTTCAACCAGGCCGATATTTTGGCGCTCATGGACATTTACTCCGCCAGCGAAACCCCGATCCCCGGCATCACCAGCGAAGCGCTGGCCAACTGTATTCGCGAGGCTGGCCACAAGAACGTCAATTATTTCCAGTCCATGCTGGATGCCATTGAGTTTCTGTTGCACGAGGCGCGGCCCGGCGATGCGATTCTTACCATCGGTGCGGGCAACGTCAGCCGTGCCAGCAATGAACTGATGTTGCTGCTCGGCGCCGAATTGAATGTGAATGAGGGTAGGCCCAAGGATGCGCATTGAGAACAGCCTGGTCTTGGAGGCTCTGCCAAAGCTGCAGGTCGAGCTGTGCCGCAACATTTCTTTGGCGGAGCTAACTTCGCTCGGCATCGGCGGCACCACGGACTTGCTGCGCATCCAACATCATGACTCCATTCCGGAACTGCTCGTGCTGCTCGAACAAAATGGGATTGCTCACAAATTCTTGGGGGGCGGCTCGAACCTCCTGGTGATCGACGGAGAACTACCCTTCGTGGTGCTGCAATTGACCCAGCCGGACCCGGATGTGGTGATTGAGGGCGACACGGCCTATGTCGATGCTGCCGCGGACCTCGGCAAGACCGTCACCTTCTGCGCCAAGAACAATCTGGGTGGGTTGGAAGGTTTGATTGGCGTGCCTGGCACGGTGGGTGGAGCGCTGCGCATGAATGCCGGCGCCTACGGAACGCAAATCGGCTCGTACGTGCGCGAAGTAAAGGTTTACCGCGCAGCCACGCGCGAGATAGAAATCCTCAGGGGCGCGGAAATTTCCTTTGAATACCGCCACACTTCGTTTGCACCGGATGATATGATGCTGGCGGTGAGGCTCCAACTTCCCTCCAAGTCATACCAGGAAATTCTCCAAGGCATTCGTATCTGCAATGAAAAACGGCGCGCCAGCCAGCCGTTAGGGCAGAAAAGCGCGGGCTGCATCTTTAGGAATCCCTCTGGCGCCTCGGCTGGGCGCATGATCGATGAACTTGGGCTGAAAGGCTTTGCGGTGGGAGACGCGCGGGTCAGCGATCGCCACGCCAACTTCTTCGTCAATTCCGGCCGCGCTTCTGCCGCGGATATGTTGCGCTTGATCGCCGATGTGCGCGAGCGCGTCCAACAGGCTTACGGGGTCACTCTCGAAAACGAGGTGGTCGTTTGGAACGCGTAAAGCCCATGCAGCGGAATACCTCTGCCGCAGCGGCCGAACAAGAGCCGTACCGGCCAGAGTTGGTTTCTGACGAAGAGCCGCGCTACTTGCGCCGGCAAAAGCCCGTCGAGATTCGCCGCCGGAAGTTCAGCGGCAAGAGCGGCACGTATTACCGTCGCGCGTTCTTGTGGACCATGGTCGGCATGGCCGCAGCCGGTGCCGCCGCGTTTTCGGTACGCTACTTGCTCTTCTCTCCGCAGATGTTGCTCATCAAGCCGGATCAGATCGAAGTGAACGGGAACCACATTGTCGCCAAGGAAGACGTACAAAAGCTCTTCGTGCGGGACCGCCATCGAAGTGTGCTGAGAATTCCGTTAGATGCACGACGCTCGCAGATTGAAGAACTACCTTGGGTCGAAGACGCGAGCGTTCAGCGCATTTTGCCGGATCGCGTGCGCGTTTTCATAACGGAACGAACGCCCATCGCCTTTTTCCGCAATGGCACCGAACTCACTCTCATTGATGCCCATGGCGTGCTCCTCGATCGCCCCGAGGGCGAAGATTTTCACTTCCCCATCGTTACCGGATTGTCCGAGAGCTTGCCTCGCGAAGAACGCGGCAAGCGTATGCAGACTTACCAGGAATTTTTGAAAGACGTCGATCTGGTAAGGCCCGGTTCCTCGGACCGCATCAGCGAAATCGACCTGAGCAGTCCGCGGGATTTGCGCGTGGTGCTTACGGGACTCAGCAGTGGCGCAGACGATCACGCCGTAACCGTGCACTTTGGGCAAAGCGATTTCACCGGTAAATACCGCTTGCTCATTGAAAATTTTGCGCAGTGGCAGGCTAATTCGGGCACTGTGCATTCGATCGATCTTCAGTATTCCCGGCAGGTGGTGGTGAACCCCGACACCAGCATCGCTGCGAAAACTAAATAGGCATTTCGTAGGAGAGCGTTTTGGTTAAGAAAGACAAATACCTCGTCGGGTTAGACATCGGCAGCACAAAAACGTGCGTGCTCCTCGCCGAAATTGAAGATGAGCGCGTGCACTTTCTGGCTCTCGGGGCCGCGGAATCCAAAGGATTGCGCAAAGGGCTCATCGTGAATTTGGATTCTACGGTCAGTTCCATCCGCCGCGCCGTGGAAGAGGCAGAAAGCGTTGCCAATGTGCCCGTGGAATCTGCCGTCATCGGCGTGGCCGGCAGCCACGTCCGTGGAGTGAATTGCCAGGGTGGCGCGTCCTTAGGCCCGCGGCCTCGCGACATCGAGCGCGACGACGTTCGCCGCGCCATCGATACCGCCCGCAATATTTCCTTGCCCGAAGATCGCGAAGTGTTGCACGTACTCCCGCACGAATTCCGCGTCGATATGCAAGACGGCATTCGCGATCCCATCGGCATGGTCGGGCAAAAGCTCCAGGCCCACGTGCATATTGTCACTGCTTCCAGTTCCGCCACGCAGAATCTGGTGAGTGCCGCGAACAAAGCGGGAATCCTGATCAACGACACCGTGCTCGAGCCGCTCGCTTCCGCCGAAGCTTGCCTTACGCAGGATGAGCGCGAACTGGGTTGCTGCCTGCTCGACATTGGCGGTGGCACCACGGAATTGATCGTCTACGGCGGCGGAGTGGTCCGCCACACGGGTGCCGTGGCCATTGGCGGCGATCATTTCACGAATGACCTCGCCGTCGGCCTGCGTACACCGATTCCCGAAGCCGAACGCATCAAGCGTCACCATGGCTGTGCCTGCGCGTCTCTCCTGCGCGAAGACGGCTCCATTGAAATTGCCAGCGTCGGCGATCGCCCGCCGCGCACGGTCTTTGCGCACATGCTGACGGAAATCATCGAGCCTCGCGCACAGGAACTGCTCGCCTTGGTGGGCGACGATTTGCAGCGCGCCGGCATGCTCAAGCAAATCCCTGCCGGTTTTGTCTTGACCGGGGGCGGCGCGCGGCTTAACGGCTTGCTGGATTTGACTGAGGGCACTTTCCACCTGCCCGTGCGTGTCGCGCAGCCGAGAGGCATTGCGGATTTGCCCGAACAGGTGGCGCAGCCGGAGTACTCGACCGTCGTGGGATTGGTATTGAACGCGGCCGCGGCGCGTAAGGCGGGCCCTACTAAGTCGGGCGGCTTGGTCTCCAAGCTGCGGGCGATGTTTGCCGGGGCTTAGGGCAGGCGCAAAGGCCCTGCCTGAGCGGTTTTCCACAGGCGTGGAAAACTCGCTGTGGAAAGGCATTTACACGGGATTTATAAAGGACTTTCACCAGCCGGAACGGGGGAAATAGCATGACAGCAAAAGAATCGGGAATCCGGATGAGCTTTAGCGAGGAGTTACAGCCCGCAAAGCTCAAGGTGATAGGTGTGGGAGGCGGCGGCTGTAATGCCGTCAACCGCATGATCCGCGCCAAAGTGGAAGGCGTGGAGTTCATCACCGCGAACACGGATTTGCAGGCGCTGAAAATGTCGCAGGCCCCCGTGAAGCTGCAGCTCGGAGCCAAACTCACCAAAGGCCTCGGTGCAGGCGCGAATCCTGAGGTTGGCCGCAAGGCCGCGCTCGAGGACACCGAAAAAATCATCGAAGCGCTCGAAGGCGCCGACATGATTTTCATCACTTCCGGCCTCGGCGGCGGCACCGGCAGCGGCGCGGCCCCGGTGGTGGCCTCGCTCGCCAGCGAATTGGGCGCGTTAAGCGTCGCGGTGGTCACCAAGCCTTTCGCCTTCGAAGGCAAGCGCCGCATGCTGCAGGCGCAGCAAGCGCTAGAGGAGCTGGTCGGCGTGGTCGACACCGTCATCGTCATTCCCAACGAGCGCTTGATGGAAACGGTAGAGCCCGGCACGAGCTTCTTCGATGCTTTCCGCATCGCCGACGACATTTTGCGTCAGGCGGTTCAGGGCATTTCCGACATCATCACCGTGCCCGGCATCATCAATCGCGATTTTGCCGACGTGAAAACCATCATGCACGGACAGGGCTACGCTGTCATGGGCACCGCGGTGGCCAGCGGGCAAAACCGAGCAGTCGACGCCGCCAACCGCGCCATTTCCAGCCCCTTGCTCGAAGACAATTCCATTCAGGGCGCGCAGGGCATCCTCATCAACATTTGCGGTAGCTCCACGCTGTCCTTGCAAGAAGTCCACGACGCTTCCAGCGTGATCCAGAAAGCCGCTCACGAAAATGCCAACATTATCTTCGGCGCGGTGATGGACGAAAACATGAAGGACATGGTGAAGATCACCGTCATTGCCGCAGGTTTCAAGGAATCGGCGCGCAAGCAGGTGGTGCAGCAGAAGCAATCGTTTCTGCCTCGCACCTGGAAAGCGGGACGCGACGTCCCCGAACAGACCGAGCTTCCGGTAACACCGCCAAACGTGGTGAACCAGGTAAAGCAAAATGTACGCGAAGTCCGGGAAGTCACGCCCGAAGTCGCGAAGGACGATCTCGACGTTCCCACCTTTTTGCGGCGCCAGGCGCAAAAGGCCTGACACACTTCCACATGAAAACGGCCTTCCGGGGCACCCTCAACGGTGCCCCTTTTTTGTTGGGCGACAGAGCTCGCGGAAAAATGTGCCTCGCAGCGGGGGTCGGAGCATTGCTCCGACATAAAGATCGACTTCCGACCGGGCGTTAGTTAGCCCTTGAGGAATTGCCTTGGACTTTCTCGGTTGTTACGCGCTGCGTGCCATCCCGTTTAAATGGCGCTTCATTGCGTGAATCTCGGTTTCGAATCGTTGCAGGTTACTGCTGCCGTAGGGGAGCACGCTACCTAACCCGGAGTGAAACTCGCGCGCGCCCGTTTGTGCCGCAATTTGCGACACGTTTGCCGCGTCCAGTCCACCGCCGGGCATGATCACGATGCGTTTGCCTGCGTTGTCCACCAACCGCTTCAGCGTTTCCGCTCCTTGCATTGCGGTGGCCGCCCCTCCCGTCGTTAAAATTCTGGCCGTTCCCGTGGCGATCACGTCTTCCAGCGCTTGCACCTGGTCCGCGGTGTGGTCAAATGCGCGGTGGAAGGTCACCTCCAGCGGTCTTGCCCACTGCACCAGCTCCGCCGTTCGTTCCGTGTCGACGGCGCCATCGGAGCGTAGGATGCCAAACACCACGCCCTCAATGCCTAGGTCCCTCGCCACAGAAATGGCGCGCTTCATGCTCACAAATTCTTTTTCGCCGTAAACAAAATTGCCCGCGCGCGGCCGGATGATGCAGAAAATCGGAATCTCAATCTCCTCGTGCAATTTGCGCAACGTCGCCACGGTGGGCGTAATCCCGCCATGAATCAGTTCTGCGCAAAGTTCAATACGGTCGGCGCCGCCTCGTTCCGCGGCCAAAGCCGTATCCAGAGATTCCACGGTGATTTCCAGGAGTGGTTGGAGCGACACAAGGAGCCTCGACGGGTTGCAGAATTGCTTCTATATACTCCGCCGGGCTCTATTGTGCAACGGTCTCTATATACTAGTTATTGTGTTACTCTTCTGCAGAACATCCACTGGTCTCTTCCCACCAAGTATCGCAGCGGGGAGCCTCGGACAAGGAGACCGCCAATGAAATCGAAACCATTGAGTTTGTTCGTGATTGCAACGTTGTCGTTTGTGGCTTTTGGATGCCAGAAGCCGTATCACCAACCCGATGAACGTTATGTCCTGGTCGCTACCAACGTCAATCTGCCTTACTGGCAAGAAGCTTCTGCGGGACTAACCGACATCGGGAAAGAAGCGGGCGTGAAGGTCGATATGGAGGGACCCGCGACCTTTGCTCCAAACGAAGAACTCGCCGCGTTCCAACAAGCCGTTGCGCAGCATCCCGCCGGCATCATGGTTTCTGTCAGCGACCCCAGATTGTTCAAGGATCCCATCGATAACGCCATTCTGCAGGGCATCCCGGTGATTTGCATTGATGCCGACGCGCCGGATTCTAAACGTGTGCTTTTCATTGGCACCGACAATTTCCGCGCAGGCCAGGACAGTGGCAAGCGCATGGCCACGCTTCTCGGTGGACAGGGCCGCGTCGTGATTATCACTCTGGCAGGCCAGTTGAACGTCGAAGATCGCGTGCGTGGCGTCAACGATGCGCTCAAGAAATTTCCCGGAGTTCAGGTGGTCGAGACCATCGACGACAAGGGCGACGAGCGCGTCGCCGAAGATGCCATTGCCGCGCTCCTCACCAAAAAAGAAAAAATCGACGGGATCATTTGCCTGGAGGCCTCTGGAGGAGCGGGTGCTGCCGACGCGCTACATCGGCTGGATTTGACCGAGAAAATCAAAATTGTCGCGTTTGATAAGCAGCCGGAAACCCTCGACGGTGTCGAGAAGAAATGGATCACCGCCACTATGGTGCAAAAACCTTACGTGATGGCTTTCTATGGCGTGCGCCTCCTCGATGACTTGCACCACAACGCCGTGCACGAATTCAAGGACTGGGCCACGGCGCCCACCGCACCGCTGCCGACTTTTGTGGATACCGGGACGGCGGTGGTGGATTCCACCAACTTGGCAGCGTTCCAAAAGGCGTTAGCCGAACACCCCAAGCCGGCCATCTAGCCGTCGCGCTCTACGCCAGCCCATAGGCTGCAAAGGTAACAATGGACGCGAGCCCTAGCGCGGAACCAAGCACCGCCCCTGCCAGCACGTCGCTCAGGAAGTGCATTCCCAGAATCACTCGGGAAACGCCAATGCTTACGGCCAGAAAGTACAGCGCCCCCTCCAGGCCCGGATAAAAGTAACTCACCACCAGTGCTATCGAAAACGCCGTCATCGTGTGGCCCGAGGGGAACGAGAACTGATCCGGTGGCAGTACCTTGGCCCAACAGTGTGGCGCCAACTGGCAAGGACGAGGCCGGTGGCTGAGTCTCTTCAGCGCTTTGAACACGAAGATGCCGAGAATGGCCGCGGTGCCAGCCGCGCCGAACGCGATGTAACCGCGCGAACCGCCAAACGCTAGCAGCAATGCGCCAAGGCTGTACCAGAGCCAGCCATCACCCATGCGCGTTGCCGTCAACATCCAGAACCGAATCCACCGCGGCGCGCTCCAGCTGTTCACCCGACGCATCACCCGGTGATCGCGGTTCTCGATGAAACCCCAGACGATTTTGGCCACTGCCATGGCTACCTCTCAGCGGGCCCAGTTTGCCTCGAACCTGGAATCCACATCCCAGAGCATGCGTGGCCGCTTGGTTTCCCCAAGCAGCGACGCCGCCCACTTCTTGCAAAAACGAATTTCGTTCAGCCAATGACCTGCCGTGATCGCCGGCATGACCACCGCAAACGGCAAAATCGCGCAGGCAATCGGATTTTCCTCGATGAGCGAGCCCCCAAACTGACATATGTCCAGCGTCAACTTTGTGTAGGACCCGTGTTCCCCGTGAACGATTCCGCGTCCCGCGCGCAAGCCCAGGAAGAATTCGTCCACCGTTCGTGAACCTGGCACCTGGGTGAACGTCAAGCCCACGCCGCTGAGCGTATGGGAATCGCTGCCCGCTACACCGATCTTGCCCAACTTCTTCGCAAGCTTTTCGGCGCTGCGATTAGATTCCCTCCACATCTGCCCGTTGCGAATTTCAAACGCCGGAACGTAGGAGGCGAACCAATTAAAGTCTTCCATCTCTCTCCGGCCGGTCAGTCCCGAAAACACGTGGTTGACGCTGAAGAACAGCTTGCGTTCCGTCAAATACATCAGCAGCGCGATAAAGTCGTTTCGCCGCCGCTGAATCTCCACGTGGTCTCTTTCCTGAATGTCGTAGACGCCCAGATGCATCTCCGTTCCGCTGGGCATCCCCACGGTGACTTCTTCACTTAGAAAAAAGTCGGGGTATTTGCGGAGCACTTCCGCGGCGTCAATCGAGTCGTGGTCGGTTACCGTAACGATGGACATCCCACGCTGCTTGCAGCGGTGGTAGACGCCTTCGGGCTGATTATAGGACTCGCGGCAAATGCGTGTGAGACCCGGGGTATTGCACATCCCAGAGCCAGTGGTATGTACGTGAAGGTCGCAGCGCATGTAAAAATTCTAAGCAAAGGATATGAACAAACCATGAAGCGAGCACGAAATGTGAGTGAAAAAACTGGTGGAACTCATTGAACACAAATAAGTTTATGAGTTTTCCACATGGCATGGTGTGTGCTCTTGCAGACTACGCACTCAGCCATGCGAGAATGCCCGCATGAAAACTATCCAAATCCTCTTTCATGACGCCGGGGGCGGCCATCGCAATGCAGCGGTCGCCCTGCAAACCGTTATCGGCCAGCAAAATAGGCCGTGGCGGGTGGATTTGGTGCAATTCCAGGACCTCACCGATCATCTGGATGTTCTGCGCAAACTCACCGGGATTCGCATTCAGGAGCAATACAACATCCTGCTCAGGAATGGCTGGACGCTCGGCGCTACGCAACTGCTCCGCGTTTTGCAGACCACCATCCGCATCTTTCACCGACCCATGGTCAAACTTCTTGCCGACCATTTCCGCAAGCAACCCGCCGACCTCATGGTGTCCGTCATCCCTCATTTCAACCGCGAAGTTGCCGAGGCTTGGAATAGTTGCTATCCCGGCCGCCCCTTTGTGACCTTGATTACCGACCTCGCGGATTTCCCACCGCACTTCTGGATTGAGCCAATCCAAGAGCAATACGTAATCTGCGGTACCAAACGCGCCGTGGTACAGGCGCGGCAACTCGGCAAGGATCCCTCGCACATCTTTGCCACTTCCGGCATGATTCTGCGCCCCGATTTCTATCAACCCGACGACACGGACCCCGTCGCACTGCGCAACGAGCTGCATTTGCAGCCGGATTTGACGACCGGCATGCTGCTGTTCGGTGGCTTCGGCTCCAAAGTGATGTATGACATCGTCGATCGCCTGGAAGCCGCAGCATTGCCGTTGCAGTTGATTGTGATTTGCGGGCGCAACGAAAAGCTCGCCGAGAAGTTCCGAGCGCGCACTTGGAAAATGCCCGTGCATGTTGTGGGCTTCACAAAACAAGTGCATCGTTTGATGCGTGCCGCCGATTTCCTCATCGGCAAGCCCGGTCCGGGCAGTGTCGCGGAAGCCATGGTGCGCAAGCTGCCCGTGATCCTCGAGTACAATGCCTGGACCCTGCCGCAGGAGCGCTACAACAACGAATGGGTCAGAGAAAAAAGAGTTGGCATCGTCCTGAACAATTTTCGGGAAATTGCCAGTGCCGTGAAGCAAATCCTCGAACCGGGGAAACTGGCCGAACTGCGCTGCAATGTGGAGAAACGGAACAACCGCGCCATTTTCGAAATTCCCGAAATCTTCGCGAAGTTACTCGCCCAGCCTTAGCCTTAGCCCGCATTTTCGCGCTTTGCTAGCCATTCGCCACTAACCACTCGCCACTGTTTTACAAATTGCTGGCCCGTTCCGCGTGCGCAGGATGCGGAAGGTGCGGCCCGGCGTTCGGGTTTTCTTTGGGGGCGCTCGCGCGCGGTTTGGCGCAGGTCACCGCCCAGTGCCGCGACGCAAATCTCGGCAGGTCGCACATCTTGCTGCATCCCACCGCGGCCTTTGACATCGCGCATCCGCAATAGCAACCACCCACGGACCGTTGGTGCAGCCGCGAAGAAGTGTCGGCCCACGCGGTAAAGGCCAGCAGCGCGCTGGCGAGAAGCACGTCCAAAGCGACCCAAATACCGATGCGGCGAAGCCGCTGCAGAAAGGACGATTTCATGGGAAGAGTCTCAGCCGAGTGCAACAAAAAACCGATAGCTCGCGCTTCCCAAAATTGGGCATTACCCGGGTTCTGATGGTACTAGAAGGTCCTCTTAGGCCGTGCCGGTTTGGAGTTCCAGATTGAATCTCGCGCCCTCTTTTGGTGCAACTCGCGGTCCCAATGTTCCGACCTAACCCTCCTCTTTCCAGTTACATGAACTTTCCCATTGCCCCATTCAACGCTGCGTTACTCGTGCATTTAGCCTTGCCGTAGGCGCGTTTCAAATGCGGGTTCCAGGGAATTGCAAGCGAGGGGGAAGGGGCTTGCTTGCGGTTTCTGGGGTTCGTACGGGAAGGATGATTCGATCTTGGTTTGGAAGGCGTCTTCTCGCGAGATGAACCCGTCGCTCTCCGCAACCGTGGTCGCCCTCGCGTACGCGCGTGAATCGGCGGCGGCGAGGGCTGAGTTTGGCGGCGAATTTCGCGACGATGTTGCTGGCTTCTTGCCGCTCGAGCTCGTCGAAGCGCGTGTCGTCAGGGGCGCGGCGAACTCGCGCCTGTTCGCGGCGTCGAGTATTTTGCGTTCGTCGACCCGAGTGGCGGTTCGAGCGACTCGATGACACTCAGCATTGCGCACTTTGAGAGATAGAGCAGTGTTGGATTGCGTGCGCGAGAAGATTCCACCGTTCAGTCCCGAAGTTGTCGTCGAGTTCGTCGAAGTGTTGAGACGCTATCGCGTCTCGAGCGTCACGGGTGATCGTTACGGCGGTGAGTGGCCGCGCGAGCGTTTCGAGGCGCACGGCGTTGCGTACGTCTGCAGTGACAAGACAAAGTCGGAAATTTAACTGCCTCTGTTCACGAGCGGTTGTGTCGTGCTGCTCGACGACAAGAAGCTCGTCTCGCAGCTCTGCGCGTTAGAGCGGCGCACTGCGCGCAGTGGGCGCGGTTCTGTCGATCACCCTCCGGGTGGTGCGCATGACGACGTTTCGAACGCAGCTTGCGGCGCGCTCGCGCTCGCCGCAGCACAAGCTTCGACCATGTATTCGATCTTCAACCACTAACCATGATTCTTTCTCCGAACTCCCTCTTCTAACAAGGGAGGCAGGGCGCTCAATCAATAAGGCGATAGGCTTTCGCCTACCACAGGACCTGCCGGGCTACCCTGCATGCGAGCTGACGGCACAGACTGCTCTGCTTCGCGCAGCTTCCCATACAGCCGCACCGCCAATTTTCGGGCGATGGCTACCTTCGCCACCGCACCACCACGGCGAAACTTCAACCGTTGATAGTCCCGCCGCAATTCCGGATCGAGCCGGGAGGCCGTCTGGGCCGCCTCGACCAGCAAGTAGCGCATCATGGGGTTGCCTTGCTTGCTGATGGCACCCAGCCGTTGCCGACCACCCGTGCTTTCTTCGCTCGGATTCAGCCCCAGATAACGCACGAGCTTTTTGCTGTTCGTAAAGCGGCTCACCGGCCCGATGGTCAGCACAAACGCTAAGGCCGTCACCGGCCCCACGCCCGCCTGCTGCATCAAACAGACTGCCGGCGGACGGTTTTCGGCGGCCTGCAGGACCGCCTCATCCAACTTGTCGATCCACGGATCGAGCTGATCGAGCAACTGCAGCAGCTCTTCCCGTCGCAGGCTAGCCCAAGGATCGAGGACCAGGCCTTGCAGTTCTTTTCGGCCAACTTTGGCCCACAGCTTTTTCCTGCGGCAAAGGCCTTGCCCCATGGCCAACGCGTGCAGTTGGTTCATCACCGAGGTACGAAAGCGAACCAGCTTGTGCCGATGGCGCAGCATTTGCCGCAGATCCCGCTCCGCTAGCGACGGTACCCAGATGCGTGGGAAACGGTTCGTGAGCAGCAAGTCGAGAATATGTAGGGCATCGCGCGAGTCTGTCTTCTGCTTCCGCACCATGGCGGCACGGATCTCCGCCGCGTCTCCGATCCACAGTTCGTGGTGGCGTTCTCGCAATAACCTCTCGAACCACGGAGCTTCGCAGGTGGCTTCCATGCCCACGCGAGCCGGACTCGGAAGCGTGGCATAAAACATCTTGGCTTCGTCGTTCTCATGTTCCAACCGGCGCACGATAATCTCGCCCGTTGCCGGATCCAGCATGGCTATTTGCTGGAAGCGCGAATGGAAATCGCAACCTATAATAAGCATCACTCGGCTCCTTTCCTCCGAGCCTTGGTCGATCACCGTCGCCAAGTCTACTCGGTCGAGGGGAGCCGACGACGTTATCTAATCAGTAAACGGTGCCGGTTCAAACGGTCGATTGGTCTCAAAGGAGTTATGTAGAGACGATCAGTCCGGTCGGGATGACCTTCCAACTCACTTGCCGAGACAATATGGGTTCATGTGTGCCGATACGATTCGTCACTTACGTTCTATCGAAGCCAGATCTTCTTTTTGCAACGAATATCGTTGTAACACATCAGATGATGAGCCGCACTCGATGCCCAGAGGAGACAATCCGTGTCATACAGCATATCGACCTTGCTGCTTCGTAATCTGAGTGACGTATTTGGTGAAAATGACCCCGCTGCAATCGACGGGATCTTTCACGAAGATGCAGTATTCTATGACCCAAAAGGCGGTATATTTCGTGGCCGAGACGAAATTGATCGTATTGCTGGTGTGATAAAAGCAACCCATCCAGATTTCGAATATCAGCCCCTCTTCCCTCGAGGAATTAGGTGATGCCGGACGGGTTCGATGGATATCTGACGCTCCCGGCAAACCGCCTGCTTACGCGGGAACCGATTTTATCGTCGCCCGGAACGGTCGCATTGCTTCGGTCTATCTCTTTTTCGACAAGCTGTCGTGAGCTGAACTCTGCCGTCCTTGGGTACGACTCCCACTAAGAAGCCTTAAAATTGCAACGCTGACAATTTGGAGCAAGCGAGGATGATGGCGGAGTCGCAGCCGCAAATGGTGGGGGGCACGCTAGAGAGCCGTGACGAAAGGCACCTGGTTCCGATGCTGGGCGCGACCACGATTGTACTCCTGATTGCCGCGTGCAAGCTGGTGGTGCATTTCTACGCGGGACACAGGTATGGGTACTTGGGTGACGAGTTGTACTTCCTGGCCTGCAGCCGTCATCTCGCTTGGGGCTATGTCGATCAGCCGCCGCTGATCGCGATCGTTGCCTGGGCGGTGCGGCATACGCTGGGTCAGTCGCTGCTCGCGATCCGATTTTTGCCGGCGCTCGCGGGGGCGGTGGAGGTTGTGCTAACCGCGCTGATTGCGCGCGAACTCGGTGGGAG
>Ga0187772_10000381_pt1 | contig 19881 bp, 22 predicted proteins | sample 0116_SJ02_MP15_2_FD_133137 | JGI IMG/M metagenome (GOLD analysis project Ga0187772, IMG submission 133137) | Tropical peat soil microbial communities from peatlands in Department of Meta, Colombia - 0116_SJ02_MP15_20_MG | ecosystem: Environmental > Terrestrial > Soil > Wetlands > Peat | place... | reverse complement strand
GAGAATGGTTACTTTATCTTTATGAAGAATTTATCAACGACACTAAAAAAGGCGTTATTAGTTGTGGTACTGATGACTATAGCCATGTTGGTGTGCACACCAGCCGGTGCTGGCGAGGACGGAACAACTTCTACTCCCGGCGGGAGGGATCTCTACGCCAGCGGTAATCCAAGCGACGATCATCCGGAGAACGCCTCTCGTAACTTTGGATTAATAATTCCTCTCACCCAATCACTCTCTCTTGATTTAAGATTGAGTTCAGTCGGCACAGGTCAGGCTCCACCCGGAGAAAAACAGTTGGGTACTCCACCGATCCCGATCCCCAATGAGCCCGGGTCTATGTTACGCTACAGAAGGCTTGGAGCGGGTCTCAGTTTTAGGTTCTAATCCTCAAGTCTTTCGGTATCCACACCTTTGTCCAACCAATCGCTCCAGCCTGTCCAACCTCTGCTCTATGCTTGCGAATCCGTCCTGAAGATAATTCATAAAGCCTTTGGCCAGACCCTCCCATCCCTGTCGCCGAGCTTCCAATGATTCTGATCGCTCGTCCAATAAGTCTGTGTCTAATCCATTTGATGCTATAAACTGCTGAATATCTCCGTTTACGTGAAGCTTTACTTTTACAAAATCAATTATTACATTTAAACAAATGGGGGTTACTATCATGAATAAAATTTTAAATAGAATCCTAACGTTTGCGATTCTGTTAGTTATTGCAACAAGCTTGGTAGGATGCCCGCCTCCTTGGTGGCGTGGTGGTCGTTATCACCACTATCGTTACGGTGGGTTTACCACAAGCATAAAGTGAGCTGAATAGCTTGCAGTCGGACACGAAACCACGGCGGAGAATTACCGGCAAAACCTTGCTTACAGCCTAATATTCCCCTACGTACAGATTCCATCCCTTTGGTGTCCACACCGTTTTTCTTCCAATCGGCTCAATCTGTATCCGACGGAGACAAACCTGCTTTCGATGTCCCTAAAAAAGTCTGCTATCAACTCACCCATCTGCCGATAGGCTTCCAACGATTCTGATCGCTCGTCCAACAGGTCTCTGTCCAATCCATTTTTCATATCAGCCCTCCCTTGATTTATTCCGAATCATCCGATAATATTATTCTTCTGCAGTGGTTGAACGGACCGTGAACGACATTTTGTTGATCATATAAGTGTCTGTAAACAGGACAGTTTTGAGAGTGGGGACAGGGTTCGAATCCTCTCACCCCAGCCAGATCTTGAAAGTAGTAAGTGGAGAGTGGAACGTGGAAGTAAATTGAATGCCACCATCCACTTACCGCTTTCGTTCCAAACGATGAGGTTCTTATGAGTAAGAATAAAGTCGTGGCCACCGCCGGGCAGGATTTAAGCTGGCTGAAGATTTTCACGGGGAACTCAAATAGCGAGTTAGTAAGGAAGATTTGCGACCAGTTGGGGATTTCCCTTGGCAAGTCTGTCGTGAGCACCTTCAGTGACGGAGAGACTCATGTTGAAATTGATGAAAGCGTCCGAGGGATGGATGTTTTCGTCGTCCAGTCCATTTCGTCTCCTGTGAATGACAATCTCATGGAACTTCTTATCTTGATCGATGCCCTGAAGAGAGCCTCTGCGGAGAGAATTACCGCCGTGATGCCTTACTACGGTTATGCGAGGCAGGATCGCAAAGTCCTTCCTCGGGCCCCGATTTCTGCCAAGCTGGTTGCGGATTTAATCACGACCGCGGGAGCTTCTCGAATTCTAACGGTTGACCTTCATGCCGGCCAAATTCAGGGCTTTTTCAATATTCCAGTGGACCACTTATTTGCTGCACCGGTGCTGCTGGAACACATGAGGCACGTGAGAAACGATATTGTCATGGTCTCCCCCGATGCGGGAGGCGTAGAAAGGGCGAGAGCCTTCGCCAAGAGATTAGACGCTTCCTTGGCTATCATTGATAAACGAAGAGATTCTCCCAATGTTTCACAGGTGATGAATATCATCGGAGATGTCAGCGGTATGACCGCCTTCTTGGTTGACGATATGGTCGATACCGGGGGGACATTGGTCCGGGCGGCTTATGCTTTGATTGAAAATGGGGCGAAAGCGGTCTATGCTTGTTGTACTCATCCCGTTCTCTCTGGGAAGGCTGTGAAGATTATCTCAGAGTCACCCATCGCCGAGTTGATCGTCACAGATACCATCCCCCTCCGAGAGGAAGCCAGGGCATGCCAAAAGATTAAGGTCATCTCCATATCCGGTCTTTTGGCTGACGCTATTCGCAGAATCTATGAGGATGAATCAGTGAGTTGTCTGTTTGTCTGATGTATAAAAAATCTCGTGTTGGTGAATCGTGTTCGTGAATCGTAGTCAATATTTCACCAGTCACCATTACAAACCACTCAAAGGAGTAACGCATGGAAAGACCTGTATTGACAGCTGAGATTCGGGAAGGGGTTGGAAAGGAAAAGGCCAGGAAACTCCGGTCGAAGGGGTTGATCCCTGCCATTTTTTATGGACCAAGAGCCGAAACGGTCCCTCTGGTGATTGATTCCAAGGAACTGACGAAAGCTCTTCAAACAGAGGCGGGAGAGAATGTCTTGATTGATCTTGACATCCGAAAGGGTAGCAAGGCGGACCGTAAGGTGGTGATGCTGAAAGACATTCAAATTGATCCCCTCCAAAGGGTAACCCTCCATACCGATTTTTATGAGGTGACGATGGATGAAATGGTCACCGTGGAGGTTCCCGTTCATCTGGTCGGAAAACCTGAAGGGACCAAGGTGGGAGGCATTCTTGAACAGGTCCGAAGGGTGATCGAAGTCCAGTGCCTCCCCGGCGATATTCCTAAGAGCATCGATGTTGACGTGAGCGCTTTGAAGATTGGCGATTCGATTCATGTTCAAGAAATCACAGCAGAGAAAGTAAAAATTATTTCCGAAACCAACTTTACCATTGCCACGGTGGTACCGCCCGTGGTGGAGGAGAAGGTGGCGGAAGCAGTGGCTCCGGAGGCTGTTGAAGGGGCTGAGGTAGAAGAAAAGGAGGAAAAGGAGGAGAAGGAGGAAAAAGAATAACCGAATGTGAAGATCATCGTAGGATTAGGGAATCCTGGGATCCGGTATCGAATGAGCAGGCATAACATCGGATTTCAGGTAGTAGATCGTCTCGCCCAAATAAGCCACCTTTCTCTCCACACCAAGCGCTTTAAATCCCTGTACGGGACAGGACGCATCGATTCTCAGCAAGTCATCCTCGCCAAGCCAATCACCTATATGAACCGGAGCGGGGAAGCCGTCAAGAAGGCAACCGATTTTTTCCAACTCGGTGTGGAAGATCTGGTTGTGGTTCATGACGACATGGATTTACCCTTTGGTACACTTCGTTTTAAACGAAGAGGAGGTGATGGGGGGCACCAGGGGCTTCGATCCATTATTGAGTTGACGGGTGAAAATAACTTCTTGAGGCTGAAGGTTGGCATTGGCAGGCCTCCCCAAGGAATGGATCCGGCCGAGTATGTCTTGAAGACTTTTGATAAGATTGAACAGGACCATCTAGATCTAACCCTATCACAGGCAGCGGAATCTCTTAGGGTGATGCTCTCGGAAGGACTTGAGATGGCGATGAATCAGTTTCAGAAGAAACCCCGTCTTCCCTCCCTGAAGTTATGAAAGTTCGGTAAACTGAACGGACAAGAATATCTTCATGACTTTACAAATACAGTCACTTGAGAATGTAAATCTGAGAAAATGCTTTAAGTATTAAAAATGTCTTAGAGTTCTTCGCCCGTTCCTAAAAGGCGAGAGGATACGATCATTCGCCTTTTTCAATTTCCATGAAGAGCTTCCCGTGGTGAAAGATGCGTACCCCCCCTGTTTCCGCAGAAATAACGATGGCCAGGGCGTCGGTCAGGCTGGTTATCCCGGCGGCGGCTCTGTGGCGGCTTCCGAGGCCCAGGGGAATTTCGATATTTTCTCCTGAAGCATCCAGATGGCGGCCTGCGGCCAAGATGACCCCGTCCTCGCGGAAAATGAACGCCCCGTCAACGGAGGAAAATTCTTTGACGGTTTCTTTCAGCCGATGGTCCAGGATATTTCGCTCCTCTTCGGGATAGCCTTGAAAGGGATTGATCACCATGGGGTGCGAGAACCTAAGGACCTCTTCATGCCTCCCGAGGACGAAGATAGTTCCAACAGGTTTTCTTCCTTCCTTCGCCTCTATCGAGATTTCTAAAGCAAGGCTTAGAACCGTTTCGAAAACTTCGGGCCTCACGATCTCCGAAATCACCGGAAGATCGGTCGAGGAGATGATCTCGAACTCTTTTCCGAGTTCGAGGATGACGAGGTTATCCAGGACTTTGGTTTTAAGAATTCCGGAAAGGCAAACCCATCTGTCCCCTTTTCTAACCAATCCTTTCGAGAGGGCCTGGATGATCGCCATTTTGATTTGATTCATTCGGCCCAAAGGGACATCGGGGATTTGAAGTACTTTCTTGAAGACGGAAGCGGTTTCCTGGAAAAGGGATTGATCCTTGACGGCAAGGATCAGATCCACCCCTTTTTCCTGGCCGATTTTGGCCAAGGCCGTGTAGTCTTCGATCATATCTGCATAAAGCAAGATCCCCATTGAACGGGTTTTCTTTGCGATGGCACAGGCTGTCTCCAGCATGATACGGTTTTGCTGCCTCATTCTGACCTCCCTGCCGGCGGGCCCTGAACCTAGCATGGTACAGGGCAGGCACGCTGAAAATAGGAAAGGCTTTATTTCCTCCCCATTTTATTATACAAATATAAACGTAGAAATCCATGAGAAACTTAAAGTCGAAAGCCGAAGCACGAAATCTGAAATGGGTTAAACTCTACACACTAAACTCTAAATCCTAATTAAATTTTTCATGGACAATTGATTACGTACGAACGATGGAAATTACCCTGGATTATCCTCCCCTTTGAGAGACTGTGTCGCAATTGTGGGGGCTGATTTATCAAGCCCACCGATAGGGATCAATAAATTGAGTCCCTACAACATATTGTGCGTGCCTATTCGGCAAATGATATTGTGACACAGTCTCCCGGGGGAGAGGGGGGTAATCAAGTTATTTTCAACGTAATCCAAAACTCATAAGATTATTCGGTTATGATCCCGCGATTCGCGAGATTGTGCCTTCGGTACTTGAGCTTGTTTAGAGTTTAGGGTTTCGAGTCTAGGGTTTAACAGGGAAGACGGATGGGGTTTCGATGCGGAATCGTTGGCCTTCCGAATGTGGGGAAGTCCACGATATTCAACGCCCTGACTGCAGCGGGTGCAGAGGTGGCGAGTTACCGATTCTGTACGATCGACCCGAATATCGGGACCGTCCCGGTGCCGGATAAAAGGCTCGAAAGCATTGCCAAGCTCATCCGGCCGAAGAAGACGATTCCCACCACCCTCGAATTCTTCGATATTGCTGGGTTGGTCGAAGGGGCGAGCAAAGGGGAAGGACTTGGGAATCAGTTTCTGGATCACATACGAAACGTGGATGCAATCGCCCACACGGTTCGCTGCTTCACCAATGAAAATGTGGCCCATGACTTAGGATCGATTGATCCGGTGAGGGATATTGAAGTTGTTAATATGGAACTCATTTTGGCGGACCTTCAGACCTTAGAAAAAAGGAAGACGAAACCGGAGAAGATGTACCGGGTGGGTGCGAAAGAAATGGCCCTGGAGTTGGAGGTCTATCGAGAAGTTGAGACCGTTTTGAACCAGGGCCGGGTGGCGGAAACCCTCCACATGGCTGGAGAAAAAGGAGAGATCTTTTCGGGTCTCCACCTCCTCACGGCAAAACCTGTTTTTTACGTCGCGAATGTCGATCAGCAAGAGCTCAAAGGGGAGGGGCTTTGCTTAAAGAGCCTGACGGAGTGGGCGCAAAAAAAAGGAAACAAGCTGGTCGTCATCTGTGGCGACCTGGAATCAGAGCTTGCGGAATTAAAGGAGGAAGAGAGAGAGGAGTTCAGAAGGGAGTTGGGCCTGGAGGGGTCGAGCTTGGAACGATTAGTTCAAGCTGGATATGAGACCCTGTCGCTCGTCACCTTTTACACAACCGTTAGTTCCGAACTCAGGGCTTGGACCGTTCCAAGGGGAACGCCGGCCCCTAAGGCCGCAGGGAAAATTCATAGCGACATGGAAAGAGGATTTATTCGCGCAGAGGTTATTTCCTTTCCCGACTTCATAGCCTGTGGTACCGAGCATACGGCGAGGGAAAAAGGGCTCCTTCGCTCTGAGGGAAAGGATTACTTAATCCGAGACGGGGATATCGTCCATTTCCGCTTCAATGTCTGAGAAATAAGCATCGCCTTTAGCCGACTCTTTATGAATACGATTGCCCTTCTTGCCCGGAGGGCTGTGTCATCATCGCGGCGTCGACGGAAGAGAGAGTCGGGTTTGAAGCTCCCTGCCCATAGGGCGGGGCTTCCCGGAAAGGAAGTTTCGACCATATTGAGCCCCTTGGCCCCGCTTAGAAGGCGGGGCTTCCGCGGCACGGTCCGGCTAAAGTTTTAGAATGCGGTCTCTTAAGAATAGCTAATCAGTGCTTGTGGGGAATGGAGACATCGCAAGAACAGGGAACCTCTGAATTTCTCGTATAAAAGGTTGCCGCCCTAAGACTTTTCTACCCGACCGTCTCTTCCGTCTTCTTTGAAATCGGTTTTTGTCATCACTTCATAGCCGCTGGTGTAAGAACTTGCCTGCCCTGTACCATGCTGGGTTCAGGCCCTGCCGGTAGGAAGGGGTAACGAACCTGTCATGTGAGGTTTATCTGAAAATCGGGGCTTGGTTTTTGGAATTTTATCCGTTACATTTGTGTCGGCAGAGAAAAAGAAAATGCTCAAAGTGTTAAAATATTTTGTTTTCATGGTTCCGGTCCTTTGGATTTTCTTCAAAGATCTGGCCTGGGAAGGCCTCGCTTTAGGGGAGATCAGGACCAATTACCTTTTCGGAAAGGCCAACGCCTATGACCGGGCCAATTTTTTGAAGAATGCGGTCAGAGTTTATAAGGAGATATTAAGAAGGGACACGAACAGCATTGCCGTTTTTTTAAACCTTGGAGGGCTTTATTATCGGAGAGGCATGTTTGAGACGGCCATCCCTTATTATGAAAAGGTAATCCGTGCGAACCCAAAGCATTACCAGGGACACTATTGGTTGGCAATGTGTTTCTGGAAATTGCAACGATATCATGCGGCCATCAACATTTTGGAAGAGGTCATCCAATTTTTGCCCACCTTTAAAGATGCCCTCAATTTAATGGGAGAGTGCTACGAGCAAATAGGAGAAGCTGCGAAAGCAGAACGGTGTTATCTCAAAGCGATTAGCGCCGACCCGAATGGGATTATCATTCACGGGGGCATGTTAGACCGTTGGGCCCGAGAAAAAAGGAAGGAAGAAAGGATTAAACATTAAAGGTCGATCTCAGTCAGATTTGTCGAGATAAAAAGATATGTCCCCTTCCGTTCACTCAAAATTTGACGCTGCTCTAATTTCCCAAAAATGTCAATGAGAACGACATATTGTTCAAAGTCCGACCATTTCCACTCACCTTCATAAAGAGATTTCTTAAGAAAATCAATTAGTATTAAGTAGATTATCTCTGGCATAAAAAATGCTCCTTTTTCTCGGGTAAGTTGAACCAAAGGCATACATTCACCTTATCGTGAGTAGCCCAGATGGTATACCATTTTGTAATGTGTCTCATTATTTCCTTTCTCTTGCTGACCGAGGTCATCCTACCTATTGTTCTAATATTAATCCTGGGATTTTTCGTGTGGCGTCTCATTCGGGAAAAATGGATAAACAGGATTTTTGTAAGTCTCGTCTACGAGAGAATTCCCCTTGTGAACGAATTTCATGAACAGGTGGGCCGCTCGGCGGAAGAAAAAGGAAACAAAGTTGTAAAACCGCTCGCTCACATTGCTCTTATTTCATGTGTTGCTATCATTTTGAAGACTCTGTGGCCGCACGTATTTTATCACAGTGACATAGCTAATTTATTCGTCAAGAACGATCTCCCTTGGATGTTTCTTTCTATCGGATTGATTTTTCTAGGCTTTGGGGTTCTGGCTTCTGTTATTTCATCTTTGGTTTTCATAAGGGAGACGAAAAAATTCGAGGTTTACAACAGGAGTCTTGAGATTTACCTATTGAGCAAGTACCTTGAAAACATCCTATACATCACCCTCGGAATAGCCTTAATCGTAGGGACTGTTTACTTATGGTTATTTTTCCTGGAGAGGTTGTCACCGATGTTCCGCTACTTTGAGAATGAATCGGCATCTCTCGTCGATTTAAAAGTAAACTATGAAGGCATGTTGACCACGTTGAGGGCTTTGCTAATCAATTTTAGGGACCAATTTCAAACCTGGTGCCTCACGTCCTTTCTTATATCCCTGGCAAGTTTCACCATACCCTACATGTGGTTCAAGGGAAGACGATTTACTAAAGTATTCCTGACCCTCTTCTTATCAGGAACAACCTTTTCTTACTTGGTGTCTTTCTTGATTAAAAAATTCATCATCTCTGAGCTGACTTGGATATTTGTGGCCGTGTGGACCATGTCCGCATTAATTACTTATATGGTCTTCCACTTGCTTAACACCATTTCGATGAATAAAGTACATATTTGCAAGCGCTGCCGAACGGAGAACGGCATCTACTCGAACTACTGCTGTGAGTGCGGCAAAAAACTTATCCTGGGCGCAAAAACGTAATGGAAGACGGATTTGAAGAGGCTTTTCAAATCCGTCTTCCACGGGCGATTCCACTGGGTGATTCTATTCTATTCAGGTTTTTTCTCACCGGAAGAAGCGGATTCTTCCTTCCCCACCTCCAATTTCGATTTGATCTCGCTGATGAAATAGACGAGAACGCCGGCACCGATTAAAAGCAGTAGGATGGGGACGACTGCCATCAGCCCTTTGATGAACATTCCCCACCAGGTGATCAATAAGGCGAGACCAATGATGATCACCACAACTCCAATAATGATCCCCAATATATTCGACACCATCATCACCCCCTTCGAAAAGTTCTATTGAGAGTGAAAATTATCAAATCAGTGATTAGAAGTCAAGCCAATTTTAATCAGGCGAGGATATTTCTTCCCGTGGCTGCTTCACGGGGGGGGAAATCATTCATTATGGACAGGACAAAAGCATTGAGGTAATATGAATGGAAATGTTTGAATAATAACGGAGGAGGTCGTATAGGGATAGCATGGCTGTAAATTTGAAAGGGAGATCGCTCGATAGCCTTTCGCATTTGACCAAAGAGGAAATTGAAAAGATTTTGAAGACATCGGAGTTATTGAAATCTCAGCTTCTCCGCGGAGAGGAACATCCACTGTTGAAAGGGAAGACGTTGGCGATGATCTTTGAGAAACCATCCACACGAACAAGGGTATCCTTTGAAGTGGGAATGTGGCAGCTGGGGGGTTATGCGCTTTATCTGAATGCCAGCGATCTGCAATTCGGCCGCGGGGAGACCATCGCTGATACGGCTCTGGTTCTCTCCCGTTATGTGAATGGAATCATGGCAAGGGTCTTTGCTCATCAGACCATCCTCGATCTGGTGAAATATTCGAAAGTGCCCGTAATCAACGGTCTTTCAGATTTTACGCATCCCTGTCAAGCTCTAGCTGACCTTTTCACCATTTACGAAAAGAAAGGGCGGCTTTCAGGGTTGAAGCTTGCTTATGTCGGCGATGCCAACAATGTGGCCCACTCCCTCCTTTACGGTTGCTCGAAGGTCGGAATTGATATCACCCTCGGATGTCCGAAAGGATACTGGCCTAATCCACGGGTGGTGTCAGAGGCGATGGAGGAGGGGAAGAGGAGCGGTTGTAAGGTGAGGGTGACGGATGATCCGAAGGAGGCAGTCGAAGAAGCTGATATTGTTTATACCGATGTGTGGACCAGCATGGGCAAGGAAAAGGAGTATGCAAAAAGGGTCAAGATTTTTAAACCTTACCAGGTCAATTCAAAGTTGGTCAAAGGAGCCAAAGCCGATTATCTCTTCATGCACTGTTTACCAGCCCACCGTGGAGAAGAGGTAACGGATGAAGTGGGCGATTCAAGAAATAGTGTTATCTTCGACCAGGCAGAGAACAGGCTCCACGCTCAAAAAGCTCTTCTGGCGCTGATTATGTAAACTATCATCTTAAAATTCCTCCCACCCTCTCTTTGCCAAAGGGAGGAAATCATTACCCCCCTTAGGAAAAGGGGGGGGCGGATTTTTGCGGTTCGACGGCGCCCTCCGGGCGTGGGGCATTAGTCTGGAGTTGGGTAGGGAACGGTTTCAAACCGTTCCTTACGGGAGTCTGGGGTAATGAAACTCTTAATCAAGAATGCCAGCCTAATAAACGCGGAGCTGGAATCCCTTGAGACCTTCGATGTTCTGATTAGCGAAGGGAAGATCAGTGAGATTGCTGAGAAGATTGTAGCCCCGGAAGCCTCTGGTATCGAGGCAAACGGAAAGATACTCGTGCCGGGTCTTGTCGATGCTCACGTTCATTTTAGGGAGCCTGGCCAGGAGTATAAAGAGGACCTTCATACTGGTTCATTTGCTGCCGCAACCGGTGGATTCACTACTGTCATCGCAGAGCCTAATACGACGCCTCCCATCGATACTCCAATCCGACTTCGGCGTTTGTTAAATATTGCAGAACAAAAGAGTGTCATTAATTTCTATTCCAAATCGACCATCACCAAGGGAACGATGGGGCGCCAGCTGACGGATATCGGCAAGCTGAAAGAAGCCGGCGCTAGAGCCATATCTGACGATGGGAACCCTATTCCCAGCCAAAGGCTAATGCGAAACGCACTGATCAAAGGGAAGGAATGCGGAATCCTGGTCAGTCCGCATTGTGAAGAATCGGCGCTTTACCGTGAAAGAATTCTTAGGAACCGGGCAAAAAGCGGACGTGGTTCGTCCCCATCCGCGATGCCCTATGCACCGCCCGGAGCCAACCCATATACATCCGAAGCCGGGTTTATTAAGCGCGATATTGAATTGGCCGAAAAGACGGAAGCGGCCCTTCATATCTCACACGTGAGCCTTGCCAGGTCAGTGGAAATCATTGCAGATGCGAAAAAGCGGGGAGTCAAAGTGACTGCAGAGGCCACGCCGCATCATCTCCTGCTGACGGAGCGAATGGCAGAAGAAATTGGGCCGAATGCAAAAGTGAATCCACCGTTGAGATCAGAAGAAGATGTGGCAGCACTAAGGCGAGGGCTTGCCGACGGCGCGATCGATATTATTGCCAGTGATCATGCGCCGCATTCAACCGAGGAGAAAAGCCGGCCTTGGGACCAAGCTCCCTTCGGTGTCATCGGCTTGGAGACAACGCTGGGTTTGGTCTTAACTTACCTCGTGGGTCCGGGTATCTTGACGTTGAGTCAGGCGATTAAAAAAATGACCATCACGCCGGCCCAGATTTTTGGACTCGATGTGCTGGGCGTGGGTTGCCTCAAGTTAGGGGTTAAAGCAGATCTGACCCTGATTGATTTGAACAGAAAATGGAAAGTGGACGCCAATCGCTTTTATTCCAAAGGAAGAAATTGTCCCTTTAATGGGTGGGAGGTTCACGGAAAAGCAGTACTAACAATCGTCGAAGGACGAATCGTGGCAAAGGATGGAATCATCACAAGCGAAAATCTCTAAATTCGACGGGCAGGACACACCCAATCCCTCCCCCTCAATGGGGGAGGATGAGGGAGAGGGTGAGCAAGATTTTCAATGTAATCAAGGAAGCAGAAGGAGGGGAAGATGGTGAACCTTAAAGGAAAAGATATCCTTCATGGGAACCAGTTTCCGAAAAAAGAGATCGAGAGGATCATTGAGATTACATCCGATTTTGAGAAGGAACTTAAGAAGAAGGAGTCTTTAACGCTATTGAAAGGGAAGATTTTGGCAACCCTCTTCTTTGAGCCAAGCACCCGGACCCGGCTCTCCTTTGAGACGGCCATGCAGCGTTTGGAGGGAGGGGTGATCAGCATGGCATCGGCAGAGAGTTCGTCGGCTGCAAAAGGTGAAACCGTTGCGGATACAGCCAGGACGGTCTCACAGTATGCAGATGCCATCGTGATCCGACATCCTCGCATTGGATCGGCTAAAGAAGCGGCCGATGCCGCTCCGATCCCTGTCATCAATGCAGGGGATGGGGCAGGGCAACACCCCACTCAAGCCCTTCTTGATATTTATACCATTCATAAGGAATTGGGCTCTCTCAAGAATTTGGCAGTCTCCATGGTGGGTGATTTGAAGAACGGACGAACGGTCCACGCATTGGTTGAACTTTTATCCAATTTCCAGACGCGACTCTATTTTGTCTCTCCCAGCAGTCTCCGGATGCCGGAGGAGATCGTCTCCAATCTCAAACAGAAAGGGATTGAGATCGTAGAGACAGAGGATTTTAGGAAAGCAGCCTCTGAAAGCGATCTCGTTTACATGACGCGAATTCAAAAGGAGCGTTTTGAGAATCTTTCTGAATACGAACGAGTGAAGGGCTATTACGTCATCGATGAGAAATTCCTGAAAGAGCTTAAGAAGAAGATCACCATACTCCATCCACTTCCGAGAGTGGACGAGATCAGCCCGGAAGTGGATGCCTATCCCGGAGCAGCCTATTTCAGGCAGGTGAGAAACGGTGTTTTCGTCAGAATGGCTTTGCTTGCGATGATCTTGGGGAAACGATGATCTGATGAAGAGGATTGTGATCGCCCTCGGCGGCAATGCCATTAAGGAATGGAATCAGAAGGGCTCCGTACAGGAACAGCTTGAGCATTTGAGGAGAAGCTGTTTCCATATGATGAAGATCGTTAGGAGGGGCCACCACATTGTTATCACTCATGGAAACGGACCTCAGGCAGGAGCCCTGCTCATTCAGCAGGAGAAGAGTGTACGAGAAATTCCTCCCCAACCCCTCGATATTTGCGACGCGATGACCCAAGGCCAGATTGGGTACATGATCCAGCAGACGTTGTTCAACGTGTTAAAAGATGCCGGGATTCATCGTGATGTCGTCACCCTGATCACTCAAGTGATCGTGGATAGAAAGGACCCCGGGTTTCGAAATCCTACCAAACCCGTCGGACCTTTTTTCAGCAAAATCCAAAAAGAGCGAGATGAGAAGCATCGGGGCCATGTTTTTCAAAAGATCGAAATGAAGGGAGAGCACTATCGGAGGGTTGTGCCTTCCCCAAATCCTATACGGATTGTTGAGGCCAAGATGATAAAAGACCTTTTTGAGTCGGGCATTATCGTGATTGCCTCAGGAGGAGGGGGATTGCCCGTGACCCTGGACGGCCGGGGACACATTCACGGTGTCGAAGCCGTGATAGACAAAGATCTGGCCGGAGAAAAGCTGGCAGAGTCAGTGGGCGCTGATCTTTTGATGATCCTTACTGAAGTGGATCAGGTCTATCTCAATTTTGGAAAAAGGGAGCAGAAGGGTCTCAGGACGCTCCGCCTTGAAGAGGCAAAGAAATACCTTAGAGAGGGTCAATTCCCGGCTGGAAGCATGGGCCCAAAAATGGAGGCCTGTATTCGTTTTATTGAATACGGCGGAGAGAAAGCAATCATCACCTGTCTTGAATGCGCTGACGAGGCATTAGAGGGAAGAGACGGAACACAAATCGTCTCTTAATTCATCAGATCCACTTCAGCCCTACTGCAAACAGCACAAGACAGATAATGTCGAAAGCATAGATGATCCCTGCCGTAGTAATCTTCTTTCTGAGGCTATCCATGTCAAGCACCCAGAACGAGACCAGAAAGAAAGGCAAGTAGCCGATCAGAAAGATAAGCCAGGGGGCTCCTGCTCCCCACCACGAATAATCCCAGGTCAATGCACCAACCAAGTTCAACATAATCTCCACGAGGACGCAAAAAACCGAATTAACGATAGCGAAGACCAGGCGATTCGGCAGTCCCAGGATTTTGAGTTTCTTGTCTGCAGGGAGCATTTTCGAGAAGGTAATGCCCGCAATCGCAAACATGAAACAGATTTCGATGTTCAGTCCGATCAAAATCAGGAAGGCAGTCTTGCCGGGGGCGCCCCATACAGGTGCGTACTGAGTGAAGTGGAAGACCAGGCCGTTCCAAATCTCGTTGAACCAATCCATCCCCCAAAAAGCTAATCCGGCAAATACCAGGCTCCAGTTCCCCCGTTCTACCTCCACCGCGTAGACGTATACCGTTAGGGCGAACAGAGGAATGACGTACCATTGGAACAAACTTCCGTCTCGGAGTATCTTCATTGCTTCCGAAGCCGCTTGCGTCATTTTAGACCTCCTTGATTAGATCGCAATTATATTGTGCCAGATTGATGCCGCTAACGCATAAAATAACCGGACGGCAAAAGCGTAGCTTTTGACGGTCCGGTTGATTGATTTGCCAGCGGTTGTTCAGAATACCATTGCATGGTCAACCAGATATTCCGAGTCTTGTTCGACAAGCACCAACTCCGCTACGAATTCCCCTTCTTGCTTCGTGCACCATTGCTTCCAGATCACGGCCACCGACGAAGGCCGGCGGAAGACAGCAACAAATTCCCTCTTTCCGAAATAGCCCCACTCGGCTTGATAGCGCTTGCAGACTTTTTCGAGATACTCCTTACTAACAATTCTCTTCATCCTATCGGTAAAATCTCTCGTGTGCTTTTCATGGTTGATTTCTGTTGAGCCTTCCATGAGGTTATCCATGATTGGATTTGCTACCGCCAGAATCTCTTCATCAGATTTTCTTGATAGTTCCATGATCGTATCCTTTGCCTCTAACGGCTTGCGGCTCAGCGGCGACGGCCGCGCAGCCGACGGCGTCCGCTGCAGCCGCGGGTTAGGCGACTTCAGATTTTCATCCTCACTCGCCGAATCTGCTCTACTTGACCTCCGTCTCGTGAAAGCGCAGTTCCTTCCATTCGGCGCCGCGCTTCACCCACACTTCGGTGACATCCAAGGTCATACTGAACTTCTGTCCACTCGCTGTGCCTTGGGGCTTCTCCCGGTAAGTGGCGACGGCAGCGTCCGGACCCAGCGGCGTCACTTTGAAGTTGGAGAGCGAATAGCTATTCAGCGCTCAGTCATCCAAATTCCTAACCGCGGTGGCCTTGTCGCGTGCGCCCCTACCGTCGGCCCACACTTGGGTATTGTCGTCACTTAGCACGGCAGCGAACGCGTCTTTTCTGTTGTGCTTTAAATCGTGCCATCGCTGGCGGATCTTAGCCTCTTGCCGACCGAGGGGGAATAGGTCGAGGTCATAGGCCTTTATTTTCTTTCGTCACTGTTGGCGCCTAACATTGTATTTTATATTTAATGCTTATTTTTAGTAAAATTTATGGAAGTTTGATGGTAATGTCAAGAAAATAATTGAGGAACTCATATCTAACTTATTAAAATGTAAGGATAAAATATTATGGGGTCGTCCCGAGGGGGCATTCTGATTTTTTTATCCCTCTCCCCTTGATCCCCTCCCGCCAGGGGAGGGGAGTCTATTTTGGGGACCATGATTTTTCTTGACTTTCGTAGAAATTTTTAATAAAAGAAAACTCATGATCCTGCGACTCGAAGAGATTGAACGGATGGTGTGGACTGAGGAGAAGCTCTTCCTCATGAAGCAGGTTGGGATTTTGCTGATCAAGAACGATGCGATCAAATTTGGAGACTACATCTTAGCCTCAGGGAAAAAAAGCCCATACTATATTGATCTGAGACAAACTATTTCCAGCCCGAATACGATGGACTGGATCGCCAATTCTTTGACCCGGATCATTCTCAACGAGATCGGGAAGGATAAAATCGACAAGATACTGGGCGTTCCGACGGCAGGGGTTCCTTTTGCTACGGTCGTGAGCCAGAAATTAGGCATTCCCTTGATTTACTATCGGCAGGCGCGGAAAGAACACGGGGTAAGGAAGAAGATCGAGGGAATCCTGGAGCGCAACGACCGGGTTCTCGTGATCGATGATCTCATCACCACGGGTGAAAGTGTCATCGAGACGGCGGAAGTGATCAGAGACCAGGGAGGCGTGGTCAACGAACTGGTCGTACTTTTGGATCGGGAGCAGGGGGGGCAGCAGAGGCTCCGGTTATCCCGGATTGAACCCCATGTCCTGTTCAAGATTTCAGATGCCATGACATGGCTTCACAAAGTAGGCTTGATCGATGATAAGATTTACGAGACGGTGATAAAGTACATCGGGGAGGAGAGTCAGACTGCTGCAATCAGCTCCTCCTGACCTGCTATTTTCTCTGGGCTTCTGCCTTGGCTTTGGCAAGAGCTTCGTCCTCTTTTTTCACATCCTCTAAAGTCTTGGGTTTCACTTTATCCGGCATCGGCTCCAGCCCGTACTTCCACTTCAAGAACTCCTTTCCAGTCTGGGGAAACAAGGCATAGACCAGCGTATCACAAACATTCTTCGCCAAGCCTTCCGTCTCATTTTTCACTTTATCCATCTCCGGCTCGATCAAATCCGCAGGCCGACACGTAATAGGCTCCTTTCCCCTCTTATATCCCTTCAACACTACCTTCTTGATCTCCTCCGGGATGGCCACCGGTGGTCTTCCATAAAGGCCATAGACATAGTCTTGCGTCTCCTTCGAGACCATTTTATATCGACCAAACAGAACATTGAGAACCGCCTGAACGCCCACAATCTGGGAAGTCGGGGTCACCAGCGGAGGATAGCCGAGGTCTTTTCTCGTTTGAGGAAGTTCGGAATAAACCTCCTCCAACCGATTCAGAGCTTTCTGCTGCTTAAGCTGGCTCACCATGTTGGAGATCATCCCGCCGGGGATCTGATGCCTGAGAACACCCGTATCGATCACCGCCATCTTCGTCGTATCCAAAAACTCCCGATACTTTGGCGCAATGCTTTCGATATAATCGCCAAGCTTCAAGAGCTGGTCCAGATCCAGCTTCGGGTCCCAGGGCGTCCCCTCCAACGCCACGACGATCGGCTCCACCGCGGGCTGTGAAGATCGGAGCGCAAAAGGCGCCAGGGCTGTGTCAATGATGTCCACCCCCGCTTCAATCGCCTTAAGATAGGTCATCGACGCCATCCCACTCGTATAATGTGTATGCAGTTGAATAGGAAGCTTTATCGTCTTCTTCAAAGCCTTAATCAATTCGTAAATATCGTAGGGAGCCAGCAACCCTGCCATATCCTTGATGCAGAGCGAGTCCGCTCCCATCCCTCCTAATATCTTTGCCTTCTCCAGATAGTACTTAAGATTATAGACCGGTCCTCCCATCCTTCTTTCAGTCAATGAATAACAAATCGTCCCCTGAATATGCTTTCCTACTCGCTTGATTACCTTGAAGGCGGTCTCAAAGTTTCGCTCGTCGTTGACCGCATCGAAACAACGGAAAATGTCAATACCCACCTCGGCCGATTTCTCGATGAATGCCTCCACCAGATCATCCGGATGGTTCCGGTAAGCCACGAGATTCTGACCCCGAAGAAGCATCTGGAAGGGGGTTCTGGGCATCAATTTCTTCAGTACCTTCACCCTCTCCCAGGGATCTTCTCCCAAAAAGCGGTGGGCGACATCGAAGGTAGCTCCTCCCCACATCTCTACTGAATGGAATCCAACTTTGTCCAGCCCCTCTGCAATGGGGGTCATATCCTCCGTCCTCATCCGGGTGGCCAGAGTGGACTGATGCCCGTCCCGGAGGGTCGTATCCGTTATCTTTATTGGTTTCTTCGGTATTTTATCCATCCCTTCCATGTTTTCTCCTCCTCTACAAGCCTTTAGAGATATATAGACAAAATTCTTACCTGACCACTTGCTGCCCTATCCGTAAACCTGTTAACATGCTTAGAATTTTTTTTCAAGAGAAAGCTTTCACATTTCGGTCTGTCCTGTCTCAATTCTTCTTGACAAAAGAAATTTTTTTTATATATTTATTTGCTTAATTCAGTGCAAAAGAGTGGGAATGGAATGTTTACTTTGAAATTGGACGAAATTCCCGAGGAGGGTCTGGATCTAAAGTGGCAAGAGCAAAGGGCTTCCTTGTTAGCCTACGTAAAAGGCCTTTCAAGGATCGACTTTGACTTCGAGACCCCGCTCCAAGCGGAGGTAAAGATTGAGAAGGCAGGTCGATCGGTCATGATCACGGGGAGGGTCGAAGCCACGCTTCGATTCCAGTGTGTAAGATGTTTGAAGGAGTTCTCCTATCCTCTCTCCACTACCTTTGAACTCACGCTTCACCCTTTGAAAGACGCTCCCTCTGAAGAAGAAACCGAACTGGAGAATGAGGAGTTGGAGTCGAGTTTCTTCGAGGGAGAAGAGATTCACCTCTCCGAGATCGCCTGTGAACAGATTTTTTTGGAGATCCCTTACCAACCCGTTTGTCAGGAGGGATGCAAAGGGCTTTGTCCGGTATGTGGAAAAGATCTAAACCTCTCTTCGTGCGGGTGTGTGAAGGAGGAACCGGCATCGGCGTTCTCCGCGCTAAAGAAATTAAAGCTTGATTAATACCGCCGTAATCTGTTATGTGGAACAGATAAGGCAATCGGGCCAAGTTCTTAATTCAACGTCTGAAAGTCATTTTAGTAGATGAGAAAGGATGCCTCCGAATGGGAGTTCCAAAGAGGAGAACATCGCCAGCCAAAAGGGGTAAACGTCGAGCGCATAAGAGCTTGAACGCCCCCAACGTCTCGCTATGTCCTCAATGCCATGAGCCCTTACTCCCTCACCATATTTGTCCCCATTGCGGAACTTATAAGGGGAGAGAGGTCATCAAGGTCGAGGAAGAGAAGTAAACTCGTTCATATCACCCCCGGTCTCGGGTCGGGCCAGCCTGACATCAATAGTGGGGATTTGTAACGACGTGGATGACCGAGGGGGATGTCAGGGGAAAGTGCAAGATGAAGATTGCGGTCGATGCCATGGGAGGGGATTTCGCTCCTCAGAATGTTGTTGAAGGCGCCTATTTAGTCGCAAAGAAACACGGCGTCAAGGTGGTTTTGGTGGGCGATGAGGATCAGGTGAGTAAGGAACTGTCCAAATACCCCACCTCCAAACTCCCGATCTATATCCATCATGCCCCATACGTGGTTGCCATGCACGACTCTCCCTCTACCGTGATCCGAAGGATGAAAGATACTTCTATTAAGGTTGCCCTCGATCTGGCAAAAGAAGGTCAGGTCAGCGGGGTGGTGTCCGCCGGAAATTCGGGAGCGGCCATGGGCTTGGCGATGGTTATCTTGAGAAAATTGGAGGATGTGGAACGACCTGCGATTGCCACGATCCATCCCGCGACAATAGGCAACACAGTCCTTATTGATTCCGGGGGCAATGTGGACTGCAAGCCCATTCATCTCGTTCAGTTTGCCATGATGGGCGATGCGTATGCGAAGTATATTCTGGGAAAGGAAGCGCCCCGGATTGGCGTATTGAGCAACGGAGAGGAAGAAGGGAAAGGGAATGAGCTGACCCGAGAGGTCCACGATATTTTATCAGAAACCGATTTGAACTATATCGGTTATGTCGAAGGCCGGGATCTCAACAACGGAGAGGTGGATGTCATCGTCTGCGATGGCTTCGTTGGAAATGTAGCGTTAAAAATAAGCGAAGGGCTCTGGGAGGCCATTCACGCTATTCTCAAGCAGGAAGCGGAGGATAATATTCGAGCGAAGGTGGCTTATTTCCTGATGGGGCGGGCGATTCGCCGCCTGGAGAAAAGGCTTGACTATTCGGAGGTCGGAGGAGCGCCCCTCCTGGGGATTAATGGCAACTGCGTCATCTGTCATGGTTCATCCAACGCGAAGGCCATGATGAATGCCATTCTCCTGGCCTCGAACCTGGCCAAGAACAGACTGAATGAACATCTCATCCAAGAACTCAAGGAGAAACAAGACATGCTTCGTCTGGG
>Ga0187772_10000380_pt1 | contig 19969 bp, 25 predicted proteins | sample 0116_SJ02_MP15_2_FD_133137 | JGI IMG/M metagenome (GOLD analysis project Ga0187772, IMG submission 133137) | Tropical peat soil microbial communities from peatlands in Department of Meta, Colombia - 0116_SJ02_MP15_20_MG | ecosystem: Environmental > Terrestrial > Soil > Wetlands > Peat | place... | reverse complement strand
TTCACCGTCTGTGTCGGAAGTCTTAAAAACTGAAGTTAGATGTCGCAGATTCGATATCTGTAGAGTCACCGAAACGAGAAGATTCGAAATTGGCTAAATCGCATGGATTCAGAAGAAGGACCCGGTCTCTTTTGAAAGCGGCGAAGACAAAGAGGGGTCTGAGTAGCTTGCTCGTAGAATACTCTCCGAAGGACAGGGTTGTCGTCAAGATAGATCCGTCCCAGGTCAAAGGGATGCCCCATCGAAGGTTCAATGGTTTGGTAGGAACGGTGAAGGATATCGGAAGACGCTCTATCACGTTAGACGTCGTCGTGGGCAACAAGACAAAGACACTAGTCGCGAGGAAAGAACACGTCGTGCGGCTGGAGACGAAATGATGCCAGAGGACCACACGAAGAGGCTTCTGACAATCCCAGAAGCACATCAAGTCTTGCAAAAGATCGATGTCGAGAAGGCCGACCAGATTCAGAAGAGAACTCTTGATTACACCGCAAAATTCGCGAAGGCCCCCCCAGAGAATGCCAAGAAACTCCGCAAAGAACTGGAATCAGAGTGTGGACTAAGCGAAGAGGAGGCGGTTGAGGTCGTGAACGTGATGCCGAAGTCCATCGAGGAGCTAAGAACTTTCACATCAGGCTGGAGGAAGTTGCTCCCCACTGAAACCCTCGAGAAGATTCTGAAAATATTGAAGTAGCAGGCTTGCGACCAAGCGTTAAATAACAAGCAATGCCCGAATGATGCTAAAGTTTGGTGATTGTATCCATGGTGCAAGCTAGCGTAACACAGTGCGCATGGGAGCGCCTTTTCAGCTAGGCTCCGCATAGAAGGTGTTGTTCCGGGAAATGTCATCGGCCGACAAGAAGTACGAGGAATTCGCGAGAGTCTTGGACTTCCTGCCACGTGGGAAGTCAGAAGTAATCAAGGGGAGGGAGGGACCCATGGTGGAAGCAATCGGCGAGGAGAGACTGACACTTCTTGAGCTCCTCGCGATGGAGAACCAGAGCTTCGAACCGGCAGAGAGGGTCAAGATTGGAAAAGAGGGGCGGGAGAAAATAGTCAGCGTTTTGGGCAAGCTGACTTACGAGGAGCTCACGCCAGAGGCCAAGACCTCACTCCCTGCTGTGGTGGAAAGCATCGTCATGAGTAGCGAAGCTAAATATGTTGCATACTTTAACGAGTTGCAACCACTTACACCGAGGCTACACGGCCTGGAGTTGATTCCGGGTATCGGCAAGACATTCATGCACGAGATAATCGAGATGCGAGAGAGGAAACCTTTCACGAGCTTCATGGACATACAGGACAGAGTTGGGCTCAGGGAACCCGCGAAGATGGTCGCCAAGAGAATAGTAGAAGAGCTTGCCGGGGAATCCCACATTTCTCTTTTCGTGAAGAAATGAAACGCAGGACCCTAGGCCAGCACTACCTTATCGATGGCGAAGTAGTAAACACAATCATCGGTGACGCCGCGATCAAGCCACGTGAACGAATCCTGGAGATAGGGACAGGGAGGGGCGTTCTGACCAAGCAGCTCGTAAGACTGGGTGCAAGTCTCGAGGGATACGAAGTCGACGGGGAGAACTTCACCGCGACGCTTGCAGAATTGGGACCGGAGAAGGCGGTCATCCATCATGGGGATGCATTCAAGGAGAATCCCGACTTCGACGTATTGGTCTCTAGTCTGCCGTACTCGAGATCGGCGAGCTTCGTCGAATGGATCAGCCGAGTGAGGTACAACAGAGCCGTGGTGCTCCTTCAAGACGACTTCGTAGCGAAGATGATGTCGAAGCCGGGAACCAGAGAATATCGAGCGGTCTCTGTCATAGCCCAGACATCATCAGAGCTCACTGTGTTGGGGCGAGTGGGGAGGAGTTCGTTCTCACCTGCACCCAATGTCGAGTCGATCATTTTGTTGGTCAAACCGAAAAGGCGCCTAAAGGATTCTGAAGTCTCGGTAATAAAACGAATATTCTCCTTGAGAAGACGGGAAGTAGCTTCAGTCGGAGCTACCTTTGGGATGAGTCTGACTGCGGAACGCTACGGAAAGAGGCGCGTCTACTCGCTCACACCTTCGGAGGTCCTAGAAATCTGCGGCCTATACGCCGAAACATGCAATCAGACATGGCGAAATATGAGTTGACGACCTGCCACCTGCTGACATGACAGCATGCTACAGGAAGCGTTGAAACACTCGGCAATGATGTGCATAAGCGCAGATTGTTGTTTAAGAGAGACACGACCCAAGCATGGGTTGAGCTGAGTTGATTCCTGAAGGCACTTCAGTGACCCTAGTCGAACCCAATTATCCTGTCAATGTTGGACACGCAGCCAGACTGTTGAAGAACTTCGGAGTGGAGAAGCTCTACCTGGTAAGACCACGTGTGGATATCTCGATGGCCGCAATCTATGCGTCGCATGCCGCAGACGTCCTCGACCGTGCTATTGTGACTACGTTCGATCGGGTCAGAAGGGAGAATGAGCTTCTCATAGCGACGACAGCCGTTAGGGCTTCTAGGAGGTCGAATGTGATCCGAAGGACAGTAGGACCAGATAGGCTTCATCCCCTGCTTTCATCCTCAACGACGTCGTCCATTGTCTTCGGACGGGACACGACTGGGCTGACCAATGAAGAAATCAAGAACTGTGATGTGACGATGACAATTGAAACGGCTCCGGCCTACCGAGCCCTAAACCTCGGTCATGCCGTAGCAATCGCGCTCTATCTCGCATCTAGGGGGAGACGGAATGGGATCAGAATCCAGAGCCTAAAGGCAAGGGAGGTCTTTGCCCAGAGCCTTTCCGACCTCGCCGTAGCTTCCAAGATGCCGTCTCACAAGGTGAAGAGTCTCTTCGAAGAGGGAAGGAGGCTCGCAAGCACCTCCAATCTCTCGGACAGTCAACTGAATCTGATGACAGGAGTGATGCGTAGAGCCCTCACCGCACTCGGGTCATCCTGAAGCAGACTCGAATACATAGACGGCCCTTTTTATCCAACGCGTGCTTTCAAATGATAGCCTTACCGGATATTGGAAGCCAATCGGGCCAGGTTGGAATAGCCTTAACCCGAGTGCACGCCCCTCCAGAGTCAGAGAGACCTCTTCACCTTCCATAGTCTCGATGACAGGCACCACCAAGACAATCCTCCCCCCTGGCCGGATGACACGGGTCATTGAAGCCAATGCGTCTCCATAAACCTCCCCCGCCTGGCCGATCAAGTCGGCAGCTGTCCGTGTTCTTGGCCTCGCATTAATCGTCGGCAAGAGCAGAGGTTCTGACACTATTGCGTCCACTTTCGACCCCCGGAGCATCCCAGGTAGCTCCCTAGCATCTCCTACCCTGATGTCGTACCCCCAATCCTTGACGCTACCGACCAGCCATCCAAGGTTCTCTCTGGCATCTTTGACTCGGTTCGTCTTGGCATCGAGTCCTAGACACCGCATCGAACGCATGAATGCCTCCGCCAGAATGGTTCCGGAGCCGCAAAACGGGTCGAGAATTGTCTGGCCCATTGTAAGACCGGAAAGATTGAGCAGAACACGCGCGAGCCTTGGTGACATTGAAATGTCAGAGTGCGGGGTTGGCTTCTGTGTTCCGCGGTCACGCATTGACACAGAATCCGGAATCCAAACTGTTGGACCTAACCCAATGCCGCCGTGATATGGAAATGCAACAATGTCAAGGGCCGATCGTGACTGCACCTGTTCGGAGAGCAGCTCATTGTCATCTGGCCTCAAAAGATGAGCCTTGCGAAAACCGGCCCTCTTGACCTCGTCGAGCAGTGCTCTTACGATGTCTTCGTAGTCATCTGTGTTAACATCATAGCTGCTGACTGATAGAGTCACCTTATCGTGAAGGAGTTCTGTAACGCCTTCGACCAACTTGGCAACGCCACGGGAAGGTTCCTCTGATACAGCCATGAGTGGGGCTATTTTGTGAGCCCCAGCGAGGTCTGACAACCGCTCTTGACCTGGCCGTCTGATGCGCAGGACAGATATCCGATCACATGGAACTTCAGCCTTGAGGAGTGGGCCCTCAAGGACAGAGCAGGCTTCAAGCAAGGAAAGCTTTCCAAAGACGAGCACCAACCCTACCTCGTCCGAGTCGATGAGACGATTTGGTAGGACGAATGGCATGAGGCTTCTCGACTCGGCGGCGGTATTAAGCGTGAAGATTAATTAGGGGTCTAAGTCGGCGAGTCAGTCTCAACTGAGCGGCATTGCATGGAAAGAACTACCGGACAATAAGGGGGATGGCTTACACAAGTAAGAAGTTCGCCCCCGGAGCCCCAAACCCGAAGGTGGCCAGGTTCACCACTGGGAAATCAAGCCCTGACTACGACTATGTGGTCAGGTTGATTTCAGAAGGAAGGGTGCAGATCAGACATAACGCCCTCGAAGCTGCTAGAGTCGCAGCAAACAAGAAACTGGCACTGATTGGCGAAGAGAACTACCATCTCCTTGTGAAGACCTATCCACACATCATCTTAAGGGAGAACAAGATGATTGCAACAGCAGGTGCTGACAGACTTCAAGAAGGGATGCGGAAGGCCTTTGGAAAGCCGATCGGCCTCGCAGCGCGGGTCGAGATTGGAAACGCTGTTCTCGAACTTAGCGTGAAATCCGAAAATCTTGAGAAAGCTAAGGAGGCCATGAAGGCGGCGTCCGCGAAACTCCCCATGAAAACACACCCGGAGATTATCCAGTTAGAGAAGACGATGACCAGTTGACTGTAAGGATTGACGAGGCCAAGGTCTTTGATGTAATCGAAGCCAAGAGGCCTTCAGTGGTTGTTGTAAACGCTCCGGAAGGGCTCCTTAGACAGACGAAGGACTTGATGGACAGGGTTCGAGAGAGATACGGGGTGATTAGCATTCTTGCAGGCGACAGCTGCTTTGGGATATGCGATACAGTCGACGATGAGGTGGAGAAACTTCATGCGGACCTTGCCTTGCACATCGGTCATAATGCGATGGTCGAGACTGTCGGAGACTTTACCTATTTGATAGATGCCGTTGACGACGCTGACTTCGACGAGGTTGTGGAAACAGCTACGCCACTTCTGGCACCCTACCATAGGATAGGCATCGCGACGTATAGCCAGCATTTGCACCAGCTCGGGCCTGTCAGGACGAAACTGGAAGAGAAGGGGTTTGAGGTCAAAATCGGGAAGAAAAACAACTTGATGATGGAGGGCCAAGTATTCGGGTGCGATTTCTCGACATCGCAACCGCTCAGCGACGAAGTTGACGCCTTCGTATTCCTCGGCGAGAGCGAATTTCACGCGGTCGGCGTGGCACTCGCAACTGCGAAGCCGACATTCATGCTTGACCCTCACATGAATGAAGTGACAGACATGCAAAAGGCTGCGGAATTGAGACGGAAGAAAGCGATTCTGGCTGTCTACCAGGCGTTGGATGCGCGTGTCTTCGGCGTGATCACCGGCCTAAAGGAGGGTCAGAAGATGCTTGGTAGGAGCAAGTGGATATCAAAGAGGCTTGAGATGAACGGCAAGAAAGTCATACAAATTGCGCTCAGAGAAGTAACCCCCGAGAGGCTGGCACCACATCGTGATATAGAGGCCTTCGTGCAGACCGCGTGTCCGAGGATATCTATCGATGGGTTCGGTTTCGACAGGCCTGTTCTTTCGATACCCCAGGCTGATGCACTGGTGGCCCTGATGGAAGGGAGGGGAATAGGAGAGTTCTTGCAGAGGCCGAAATGGATAGAACTGACTGTTGGGCTGGTGCCACGATGAAAGACTCGAAAGTGAAGAAAGTTCTCCCCGGCGATAAGATTGCTGTCTCGGAGGAATTCCTCCCAGGCAAACACACTTACGACGATGCGGGCTTCATAAGGGCTCTTACGGTGGGGGGTGTCAAGCTAGACGTTAAGAATATGGAGATTTCCGTCAATCCGGCTGTGGAAGCATCTACGGTCAGGGTTGAGGACTGGGTGACGGGCCAGGTTGAGGTCGCACAGTCGAATTCGGCGGGCCTCAAGATCTATTACGTCAACGGAGCTCGGATGGACAAGGACTTCTCGGGAACGCTTTCACTGCGTGGGTTTGGAGGAGGCCGAGGAACCAGGAAGGGACCGCCGGTGAAGCTTGGAGACATAGTGAGATGCAGGGTCTTCAGTCTTGTGAATGGCATCATCCACCTTGCGATTGATGAACCGGACATGGGGGTTGTCCACGCACTCTGTGGCAACTGCGGAAGGCCACTTCTAAAGGGAGGAAGAGATAAGGCGAAGTGTGACGAATGTGGTAATGTTGAGGATAGGAAGCTAGCGGCCGACTTTGGGACCGCTCCGATTCGACCGTGAGCTTATTAACAAGACATAGAGGGCAGGCTCGGAAAATGCAGATTCAGGCTACCGTTGAAGACGAGAAGGGCCTTGTCGTGGAGATTACAGGTGAAGATTACTCGCTGGCAGAAATCGTTCATTACGAACTCCTTGAGGAGAAGAGCGTTACCTTCGCTGGCGTGCTCCCACCCCACCCACTAATCAAGAAACTCGTCCTGAAAGTCAGATCGCAGCGGACCAGGCCTGAGAAGGCTTTCTCCAACAGCGTAGAAAGGGCTGTTCAGACGACCCAAGAGCTCCTCGCAAACATGAAAAAGGCGCTCGGCGGTGGGCCCAGCTGAAGTTCTGTCCAAAGTGCGGCACACGCATGAAGCTGAAGCAAGTAAAAGGCCCCAAGGAACTGTCCATAACCTACGCTTGCGACAACTGTGGCTACTCAAACAAGGCCGGCAAGACTGTGACACAGGCGACAGAAGAAGACTTGGCGAACGTCGCCCCAATCAAGGTTGTCGGAGACAAGGAAAACAAGTTGACGTCTCTGCCGACAACTAAGATTGATTGTCCGAAGTGCGGGAACAACGAAGCAATGTGGTGGTTCTTGCAAACAAGAAGCGGAGACGAGCCCCCGACCCAGTTCTACAGATGTGTGAAGTGCAACCACACGTGGCGGAGTTACTCCTAGAACTCATTCGTCGCGGGTACGTACTTCAACGGCATTTCCACCAACGATGAGAATCTCCGCATTTACCGCCGGAAGCGAAGCTATGTCTTCTACTTCGAAGGGGCCGTAATGCCTGAGATCGAGTCCAACTAATTCGTCGACGTGCTTAATGAATTTCACGATGACGCTCCGCTCAGTTTCGCTCTTTTGGGCGAATTCTATGAATGACGGCTTGCCCGCCGAAACCGCCTCTACAAACGCCGCAAGTCGCTTCGCAAACTTCTCCTGTAAAAAGCAGACGTAACGTTCTTCCGGAAGCAATTCGAATGACAGATGCTTCTGGATCGCTTTTTCCGTCCTAACGGTTAGCAATTCCCACGTCATCGAGTCTATCATGTCCACTTGCCTAGCAATCAGCCTGTTTGCAACCTCTGAAGCATTTGAACCTGTTGACCTCCTAATTCTCTGAGTGTATGTGGATATCTTAGAGTAAAAGTCGTGAGGCAGTTTCTGCAACCCTGCAGTGTCTTCCTCAGAATCGAGTGCCCTCTTGAGGACCTCCAACATCGTACCTGTCATTCAAGCGACCTCCGCAAGCCCCCTTGTTAAGATGAACACCGCAGCGTATGTGGGAAGCTCAGCGGTCTGTGATTTGAAAGGACCAAATTCCCTTCCTTTGATCATGAATTTGGGACAAAAGCCGACATTGAGATTGACCAGCTTCTCACTTAGTACTACTGGATCCTGTTGAGGATTGAAATTCTCAATGGATTCGACGCGTAGCTTACACATGCCCGTGTTGCCATGCAGTGTCCCTGCGAGCCTGAATACCCTGTGGATATCTGTAGTGACGGAGGAATCAACCATCGCTCTCTGGTACGTGATGGAGTCTGAAACGAGTCTCTGAAGAGTTCCAGTGTACCCTTCCCGCTTCTCGTTGACGTACCCTGCAATCCTTCCAATCCACCCTCTATCTTGAGATCTGAAGTCGGACTTCCTCCTCTTCATGACCGAGACGATTGTCTGGGGCGGCGGCAGGGATGCTCCGAGCATGTAGTCTGCCACTTCAGCCCGGCCGGTCTGGTTGAGAGAATAGAATCTCTCATCCGAGATTTGAAGGTGGTATCCTCTGTTTCCTGAGAAATACAGTTTGATGGACTCACGCGGCACTCCGAAGTCGTCCGCAAGAAACCATACGACGCGCAGCGCGTGGTCCCTGGCTGCCTCAAGGCAGGTCTCGCACGTTCCGTGGAATTCGACGGTAGAAGATTTCGCGCATCGTGGGCATTGCTGAGGTCTGGGGAGCTTCCCTGAAGAGTTGCAATTTCGGCAATACCAGAGGTCATGGTTTCTCTTGCACATAGTAGGGATGTCGGTCGCGTCTATGTCGAAAATTAGCTCTGCGCCCAACCATCCCTTCTCTTCTATAGGAGCTGTTGGAGAGTCATACCTCGCATTCGAGCAGTAGACCGATGAAGGCGATTGCTTCAGTATTTCTGCAACAGCTTCACCTTCACTTCTGAACGAAAGATGTCTGACCATCCCGCCTCCAAATGGGATGTAACCGAACTCTCTTGATTGTATGTCATCGGGAAACTCAATCGAGTCGGCCCATCTAAAGTAGTACTCTCTGTAAGCCTGTTTAAGGAACAAAACTGTTGCAGGATTCAATCAGATACCCTCTTCTATAGTCAGAGAGATAAGGTGTCTGGCCATCCGAGGGACGTATAGGCTGACTGGCAGGAGTAATTGTGCATTGCATTATTCGAGTTGGGATTCTGATTCGGGTCTTGACCTGCCAGCAGCATGGGCTTGGATGGAATGGAGTTGGCCGTCCAACAAAGTGAGGGGAAGGTCAAGCCATCCGACTGGCGACTAGAGGACGTTTGCTATCCTTGCAGAACCCTGAAGGAATTCTGTTGGCGTAGGAAGAGGTTCATCTGGTCAGACGGATCAGATTACCGTCGATTAGTCGTTAACCCGTGGAGCTAGGAAGTAGTGTATGCGCGCCCCTTGATCATTAAGCTTGAATTCTAAGCGGATTGGCTTCTTCGTTGAAAATTCTGCTAGCAGGGTATCCGACACCCCCCCCATCGCCTTTGAGATTCCCATGAGATAGTCAATTGAATATGTCGCCTTGCTGTCCGCCGCTACCTGGAGGTCAAGCACATCAGCATCGTTCTTGTCGAGAGCGATGTCTGCCTTGCCGACATCCGACTTGCCGGAAAATGATAGTTTGTCTTTCGAAGCTTGGATTGTTACTTGATCCGACACAACCGAGATGTCACTCAGGAGCTTCTCGAAAATGCTCTTCGTCAGCGTGACTTTCGTGTCGAACTCTAATTTGGGCAAGGGGGCTGCTCCGCCAGTGCTCTCGATGAGATGGACTGCGAATTCTCGTTTGTAACCATTCTTGAGTGTCACCCTGATTGTCTCCTCTTCATCTGCCGCAATCTCCACACTATCCTTACCGTCGCTCCGGCCAATTAGTTTGACCAGATCCTCAACTCTTAGACAGAATTTGAAAGGCTTGTCTGCTTCGTACTTCTCGAAACTCGAGTTGGGCATCAGGAGATCAACGAGAGCGACATGAGAAGGGTCCATTGCTCTAAAAGTGAGGCCCTCAGTTGTCGCGTCGAAAGTCGCTTCTTCAACGAGAGTCTTCACCGCTGCGGCAACAGCCTTCCATTCTTGTGAGCTCGATGTCTTAGCCAGGAACAAGTTCTGGGAAGTCGCCTTGTGCTGCCTCATCCCATTGGCATAATAAAGATTGATTGGAACATAGGAGGGTAGATTGAACAGAAGTGAAACTCACCCTCGACGAAGGTGAAGGGAGGCATCTCTCGATTGATTGTGAGAGAGTGTTTACCGCATCATAAAGGACCTGATCGCCTCTTCAGTCAGACCCAAACAATGGCCAAGGCTTTTAAACTGATTGACAACGACGGCCACTTTGTTCAAGTGAGAAAATGAAATTCCCGAAAGAGATGCGCACCTTCTGTCCATACTGTAAGAAACATACTTCTCACTCTGTAGCCCTTTACAAGAGAGGGAAGGAGAGGGCGGGCTCGTGGGGGGCTAGAAGACAGGCAGGAAGGAAGAAGGGATACGGGGGGCAGAAATTCCCTGAATTGATTAGAACGGCGAAGACGACCAAAAAGGCTACCTTGCGTTTGAAGTGCAAGGAATGTAGCAAAGAGGTTATGAGAGATGGTATCAGGTTGAGAAAGGCGGAGATAGCGGTATGAAGCGCGAAAGAGAGCCAATACCTAAGATGAGGAGTGAATTCCTCCTTGTAAAGTGCCCAGACTGCAACGAGGAAAGGATTCTCTTTTCCAATTCCGCTAAGGATGTGGGATGTAGGGGTTGCGGACGAAAGCTCGCTGAAAGCAAAGGTGGCAAGTCGGTTGTACTTGCTACACTGCTGAAGCGACTGGGTTAAGCGGACCATTATACAGAGCATAAAAGGAACCTGAGCTGCCATTCAAGGACTCCAGAAACCTCTATTAGCCGAAAGTCAGTGAGGCGCGTCAATTGAGCACGGAGAAGCCGATGCCAGAAGGCGGCGAGGTGGTAGTTTGCACCGTAAGGGAAATCACATCGCACGGCATCTACGTCAACCTTGATCAGTATGAAGGCATGAACGGCTTCTTGCACGTCTCTGAAATTTCCACTGGGTGGGTGAGAAACATAGAGCGTGTTGCAAAGGTCTCACAGAAACTAGTACTGAAGGTGATCAGGGCCAACAAGATGAGGAGAGAGATTGACCTTTCGCTCAGACAGGTGACTAACGAAGAAAGAAGGGCCAAGGTCATTGAATGGAAGAGAGAGGAAAGAGCCGTGGCAATAATGAGCACAGTGAAAAAGAAACTCGGTCTTGACGACGTAGAAACCAACTCGCTGAAGGAGAAGCTAGAAGAGCAGTTCGGGACGCTCTACGAGGCGTTCGAACTGGCTGCGAGGAAGGGAGAGAAAGGCCTCGGCCAGTTGGAACTGCGAGATGGGGTCGCGAAGTCAATAGCAGAAACGGCTTCTGAGAAGATAATCCCCCCTAGCTATGAAGTCGGTGCTCTCGTCGAGATTTCATCGAGGTTTCCTAACGGCATCGAACAAGTCAAGAAGACTTTGATTGCGGCCTCCAGTTCGCCATCGGCCGAAGTACACATCACCTATGCTGGCGCCCCTAAGTACAGGATCAGGGTCATGGCAGATGACTACAAGCAAGCCGAGAAGGCTCTGGACGCGGTCTTGGAGAAGATCAAGGACGGAGCAGGTAAACATGGGGTTTTCAGCTTCAAGCGAGAGATATCCAAGAAACACGGTGGAGCCTCTTGAAGAGCTTGATGTTGAAGTGCGTTGAGTGTGGCAGATACACGATTAGTCTAAAATGTCCTGCCTGTGGGGGCAAAACTGCTACCGTTCATCCCGCGCGATTCTCGCCTGACGACAAATATGCGCGTTATCGAAGTCCGTTGGCCTACAGAGAGCTAGGCTGAACGAGCTGGTACAGCAATATCGCGTCAAAGCAACTTATCTGACTGTTGCCTGGGCATGCAAAGGGGGTGCTCATACTAGGAGAAGCATATACGAGCCTGAAGGGTCCGGTGTCGTTGGTAGGATAGGTGTAGCTCAGAGGGTACTTGAATGCCTCTATTGGCGGTGCTCCGTTTGTACCGAACTGGTATGTAGGCGAGAGGCTGACGGAGCTCGTCGTGCTATTAGAGGTGCTTACGATGAAGCCGGCAAGTTTGAAAGGAAGCATCTGGCCGAAAATCGTGTCGTTAAGAGCGTAAGGCGTCAGGTTGAAGTCGTCGACGTTCTCACAGCTGGGCGATATCGCAGGACATTCCAGGAACTCTGACTCATTGAGGCCCCCGATTCGGATGAACCACTGCTTCTTGCTCTCGTCTCCGCCTCCGGGAGTGAATCCACTCCCGCTTGGCTGGTCTAGGATGTAGTAGTTTGACGTCGTGCCGCTGGATCCTTGGAGTTGCACAATGCTGCCGGTGATGAATATTGCTACGTAAATCGCCCTTTGAGTGCCGTTAGGGTCTCTACCCATGTCTTCAGCCATTTTAGCCGCCTGAGTAGAGTTTGACATGAACATCCGGCCAATTTCAGCGATTCTCGTCGAGTTCAATGTGCCGTTATCGGCGACGGTTGTGCGATTGCCCATCACGGCGAACCAATAACCGTAATCCCACCAAGAGATTATCACCGCGTTAGCCGGGGTTGATTCACTGACCCATGAGAGCGTCTGCCTCCAGTCACTGTAAGATGCCTGCGAGAAGATAGTCGCTCCGTTAACAATACTGACTGCGCTGTCGGCCGGGCTCTGATCACAGAAGATGGTGTTTGAGGATGTGCAGGGGATAGGATTCGGTATCCAGAAAGCACCTGCTGGGAATGCCATGAGACCAATTATGGCTATTGTGAACACGACCTTGACTTCGTTCCTTGAAGTTACGGTCTGTTTCTTCTTAACGAGCGGCGTGGCACTCGGTTTGACTAGAGCGAAAGCCAGCTCCGCGAAACCTATGCCACCGAGGATTGCGAACCCTATCGAAGAATAGACCAAGAGACGAGAGTAAGCGGCTGAGAAATAGATCCCCGTGAGCGCGAAGATAAGCGAATATGCCATTGGGACACCTCTACGCCTGAATGCAATCAGTGCGCCAGCCACGCCAAAGCACATCAACACGGCGTATGAGGTGAAGTAATCTGCTCCGGTGGGGAGAGCCTGCTCAGCGACAGATTGAATCAGTGCATTCCCGCTTCGGGTCCAAGGCGCGATCACGGCTAGGTATCTGCCAGATATACTTGTGACATCGCCGAATCCTAGGACAGCGAGGCCCGCGAGCGCGAAGGCAAAAAGGAATTTGAACAGAGTCCTTCTGTATTCGGTAGGCTTAGTCCAAGTCTTTGCCCACTGGGCGATAAGGATGAATACCGTCCCGCCGATCATAGCTAACCCTACAGGGTTCGTAACGATCTCTATGCCAGGCCTCGGCATCAAGGCACTAACGAAAAGCGTCGTTGCGGTGAAGGAGATAATCGCAGGAGAGAGTGACTGGAGGTCAAGGTTCATGAACGGGATTATGATAAAGAGGAGTCCGAACGCGCCGCTGAAATAGTCACCACCTCCCCAAGACAGGGTAGAGTAACCAGCGAACGCACCCGCGAGTATAGCCCTCATTACTCTGCTCCGGATCACCCTGTCCTTGTCGAAAACAGTCAGCATGAAATAGCTCGCACAGACGAAGCAGAGTATGGCAAGCGGTTCCGACTTGAACCAGCCGAGATTGCCTCTTTCTATTAGTGGGGGAGAAACAGCGAAGACTAAGGCCGCGAAGAGGCCCGCCGCGTCGCCTCCAATTCTCCTGACTAGGAAATAGAACAAGACTGACGTGATGGCCCCCAAGAAGACTGGAAGAATAACGAGGAAGTCGTACAACGAAATTTGAACCCCGAAGACGTCGTGAACCAATAAGTACAACGCGGCACCACCAACCTGAAGACCGCCTTGGGAAGTTGCGGCAACGTTCCTCCCTTCGGGGAACCATGTTCTGATATCGTGCCAGTAGAAGTAGCCCTGCAGGTTGTGGCAGGCCGTCAAGACCGTTGGGCCGCAACCTGACGGATTGTTGAATAGAGCGTAGAGTAGACCGTGCTGCTGGGCCAAACTAACTATGTGCGAAGCAGCATAGTAGTCATAGTAAGGATCGAATTCGTTGAGGTAGAAGCCGTACTTCGCAGCATAAGCCCTTATCGTGACAGCTATCACGAATACAATTGAAAGAACCATGGAAATCATCAGAGCCCGCCGCGACACGGTCGGCCTTCTGATGGCGGACCTGAGGCCTCCCAGAGGAGAGTCCAATTTGGACAGCAGGAGCTATCGGGGTATTTTAATTATGGCCTTTACTTCAGTACCGAACCAACATGTTCCGAGTACTGTATGGCGCTGAGAAGTTGGGCCTTTTCTGAAGCGAAATTGAATGCGTTTACATCGATGAGCCACCCTTCCGAATATGGAGACTTGTTTACGAGTTCCGGATGCGAGTCCAAATTCGTGTTCACCCTTGCTATGGTTCCGGAAATCGGCGAATAGAGCTCCGAGACCGCCTTGATGGATTCTACTGTCCCCATCGACTTGAACTGCATAATCGTGTCACCGACCTTTGGAGGCGCAACGTAGACGACGTCATTTAGCGTCTTCGCCGCATAATCTGTTATGCCGACTCTCACGTACGCGTCGACTTGCTTTGCCCACTCGTGCTCTTTTGTGTAGAGAAAATCATCAGGAATCTCATATTCGCGCAGCTTCATGAGGCCAAGCGGCCGAACGACAGTCTATTTACTATTCCTCTGTCTCTTCCATCCGTAGATCCGTTCATCGTAGAACGGAGTCTTCACCGTGTGCCCCCTTTGAACAGAGCCACGAATAACGACCCGGACTGCTGCGCCCGGTTCTGTCCCAGCCGGTTTGAGCCTGCATAAAGCAATCCCTTTACGCAGAACAGGAGAGTAAGTTCCGCTGGTTACGGTCCCTGCTTCATCAGAAGCCCCGAGCACGTTGAAGCCATGCCTCGGGATGCCTTCGTCGACTACGACACCCCTCCTTATCACTTCGGTGGGTTCAGACTGGAGTTCTTCAAGGGCTTTTGAGCCGACATAATCTGTCTTCCCGGACGAGATGACCCATGCGAGGTCTGCCTGCAACGGATCGGTCCGCTGGTCAATATCTGATCCGTGTAACGGGAACCCTGCCTCTAGTCTGAGGGAATCCCTTGCCCCAAGGCCACATGGCTTGGAAACTTCGGCGAGTCGCTTCCAAAACTCAACCGCCTTTCCTGGGCTGTCGGTCGATGCGCCCAGAATAATCACTTCGAAGCCGTCTTCCCCTGTATATCCTGTCCTCGAAATGATTGACCGTTGCCCGAAAGTGTCGGCCGTCGAACAGTGGAACCTTTTCAGTTGGCTTAGGTCTGTGTCGGTGAATCGTTGCAGGGTCTGTTGTGCTGTCGGTCCCTGAACTGCGATCATCGCGCTCGAATCGGTCAGGTCGCGTATCAGGACGCTTTCAGGAGGATCATGGTTGCTGAGGTGTTCCACGTCGACGGTGGCATTAGCCGCATTGACTACCAGCATGAGTTGTGTCTCATCTAGCCGGAGAATTACTAGGTCGTCAATAATGCCAGCACGGTCGTTGAGCAGAAGCGTGTAGAACGCCCTCCCTGCTGGTTGCTTCTTCACTTGAGTCGGTACAAGTCCTTCTATGAACGAGGCTGCTGCTTCACCATTGATCAACAGGCGCCCCATGTGGGATACGTCGAAGATTCCGGAGGCGTTACGGACGGCCATGTGCTCGTCGGTGGTGGTCGAGTACCAGAGTGGCATTTCGTATCCCGCGAACTCGGTCATCTTTGCGTGCGTGGAGTGGTAGTCGTGAAATTGTGTTATCCTCACCATGTTCAAACCAACCCGTCATCCATTTAAGAGGTAATCGCCTAAGAGTTATTTTCGTCAAAAACGATAACCCCATGCATTGCCAGACCGGCGTGCACGGACGGGCGGTGTCAACCTAAGTGCTTTCAGAAACAACATCCGACATGGGATACGTTTGAGAATAAAGTTCAATCATGTTTGAGGGCGTAGCGCGAATGCCTGAATACACTTTTAGAAGGCCTCAACGAAGTCAGCCCAATGACTTACGAGATTGCTTGCATGTCGTGTGGGACGTCGCTTTACTCTGGTTTCGACCTTCGACCGCCGGGCGATGTGCTCAAGGCAGCGGATTACAGATGTAAGAAGTGCGGGACAAAACTCTCCGTGGAAAAGTTTCGCGTCGACATCAAGAGAGTAGAAGGATCGTATTCCTAGCACGAAGATAGACATAGTAACGTCTCGCTGAGTCCATTGACTAGTCTTGCCTTCCGCCACTTCAGGCTATACGCTTGTAATCTGTGAGAAACCCGATGCGGCCAGGCGTGTGGCCGAGGTGCTGTCGAGTGGGACTGCTCGAAGGTCGTCGACAGACGGGATAGAGACATTTAGGTTCATAAGCAAGGGAGAGGATTTCGTCGTCTGTTCGGCTCAAGGACATGTCTACTCCATCGCTGACCCATTCAAAGAGAGAATCGTTTATCCCGTATTTGATGTTGAGTGGTACCCGGTTAATTTCATTGGGAAGGGGAACGCCTATGCTGCAAACAGAATCAATGTAATCCATTCGCTTGCTACAGGGGCGTCCAGGTTCATCAATGCTTGCGACTTCGACCCCGAAGGCGAAACGATCGGCTTTAACATATTACGATATGCATGTAAAGACAAAGAGAACGAGGCTTTTCGGGCTAAATTCTCAACCCTCACGAAGGATGAGGTGGTATCTGCTTTTGGTCAGGCAAAGTGCCAGACGGGACAGGGGCAGGCACGCGCAGGCAGGGCCAGGCATACCATAGACTTCCTCTGGGGCATTAACCTCTCCCGTGCGCTCTCGCAGGCAATGCAGAAGTCTAGAGTAGAACGCGAAGTAATCAGCATGGGGAGAGTCCAAGGCCCCGCACTGGCTTTCCTTGCCAACAGAGAGGCAGAGATACGTGAATTCGTGCCTAAACCATACTGGAAGATTTCTGGAGTCTTTAAAGGGAAAGGGGCAAGTTTCATCGCAAGTTATTCAAAGGAACGAATCAGGATAAGAACCGAAGCCGAGGAAGTGAGGATGGACTGCGAAGGCGAGCAAGGGGTCGTAACAAACGTCCTGAGATATGAATCCAGTGTGCAGCCTCCTCCTCCTTTCAATACCGGTGATCTCCAGAAGGAAGCTTACAGGACCCTGAGGTTCTCACCGAGTCGCACACTCCAGATTGCCGAGAAGCTCTACTTAGCAGCTCTCATTTCGTATCCAAGGACCAACAGCCAAAACCTACCGCCTTCGATCAATTACCCGACAATCCTCCGCGGACTCGGGCGGCTAAATCAATACTCGCAGGCGGTAGAGGTCATCTTACGAGGCGCACCGAAACCATCGCGTGGTCCAAAGACAGATTTGGCTCACCCTGCAATTTACCCCACAGGCGAGGCACCAAGAGGACGCCTAGGTCGGCCTGAAAGTGCCATATTCGACCTTATAACGAGGAGATTCCTCGCCACGTTCGGGCCTCCCGACAAGAGAGAACGAGTCGAAGTTAGATTGACGGTCGGAGGGCATAAGTTCATGTTTCGAAAGGAGCGGATCGTTAGACAAGGCTGGACTGGCGTCTACGGCAAATGTGTGAACCCAGACACCAACAATATGCCAGAAATAATCAAGGGTGACAAGTTTAGGGTTACTACTGTAGATGTGACTGAAGCATTTGAGAGCGGGCCCACCCGATTCAACCAGAGTACTTTGTTGGAGAAGATGGAGAGGGAAAACATTGGAACAAAGGCAACCCGGGCCGAAACCATCTCGACGCTCATAGATAGAGGCTACGTCGAAAGTGGCAATGACATGAAAGTGACGGACCTAGGCCTGACCGTTGTCGAGGCCGTGGAGAAGTATACCCCGGCCATTCTGACAACGCGACTCACGCGAGACGTAGAGGAGAAGATCGAGAGGGTCGAGGCCGGGTCTGAAGGAGACGCTGATCTCATCCGGGAAACAGTCCGCGTCTTAGTCAAGGGACTCGCGGCGCTAAATGCAAACGAGGATCAGATTGGACTGAGTGCGGCACGCACCATCGCCCACGCGAAAGCCAGCGTGTTAGGCTCGTGTCCAATCTGCAAAGTCGGGGAACTTCGAGCGATAAGGTCGATGAAGACCAGGAAGAGGTTCGTGGGATGCTCGAATTACCGTCTCGGATGTCGGGCATCCGCTCCTCTTCCACAGCGTGGTAAAATTGAGACTACGACGAAGCCATGCGATGACTGCTCCTGGCCGGTCGTTCTCGTAATTGGCGGTGGAAGACCATGGAAACTGTGTATCAACCCCTCGTGTCCAAACAAGAAACAGAGGAATCGACCGTGAAGTGTGAAATATGTGGTAGGGGAGCGACGACTACCATGTGCAAGTACCATGAGGAGGCGAAGCAGAGAATTAACTATGGATACCAGCAGTGGGTTAAAGCCTACGGGCGGATAGGAATGAAAAACTACTTGGATAAGGTTAAACGCAACGATCATACAGGCCAATGGGCAAAGGAAGTAGCAGAGATGATGCTCGAAGGTCTTAGAAATGATTAGAGCTGTAATCAAGTCTGGTTATTATGAGACGGTCGGTGCCATGAAGAGCCTCTTTGGGGGCTTCCTCGGCCCTCTCTTGAGACGCGGGAGCCTTCTCCCGTTGCTGTACATCATAGTGGTGGTCGGACTAGCTGGTGGGTTTGTCGACGCCCTAGCATATCCAGTTCCGAACCAAGGAGTGCTGGTATACCCGAGTTCAACGGCGCAGACAATCCCAGAAGCGATTTTGGACTCTTTCGTCATACTCCTTGGCGGCGCGGGCATCTATCTGACTTACATGAGTGGGAGACAGACTACCAAAGCCAGGGCGGTCAATATGTACCTAGGGCTGGCACTTCTGTTGATTGCTGTGTCGACGTTGGCCGGCGTGCAACTTCTGTTACTCAAAGGAGTCTAAGGTGGAACTCGTCTTCGGGCCAGAGCATTCCTCGCCCGCACTTCAACGACAGCCCGTGGCGCGAGTCTTCTACTAGGACTGTCGCGTCGGCGAAATCCGAAATTGAGCCTCCACCGCCGATTTTCATTACTTTGTCGCGGCCATACATGATGACCATGACGACCTTGCCACTAGCCTTGGCAAAATAGGCGAGACAAATCATCGCAAATGCGACCTTCCTAGTCCTGGAACCCACACCTGACGACTGGAATAGGTGGTAGAGCGTGTTTAGACTCTGGACCATGATCACCTCCGAGTCCGTTTTGAAAACCTTAGAGAATTCAGACTCAGTGTTAGCGAATGTGTCGGGCACATGGATGCAGACTGATTTGGCGGCAGCTGGGGGAAGATATGCAAGGATTTCATATGAATTGGATGAGAAGAATGCGTCGATATCGAGGACTGTGCAGCCTCTTGCCGCCGTCGTGGCCGCGGCGGTCATGCCTTTCATGAGCGAGAGATTGGTCTGTCTGTCGTTGACGAGGAAAACGATGGTCCTGCCTCTGAGTGGTTCAATGAGCAGTCGTGCCTGTTCAATGCTAAGACTCATTAGAGCTGTGGGCTATCGTACGGCGACCTGGGTATTTCAGAATGAATCGGATTTGCGTGGTGACAGCAGAGGCTGGTACCTACTTCGTGATAGTTTCGAGGTTGAGGCAGGCAGGTCTTCCTTTTGCAAGTATGCTTCCAGGTGATCGATGCGAAGGTTGTGCACTCATAATAACCAGCTCCAGAGAATTGACGCACCCTGGAGAGAGAGCCATAGCTCTGGAAGACCTTGATGAGAATCCTGGTGTCTTTAAGGGTCAGCTCCTCTCAAAGCTTGATGAAGGCCGTGATGTGCTGCTTGTTGGGGTCGACCCTGGAACGAGAATCGGACTTGCAGTCTTCTACGGAGAAGCGAATCTAGAATACAGTACTTTCAGCTCCGCGTCTTGGTTGAGTCGCAGAATCGGAGTGTTCGTCCGACGCGTATCAGCAAAAAGATCGGTTGTCAGGGTGGGAAACGGCAGCCCAGCAATGGCATCCAAGATTGTTGACCTGCTGAAGAAGGAAGCAGGGAATGCGATTATCGAACTGGTGGACGAAACAGGAACGTCAGTCAGAAGAGTCAGGATGAAAGGGATCCAAGGCGACCAAGGTGCAGCAGCCAAGATAGCGTTCAGAAAGGGTGAAGTCATCGGTTTGCCGAGCTTCAGAAGCCCTTTGTGAGCTCGAACAGACCATCTAGGTCATGGACCCTGAAATCCCTCCGTAAGTCGCGATGGCAAACCGCCTGCCTGACCGTCCAGATCGGGCCCGTCGTGAGTAGGAGTGCAAGCTCTCCCCTTCCCCGGTCTCTTG
>Ga0187772_10000378_pt1 | contig 20001 bp, 19 predicted proteins | sample 0116_SJ02_MP15_2_FD_133137 | JGI IMG/M metagenome (GOLD analysis project Ga0187772, IMG submission 133137) | Tropical peat soil microbial communities from peatlands in Department of Meta, Colombia - 0116_SJ02_MP15_20_MG | ecosystem: Environmental > Terrestrial > Soil > Wetlands > Peat | place... | reverse complement strand
GTTTTGTTGAATAATACCAGCGAAAATGTTTTAAGGTTTGTACCGCCTCTTGTCATTAAAAAAGAGCAGATAGACGTGGTAGTCTCGGTGGTTGGAGATGCCCTCAACTTACATTCCCGGTAAAACAAGCGAAGAGGTTGCGCGTGTTTATGGTATAAAGCCAGAGAATATAATCAAACTTGGTTCAAATGAAAACCCCCTTGGTGCGAGTCCCAAAGCTGTTGAGGCCATAATTAAACACGTACATGAAATCAGTGTTTACCCGTCGCCTGGCTACCACGATCTGAAATATGCCATCGCGAGCTACACTGGATTCCACACCAGTGAGATTATGGTTGGAAATGGCTCGGATGATCTGCTTAACATCCTTATACGACATCTTGTGAAACCGCAGGACACGGTCGTAATACCCATCCCAACATATTCCTATTATGAGGTTATAGTTGGAACAGGACACGGTAAATGCGTTTTTGTTAATAGGAACCCCGATTTTTCAATAAACGCGGAAAATGTTCTAGACGCTTTGACTGAAAGGACAAAGATAATTTTTATTTGCTCTCCAAACAACCCGACTGGGAATATCATCCGAAACGAGGAGTTAGTTGAACTACTCCAATCGACAGATTGTTTCGTAGTGCTTGACGAAGCTTATGTCGAGTTTTCATCTGAAAGCTGCATAAACCTTGTCAACGAATTCAACAATCTCATAGTTTTGAGGACATTCTCAAAACTCTTTGGGCTTGCTGGTCTGAGGCTTGGGTACGCAATTGCAGACGAACGTATCACAAGCGAGTATAATAACCTTACATTAACATTTTCAGTGAATCAACTAGCTGTCCGAGCCGGTATAACGGCGCTCTCTGATGGACAGTTTATTGAAAAAACGCTCGGTGTAGTAAAAGAGGGCCGTGAATATCTCACTAAGAATATACCATTCAAGGTTTATCCATCAGAAGCTAATTTCGTGTATGTAGACGTGACACCATACACTTCACAAGAAATTTCTGAGCACCTGCTGAAAAATGGAATGATAGTGCGAGACTGTTCAACTTTTAGGGGATGTGGACAAAACGCACTTCGAATCACCGTCGGACAACCTTGGCAGAATGTTAGAATTGTGACTGCTCTCAGTCAGTTTCTAATTAACAAATAAATTTTGATCTTGAGCGGTCAAATGGATCACGTCTATGAGGATAGCGTTGACGGGAACCCCTGGAACAGGCAAAACTACAGTGAGCAACATTTTGAATGAGCGATACGGGATAAGAGTGGTGCATCTCCATGATATTATAATTGAGGGGCACTATTATCTCGCGCGAGACAAATCCCGTGACTCTGTAATAGTAGACATCCCATCGCTCTTGAAGCATAAATTTGCAGAGGACTGCTTAATAGAGGGGCACCTTTCACATTACCTTCAAGTAGACCTTGTAATAGTTTTAAGAGCAAACCCTGAAGTGATAAAACAGCGACTTTATAGAAGGGGCTATCCCGAGGCGAAAGTCATCGAAAACTATGAGGCTGAGATTAGTGACGTAATATTGATAGAAGCACTTGATATCCAGAAATTCGATAATATATATGAAGTTGATGCGACACATACATCAGAAAGTACCGTAGAATCAGTGATAGATATAGTGTGCGACAGGGATCGAGCCAGCTTTCGACCTGGCAAATTTGACTGGACTGGTTACATTTGAAAACATGACGCTCGACGCATTTCGGAACAAAATCTCCCCAATTATAGACCCTCTTGCAATAAAGCTGTACAAATTTGGATTCCGTCCTAACCAGTTGAGCGGGGTTTCGCTTGTTTCCGCTTTCATTGCAGGATTTTCATTTTATCTTAACTTTTTGCCCTTGGCCGTGATTGCTACTGCTTCAAATGCGCTGTTTGATGGGCTCGATGGGCCTCTTGCTAGAGTTTCTGATAGTGCATCTAAGCGCGGTGACCTTGTAGACCACGTTATTGACAGATATTCTGATATCTTTATTATCGGCGGTATATTTTTTGGTGGTTTTGTCAGTTGGCAGATCGGAATCATTGCCTTAGTTGGTATCCTAATGACGAGTTATCTTGGCACCCAAGCCCAAGCTCTTGGCATTGGAAGAAATTATGGAGGGGTACTAGGAAGAGCTGACAGGCTCGCGATTATATTTATCGTTGGAGTGTTGAATATAATATACCCGGCAAAAATCGTCTGGTTTCCGTTACTCGGCTGGATGATGATCGTATTTGCGGTTATAAGCAATTTTACTGCCTTTCAAAGGTTTCATGCTGCATTGCGCGAACTTAACAGGTAAAACGAACAGTAATTAAATGAGGTTCAAAGAACATTTTTAAAAATTCTGTAAGAATACATCGTGGGATGCAAGAAAAGCGAAGTAACAAACAAGCTCATCATTACTCTTGCCGCTATCTTGATTAAGAACAACGGCAAGAGAATAACGCGGGTTATGATTAATTTTAATGCGCCCGACGTCTAAGCAAACATCGAACCAACTTGATGAGACTCGATGTTGGGCACACCCATCACCTTTCTCACAGCATCTTCAAAGTCGGATGCAGTTACTGACTCTCTGTCTGCTCGTATTGCGAACATCCCAGCTTCCATTGCTATAGCTTTGATATCCGCACCACTTGCCCCTTCTGTGAGTTTTGCAATTCGCTCCGCATCGATTTCATCGGCAAGGTTCATACTAGAAGTATGGATCTTTACAATTGATGCCCTTGCCTCACATGATGGCAGTGGAATCTCAATAAGGCGATCAAACCTCCCAGGCCTTAAGAGCGCAGGATCGAGTATGTCACTCCTATTAGTAGCTCCTATTATTTTCACGTCTCCTCGGGATTCGAAACCATCCATCTCTGCGAGAAGCTGCATGAGGGTCCTCTGAACTTCCCTGTCACCGGACGTTGCACTATCGAGGCGTTTTGCTCCGATAGCATCAAGCTCATCTATGAAAATAATGCTTGGAGTCTTGTCCTTCGCCATCTCAAAAAGTTCGCGTACAAGTCTCGCCCCTTCTCCAATGTACTTTTGTACAAGTTCGCTCCCGACAATTCTTATAAACACGGATTCAGTATGCTTGGCAACTGCTTTTGCAAGAAGCGTTTTACCTGTGCCAGGCGGACCATAGAGAAGAACACCTCGGGGCGGTTCTATCCCTACTCGCTTGAACAGCTCGGGCTTAAGAAGGGGCAATTCTACCGTCTCCCGTATCTCTTGGATTTGTGAGTTTAAGCCGCCAATATCGTCGTAAGAAACGTTTGGGGAGTCAATAATTTCCATACCGTAGACAACAGGGTCCTTAGATGGCGGCAGTACTCCAACTACCGACAATGATTGCTGATTCAATGCCACACGTGCACCCGAAATGAGCTCCTCTTCGATAAATTGTGAAGCGTTTACAACAAATTTCGGACCAGTTGAACTCTTAATCACCACTCTCTTGTCATCCAGCACATCTAAGATTGTACCTACTAGCAATGGTGTGCCTTTCAACCTTTCCAATTCACTTCTGAGCTTTCGAACCTCTCGCTCGTATCTAACCTTTTGATTTTCGGCTGACCTCTTTTCGTTTTCGATTTTACGATTCGCTTCACGAAGCTTAAGGTTACGTTCCTCAAGTTGACGAACGCGGTCGAGTAAATATTCTGAAAAATCATTGTCCTTTCTTTCGCCTTCATCAATAGAGTCTACCACTATATAAATCCCCGAATAATATTTAATGTGGCATGCTATATAATATTTTTTCGAGGGAAGTTATGCATTGCGAACTTTGCGGCAAGGAAATTGCTGGAAAAGCAAAAAGGGTGTCTATCGAAGGTGCAGAGCTTGAAACGTGCTCGTCGTGTGCTGAACTTGGCACAGAAATTAGGGCCATTGAATCAAAAGGAGCGTGGAAAAGTCAGAGAGCAATTGTAAAAACTCGCCCGCGTTACCGGGATATATACAATCAGATAGAGGGGGAGCTCGATCCTGAATTCGATCGAATAGTAAGAGAAGGACGTCAAAAAGCAGGACTTACGCAGGAGGCGCTTGCATCTCAAATTATGGAGAGGGCCCTTGTAATAAAAAAGGTTGAAAGGAAAGAGCTTATCCCAGACGATAAGTTACGAAAGAAGCTTGAAAAAGCCCTTAATATAAAACTACTCATCGACATGAGTAAAGAACAAATCGGAAAAGATAAAAGACCTGGAAACTTAACGCTTGGAGATATTGCTGAGATCAAAAAAAGCATTAAATAACATGCTAAGGCGTCTTCATATCTATTTTTTTAACACATCAGCAAACTTACTCTTACCAACGTGCGCATTGTGAACTGTTACTACTTCTAGATAGCAATACCAGAATGAGGGGGTTTTGGAACATTTGACCTTAAGATATGGCGAAGATATTAAAATTGCAGTAGATCTCGTAAAATCCGGTGGTGTGATCGCTTATCCTACAGAAACAGTCTATGGCGTGGGTGCGCTTGCACTACAAGTGCCTGCTATAGAAAAGGTAATAGCTCTAAAACGAATGGGACCAAAGCCGATTTCGCTCGCTGTCTCAAGCTTTAAAATGATCAAAGAAGTAGCTTTTGTTGATGATTTTGACATTTTAAAAGATCTGTTACCAGGCCCTATAACAGTGATTCTAAGGAAGAGAGAGACAGTCCCGGACATCTTAACGTCAAGCTCTCGTTTTCTAGGCATCCGCTATCCCACCCACAAGATGGCTCGTTTGTTGATTGCCAAGGTTGGAGCGCCTATAACTTCAACGAGTGCAAATATTACTGGCTTTGAGGCGCCCATGAATGCCCAAGACGTCAAGATTAATGTCGACTATATATTGGACGGAGGAACATCAGTTTTTGGCGCGTCAACAGTAGTGGACCTTGTCAATAAAATAATAGTGAGAAAAGGTGCAGCATATGAGCGCGTCGTCGAAAAAACTGGAATACTATAAAAAAGCTGGACAAATTGTTTCTAAAGTGCTTGAAAAAGCGGCGCTTTCTCTGCACGCGGGAATGTTCATTCTAGATATTGCAGAGATGGCTGAGCGGGATATTGTATACCTTGGAGGGGTGCCAGCCTTTCCATCGAACATATCTGTGAATAGTGAAGTAGCATACAATACACCACCTGCAGACGACACGGTGCAGGTGGAAAACGGAGACCTGGTTAAAATCGATATAGGCGCACACGTTGGTGGCCACATAGTAGATCGAGCTACCACTTGTGAAATCGGCACTAGCAACCACTCAAAGATGATAAGCGCGGCTCAAAAAGCATTAAACGAAGGAATTCTACCAATCAGAGGTGGTTTAGCAACGAGCATCATAACCGAAAAGATTGAAAGCTCGATTAAGTCAACAGGTTTTACGCCAATCTGTTCTTGCAGGGGGCACACTCTTGAGAAGTATGCACTTCACGGCAAAGTGAGCATTCCAATATGTTTCGATGTGGGTGAGGACTTTACATTGCAAGCAGGCGATATCGCTGCTATTGAAGTGTTTTTAACTAACGGGACTGGTAAAATTATTACAACCACTGCTGAAATATATTCCGTAAAAATGGAATTTGATGTGCGAGATCTAGATTTTAAATCTCGAAACTTAAGATCATACCTAATTTCGCACTATGGACAATTACCGTTTGCTTTGAGATGGTTACCTGGTGAGCATGCAGAAAATGTTGGCAGCATCGACGAGCTTTTACGGCGTGGGGCCCTTATACAATATCCAGCTTCAATTGAATCAAGTGGCGGCATGGTAGTGCACTTCGAGCAAACGATCGTAGTGACAAAAGATGGCTATATCGCGCTTTGATTGTGCACTTCGATGGTTAATTTGCCTCGGGTGATGTTTTTGAAAAGGTATATGGGTGCCCTAATAAACCCATTATAACTCAAGTAAAAAGTAGATCTACGCATTTGTTAAAAATTGGATAAAGTGTAGTTCAAAGTTATCTAAAGAGATGTCAGAGTTTAGAAACATCTGATCACCGCAACTCATCTCTGAAGATCATTAGCTTTTACAAGCTCCTTATTTCAGCTATTTGTTTTATTACTAGAGATGAACACATAATATTCAAAACAAGCGGTTCTCGTTTAGCAGAACACTATTGACTCAACAACATTGTAAAATGAACTGGTATGGCAAAATCCAAAGACATACTATAATACTGTGCTTCTTCAGTAAGCACATTAATTTGTTGATAGTCGCTGTAAGACGTGAAATTTAATAAGAGATTGCATCTGTTTCTTGTTCCACTTCGTCTGTTTCTTGTTCTAACGTCGTCTCATCTTTTTTCCTCCACATTCTGACGCCAGCTACAGCGAACAAGATTGTAGATGGGATACCAATAATAGAGGTTGCGAAGAAGATTCCAATTGCACCGATTACAAGTAATACAACACTAACCGTCTGTGTGGAACTGCGTGAACGCGACAATAGGCGCCAAATTGCGCTGGCAGTAAGTAACATGGTACCAATCGTTCTTTCACGTACAATGTACATTTTCGGTGTTTGGAGAGACGGGGGCAATCCTCTTTCTCCGACCCATGCTCCGGCCAAAGCAATAAATGAAAAAACAAACGCAGCTATTCCAGACGCATAAAGATACGACGTTGTTTGTCCCGCAGCAGCAAGTTGTTGCGGCGTATAGATAATGGTAGTAACAAAGAGTTCATAAATGCCAGCAAGGATTCCTAGGATCGTGCCGATAATACCAAGTGTAAATACCTTGACCATAATTATTGCCTCACGTGAGCATCTTTTCTTATTGACGCAACTATATATTTACAATCCCCTTACTCTTTACTGATATTAATGCTTTTTCGAGCACATGGTGTTCCAGTATTTCTGTTGAGAGATTTACTAAATTAGCTACAAACTAAGTTCGACGACGAGAGATCTTGATAAGCTAGCTCGATAATCCACGGGAGCCTCACTATAATTGTTTGATATCTTTTTTAGATATGTACCGCATCTTCTTTTTCAATTCTTTCTAATGCCTCTCTTGCTGTTACCCTAACATCTTCAAAATCATCGCTCAATGCCTCTCTTAAAGGTAATACTGCCGTTTCATCACCTATCTTTCCGAGAGCGTCTGCGGCTCTCTCCCGAACGAACTCGTTTTCATCCTTTAGAGCCCAGATGAGCGGTTTAACAGCCCGAATATCTTGTAACTTTCCAAGTGCATCTGCTGCGTTCCATCGAACGTCTATATCTTGGTCTTCCAACGATTGAATCAGCCGCTGCAGTGCCTCTTTATCCCGCAAATTCCCAAGCGTTTCCGCAGTGTTCCTTCGAACGTACCTATTTTGATCGCATAAGGCCGTCGTAAGGGGCACTAACGCCCGAACATCGCCGATTTGCCCGAGAGATAGCGCCGCATTCCATCGAACAAACCAGTCTTTGTCATTTAAAGCCTCACTGAGCGGTATTACTGCCTGTGGTTCTCCTATCTGTCCGCGAGAGCCTGATGCAATTCTACGAACATGTCTGTTTTCATCCTTCAACATGCGGATGAGCGACGTTACTGACCTTTCATCTTTTATATTTCCAAGTGCCGCTGCCGCCTTCCTTCGAATGCTAGGATCTTTATCCTTTAAATTCTGAATAAGGTGTTCCACTCCTATCTTTAACCTCACTATCTTTTTTAAGTCTATACGTACGTGAATTACGCGCTGAATATATTTTGACATTCTTTTTAGGTATGAATCTTGGATTACACTGTAAGTAGATCCCTGTCGCTCAAGAATTTCCCCCCGTTACTCTGTTATTTACCTATAAAGGATGTCTGAGATGTCGACGTAGCAGATGCAGTAACGCCCTTGCTGCATTGTTGCAAGGTATTAAGCGGTCATAGTGTTTAGAAGTTAGTGTGAAACACGAACCAATTTTTGGGGAAGGATGATGGCCAGCGACGCCATTAGAATTAGAGATTTCATCATCACACAGGATGACTGGATTTTCGCTGTGATCGGCTATGACAATAGCAGCGATATCCAAGCTTATTTGCGATATGTGCCGGATGAAGATGGTGACAGGATTCGAAGTGACGGCAAACGCTTTAAAAAAGTAGGATTTGATGATGCCTACCGATTATTAAAGAATTCGAGGCCCAATTATCTAAATAACTCGCATTTAGTTCCATTTGAAGATGTGGCTGAAGTTAAATACCCTCAGCAGTTCGTTGCAACGACGGACGATGAAAAAGTCTTGAAAATAGCAGAGTTGCTGGAAAATTATGGAGTTGACCGAAAAGATATGGGCGTCACGGGTTCAAGACTTGTCGACCTTCAAGCAGAAACTTCAGATGTAGACTTCGTCGTTTACGGGAGACATAGCTTTGAACGTGCGCGGCGCGCGTTAAAAGACGCGACGCAGAACGGGGAGTTGCCTCGAATAAGTGCTGAAATGTGGTCGAGAGTATACGAAAAGAGGAGGCCAGAACTGACATTCGAGGAATTTGTTATGCATGAAAAGAGGAAATGGAATCGTGGCGTAGTAGATGATACCTACTTTGATCTTCTTTTTGTGAGGGATTACAGTGAAATAAAGATAGAACCTCAGGGAGTAGATGACGGCTATGTTGAGGCGAAAGCTTCAGTTACTAATGTTGACTTCGCTTTTGATAATCCTGCAATTTATGAGGTAGACCACGATGAGATAGGTAAAGTTTTATCATACACCCATACCTACGTAGGACAAGCTCTTGTTGGAGAGATGATAGAAGTTCGAGGCGTTTACAATAAGGCTGACGAAAAACGCGTTATAGTTGGCACTACAAGAGAGGCAAAGGGCGAATGGATAAAATCTTGTACACTTCTTTCCGGATCGGCAATAGTTTAACTGTTTGATTCTTCAAACTATGAAAATCTGAAAATTGCAGTACCATTACTTAAAAAAAGGTAAGAGATTCGCATTTCTTTTTATCTTTTTGTTAGTTGTTGAAATATATTAAACGAGTAAACGCATGCATCAACACGCATAAAATATGTTTGTGAGTTTTACAGGTGTAAATTAGAATTGCAGAATGATTCACATGTGGATTTCTTCAAAAAAAGGAATTCAATTCTAGTGTGAATGTTTCTATGTTTAATGTTGATTCCTGTAAGGTTTTGTCAAACACTTTTTCTTTTTACTGATAAACAGTAAGAATATATTGGAAGAAGAGTGGACTCATATGAGGAGATAAGTCAAGAGTTATAGTTTTAACTATTTCTCTAGCAATTAACTGGAGTCTTTCACAAAGAGTGGCTGAATTCGAAGGTGTCTAAGAACATGCAACGTAAACATAAAATCACGATACCATTCGACCCAGTTACCAGTAATTTCGACCTCAACGGTCTGCAAACTCCCATCAGCGAGATTATAGGCATCAATGGAGACGAACTAATTCGGACATATCTTGTCCCAACAAATGTCGTTGTTAGAAGCGAGAAGGCATATATGACCTTAAACCTTCAGACTAATAAGATATATGAGGTTAATACAAGGGCGGGAAAGATAAAATACGTAAAAGTTGGTAAACGTGGAGGACTCAAAATGATGTCAAAGAAAGACGTCAAAAGTGAGATGGAAGGTTTAAAAGTGTTCCGTATTATGGAACAGATGGATGACAACAATGATATTAACGACCGTTGAGCGGAATATCATAATTTGATATTAGTTCTGGCAGAAACTGCTTATTGTTAATCACGAAGATTCATATGAGACAAGTATCTAAGATAGATCTCTGCTGTTAGATCCCACAAATTTATTTTTATGAGCTCTAATAATTAAAAAACACTCAATTCAATCGCTATAGCACTCTAGGGTTTTTTATCCTCAAAAATATCGCCCTCACACGTGAATTTCTTACAGATGAAAACGTAAATGGAATGCAAGACGTGTTTATAATGTCTTGATACAGCATATAGATGTACTTAAAGTGTTGCCTGACATACAAATAGAACAACGCACGAATGTCAAGAGCTGCGATTCTAAGCACCAATGAAAAATAAAAGGATGGTTGAACGAAGGTTTTGCACGCGAAAATTTTCTATGATAAAGGAACAATTCTAATAATGGGTGATTTGGCTATTCCCAGTTCAAGCTGGGACTCAAGGGCTGGAGCATACAGAGCGATGGCCTTGTTTTATCGTGATATCATTGAGTATCTCAAGAGAAGCAACGTGAACTACGTTGACGACGCTCTTGAGCTGCTTCCAACACCTTACCTTCAATGTAAAGTTAAGCTCAAGAACTTTCAACATGAAGCATTAAAGGCTTGGCTTGATGCTGGCAAACGAGGCACTGTTGTCCTACCGACTGGCTCTGGAAAGACAGTAATCGCTGTTGCTGCAATTTCTGAACTGAAAACGCCCACAATAGTCATTGTTCCCACACTCGATTTAGTTGAACAATGGCAGCGAGTGTTAACTAATGAATTTAACATTGAAATTGGAGTATATGGCGGGGGCGAGAATGTACTACAGCCCATCACCGTTTCGACTTATGACTCAGCCTATCTGCGGGCTGGAGAGCTTGGTAACCGATTCGGCTTAATCATATTCGACGAAGTGCACCATCTCCCTTCCACAGGTTTCCGCCACATTGCTGAGATGTTCGCTGCTCCTTATAGAATGGGATTAACAGCAACGTATGAGAGGCAAGACGGGTTACATAAAGATCTCCCACGCCTCGTAGGGGGAAAGGTGTACGAACTGTCGGTCGAACATTTAGCTGGCCGACATCTCTCGGAATATGAACTCGAAAAGCTCTATGTTGACTTGACGCTAGAAGAAGAGGAAGAGTATGAAAGGCTGTATAAAACTTTCATTGATTACCTTGTGAAGCGTAATATCATCCTACGGACCCCTCATGATTTCACCAAATTCATTATGAGAAGCGGCAGAGATCAAAAGGCTCGGCAAGCACTTCTTGCGAGGAACAAGGCCTTGGATATTGCCCTTAACTCACAGAAGAAACTCGACGCCCTCGAGAACATTCTTTTGGATCAGCCAACGGAGCCGACCATCATCTTTACGCAACACAATAAGCTTGTCCACCGAATCGCTCAAAGATTTTTAATCCCATATATTACGCACGTGACGCCGAAAGATGAGCGGAAAGAGATACTTGACAACTTTCGTGCAGGCAAATATCGGTTGATAGTCACGTCGAAAGTTCTAGATGAGGGGATAGATGTCCCAGACGCCACTCAAGCGATAATATTGAGTGGGACGGGGAGCACAAGGGAGTTTATACAACGCCTCGGAAGAATTCTCCGCAAGCGTGAGGGTAAGAAGGCTAAACTCATAGAAATCGTCACGAGAAACACGGCTGAAATGAAGATGAGCTCGAGACGCAAACAAACGCGGAGGGATGATGCTTCCATCGAATCTACTGATTACTAAGTCACGCGCCGGCAATATAAGACCAGTGTTCGCGCCATCTGATGACCGCTATGTAGCTCTAGCGACGGAGTTGATCCAAACATTTCAAGAGGCGATTGGCAAGCGAAAAGGCGAATTGTATGCGAACCTTGTGCTATTCGAGGAGCTTGATTTCGATTATAGACTAATTCGCGGATTGTGTGTACTGCTTGAGAGGAACAGTAGCTTTGAAGCTCAAAGTCACATAGAACCAAGAATTGCTAGAAGAGCCGTTTTTCGAGAAGCGAATAAATATCCACTTGTCGCAACAGGAGAATTGAAGCGTCACATTTTTGAAACAGTGGCTTCAACTCTGGAGGTATCTTCGAGACAACTTGAAGAATCGTTGTGGAGTGACATTGACGAAGCTCTAGTGCTTAAAGTATTCACGCCCATCGAACCCGTTGAGTTGCTAAAGCGCTACAACCTAAGTTTAACACAGACGTTACTTTTCAAGGCAGTAACTTTGGACGTTACAGTCAGAGAGAACTTTCAGCAGATTTTCAGACGCATCAAGTATCTAGGATTGATGTATTCAGTTGAGAAGGATGCCGACATGGTCACCATTAATGTTGATGGTCCTATGTCACTGTTCAAACTGACGGATAAGTATGGTACATCCTTGGCTAAGCTGCTCCCCACTATAACAGAAACTCGTAAGTGGAGCCTTAAGGCGAGAATCGTTGTAGGTGAACGACATTCGCCCCGCCTTCTTCAACTAAATTTAGACAGCACTGTTGTTAAGGACCTCTTCCCTTCTGCGGAATCTATGCCCGGCAGAAGAGTGTTCGATAGCTCTGTTGAGGCTGGATTTTCGCGATCTTTCACGTCACTGAGAACGGGGTGGAGTCTTACGAGAGAGCCCGAACCACTCTTGGCGGGGCAAGCGGTTATGATTCCTGACTTCAGCTTCGAAAAAGACGGTATGACGGCATATCTGGAAGTAGTTGGGTTCTGGACAGAGGAGTACTTGAAAAAGAAGATCAAAAAGCTCAAACAGCTGGAAGTTCAACATTTGATTGTCGCTGCTGACAAGAGTCTGAATTGTTCCTCTTTCAGAGAACTCAAAGGACAGGTCATCTTTTACGAAAAAAAGGTGCCACTCAAGCCAATATTGGAATATTTGAAAAAGATGGACAAAGAGCTTGTAGCTAGACAGTCTGTATCACTTGAGCATGTGGAGATAGCGTTTCAAGAGGATGTAGTAGAGATGCAAGATTTAGCACAGCAATTTCATGCTTCAGCGGAAGCTATGCGGCAGCTACTTATAACGAGGCCCGCTAAGGGATATCGAATAATAGGCGACGTATTAATCCGTGAAAAAAAACTCAATGATATTTCGGTGAAACTCTCTAAACTAGACGATGATAGATTATCAACAGCTTTAAAACTCATTGAGGGTGAGGGTGTTAAGGCGCCTTACCCAATTCTACAGGCGTTGAAGTTCACTGTGGCGTGGCATGGCCTCGATCCAGATAAAGCGACTATTAGGAGAGCTTATTAAGTTTTAATTGATTATTTCGGCCTAAATGTCCTTGTGGGACACATACTCGTGTCCCTGTCGCCTTGGACTTCGTGTCCGAAGCAATTGCCTTTTACTTCGTCGATCGGTTCATAAAATTTGCATCCGTTGCATGTTGGCATTTTTTACTCCTGTATGTACTATAATAAAAAAGTGTATAATAATATTTTCTTCTGAGATAAAATCGAACACTAGATAATTTCATTTAGATGTGTCTCCAACCCATTCCGGATGACGATGCGATTTATAAGCCTTTTTGCAAGTCCTACGTCACTAGACTAACTCAATCAATGAAGCTCGAGTGAAAGTGGGGATTTTGATGCCGTCGCAGTCAAGGTGCTATTACGTTACAAGCTGCACTTGAAAGAAATCCGCATTCTACGGGAGCACGACGTTTAAGAAGTCCTAGTGGGGTTCGCCCGCGGTATAAACGTTTCTGCTGCAGTAAATAATATCCGCTTCAATAAAATGAGCACCTGCGAGGTCACGCAAGTGAAAAGTCAGTAGTAAATGGTAATTAGATAAAATTTGCGACAGTCGCAGATGAATTCGCCGGAGCCTGCATAGATGGTGATTTTACTAAATACACCATTCCGATCGTGAGTATCAAACTGAAAAATGCGTGCCTAATGCGCTTGCACTTCAGTAGATGCGGCAACTGCAGTGGACAAGACAGGTACTCTCGGTTTTCCAAAAATATATTTAGAATGGACATCAAACGTCAAATGAGTGTTAAATACGATACAATACAATACTGATGACTATCCGTAACGTAAAGGGTAACATAAAGGAAGTGAAAACCGACGTTGCTGATTGATACATTTATATCAAATCTCTTGCCAGTTGCACAAATCTTGTTCAACGCAGCCCCAGCAATTGAAAAACAGATTCTAGACATTATAACCGGATTCCTCCCATCGGTGAGCCATTGAAAGATAAATTACGGCAACCTCCCACGAGTAATGAAGATAGGGGATATCTGCACATATAAATGTGATTTAACAGGAGAAGTAAAGGAACGTGTGGAGAGCATTCACTTCCTCTTGACAGCATTGCTGTCTGCTCCCCGCTGTGGGTGAGTTTACACATCAGCTGCTGTCTAGAACTCTGTAATATCGCCCCCCACACTTCCGCCTGAATTAGTACTCTGTTATATCTTTCTACCCGAGTTCTCGAGGATCGCCGATTTTCCTCAGTTCATAAAGAATGAACGGAATTATCAGTATACCTGTTGCCAGTATGACAGCATATGCTCCAATGACGTTGTAAAGGGCAAGTAACACGGTGAAATATATGCCGCCGTAAAGCGGCACAATTCCCCATAGTATGAACTTGTGGCTCCGCCAGTAAAACTGCACCAACTGCTTTTTATCCATGGGAAATCGCAGGTGATGGTATAGTGGGGGCAAGATGAAAATAAGAGTCGCAGAAGAAGAAAAGGTAAGTGCTAAAACAAGGAGGACATGTCGGACAACTCCGGGAAACTGAGGTGAGTATGCAATTGATACGGTCAACAGAAAACCAAGAATGAGTCCTGAAACTGTGGTAAACTGCCGTGCCTCTGCAAGTATGTCACTTATTTGAACGTCATGATCTTTGATACTGGATTGCAGTTCTTCCTGAAGACTGTTCATTGGTGCGGTGCCCATTCGTATCCACCTTGCTAATTCGTATCCACCCTCAAGCGACTCTTTTATTCACAGTATCTTGACCGCTTGTCTTATGCTCCATTTTTTAAGAGATCGTATATATAGTCGCCTTATTAATGCGAATTCTGAATGACTTTGGCTTTGCCTTCATCCACCTGTCTGTAATGGAGTTGCCCGATGAACTCCAAACAATGACGTTTATCGAGAGCAATGACAGAACCTATGTCACAAAGGCCTAGACTATGCTCAGTGGGAAAAGCTTCGCGGCTAGAGAGAAGTTTCAGGCTTAAGATAGTCCTCGTTTTTGCGTTCTTGATCGCAAGTGTCTAATGGTGTTCTTCGCCGCCGCGAGATCAGGTTTTCATATTGACATTCACTGTTGGAATTAGGACAGTCATTGATACCCTTTGAACAGAGTGCTCAAAGAGCAGGGCCTGGCAGTGAGCTAGAACGTAAAGGACAACTCTAGAGGGATAATTAAGTAAGTAGCTTAAAACATTTATGAAAAAGAGAGAAGTATCAACATCCCGCATCAAATGAGGGGAGAGAGACGAGTATCCCTCGATCTTGAACCAAAAAAGTTATTTTCATATTACATCACACGGAAGATAAGGGAACAACCAGGCAATTTTTCCCACATTGCTCCGACAGCTTCGTGATGTTTTCAAAAAGCTCAAGCCAGTTTCGCGTTAAAATATAGTACCATAATTTACCTCAATCCTCACGTTTCAATTCGGCATTCCTCTATCATTAATTAAGCGGTTAATTCTGGAGAGGAATAAGCGGGATATCGCGCCCGACAGTGAGTACTTCGCACCCACCCTCTGTGATCCTCACCCGTCCTCTACCCTGTACCCACCGACGTCGGGTACAGCCAAAACGGCGTGGCCTATGCACACCGTCATGTTCGGCTTTAAAACAATGTCTCCATGTTGTGGATAATGACTCGGATGTGGGTATTCCTCAAACTCAAGTCCAACACCGTGGATGTAGCCGGGGACGTTGTATTTGCCAAATTCTGTTTTTTGAGTGAATCTACTATGTATTGCGTCACGTCTTTTACTTTCCATCCCGCCTTTACTTCTTCAATAGCGCCCTTCGGAGCCTCATTGTATGCCGCAGCAAGCTTGATGAATTCAGTACGTATAGGTATTGCAGTCAGATCATCAGATGCATTTCCACGCACCGCTGTACGTGCCATATCACACGCGTACTTATTAGCTACCGGATGGAGATCAATTACGACTGGGTCGCCGCTCGCAATATTTCGGTGCGACACAAATCCGTGAAGATGTAGCGAATTCTCTCCAGAATTCACAAATGTAATGGCTCCGAGCCGTTCGGACCCTGCCTTTCTCATCGCGTATTCAGATTCAGCAGCAACATCATTTTCAGTGACCCCCTCTTCTAAAGATTCTACCGCAGCCCTCATGCCCATTTCGGCAACGTATGCGGTCCTCTTCATACACTCGATCTCTTCATCAGACTTTATCATGCGAAGGTTGCTCATAATGTCGTCATTTTCGACCATAGTGATGTTGGGGTTCAACTTCCGGAACCGATACACTTCAAAGCCTGGAGCTGTATGGGTGGCAAAGCCAACTGTAGCTTTCGCGAGATCGTGAGACCGCATCGACGTAAAGAAGTTCTGCATCAGTTCTTGCACGCTGTTCCAACCGCGAACGTCTTCAACCCACGTATTCGCCTTTACTTGTTCCACTTCAGGTCCAAAGACAATAATCGTTGGATCGTCATCTCGATAGAACAACATCCGGGCTTGTCGTCGATAGTTTCAAGTGATGTAGTAGTAGTTTTCAACCCCTGCGATGAGCATTGCATCTACGCCTTTTTGCTCCATGATAGACTGGATTTGTTCTGCTCTTATTCGATAATCCACCATTATCTCAACCCCACGTGGTCATGCTTAGCGTTATTTTCGTAGTCCTCTAGGCTTGCCTGCTCACGCGCACGCTCTACGAACGAATCATCGTCAGCAACATTTTAAATTTCTGTATCGCCCTCAGTGCGTGAGGGACATTTGCAGGCATGATGACCATTTGGCCCGTGGTAACGTGTAAAGGATTACCTCCAATGATAATTTCAGCCTCTCCATCTATAATTTGCACGACTGCATCATAAGGTGCCGTATGTTCGCTTAAACCTTGTCCCATATCGAATGCAAATAACGTGATAGTTCCTACTTTAGTGTCTACTAAAGTCTTGCTTACCACAGAATTGTCTGAATATTCGATAAATTTCGACAAATCTAAGGCCTTTGCTTTATATGATTCTATTTCTCGGGTCATCTAAATTTCCTCTTACATTAATTTGGCTTTAACATTGTTTAAACGTCGTCAATGAGCACCTCGATATTACATTCTCATCACAGTCAGTTATTCTTTAAAAGTTCAAATAACACAGTCGGATGTTCGCAGCTTCCTATCTGTTCACGCCCCCATCATGCGTTTTATGTCCTCGTCTGGTGTGCTAATAAGTTTGATATCGTAGGTATCGACAAGCACCTTTAGAATGTCATCATTAACCCATGCGGGAATGATGGGTCCGAGGTAGATGCCCTTGAGTCCAAGAGCAAGCAAGCTCCACAGGATTGCCACTGCCTTCTGTTCCATCCAGCTCACAACAAGTGTCAGTGGCAGCTCATTTACCCCAACACCGAACAGGTCTGCAAGCGCTTGCGCAATCTCTAAAGCTACGATGGCATCGTTGCACTGTCCCAAGTCGATCAGCCGTGGAATCCCCTCGATATCTCCAAGATCGAGGTCGTTAAACCGGTACTTACCGCAAGCTAGCGTTAATATGACCGTATCCTTTGGGAGCTTCTGCACAAATTCACGGTAGTACTCCGCCTTTTTAATGGGGGCATCACAGCCTCCGACGAGGAAGAAGCGGCGAATCTTGCCTCCCTCGACAAGTTGCTTGATTGTATCCTTCAGAGAAAGAATCACAGAGGTAGAGAACCCTGTCGTCAGGACGTAGTCTCCGGGCTCATCCTTAAGCTCTGGCAATGATAGCGCCTTCTCAATGATGCGGGTGAAATCGTACCCCTCAATATTCTGAACGCCAGGTAGGCGAACTGGACCAGTGGAGAACATACGATCTTTAATGTCTTCTTTTGGTGGAAGGAAGCAATTAGTAGTGCCGAGAATCGCCACCGGGTATTTGGGAAAGAGTTGTTTCTGGTCATACCATGCCTTTCCTAAGTTACCGACGAGGTTTTTGTACTTCTTTAATCCTGGATAGCCATGTGCTGGCAACATCTCCGAGTGGGTGTACACGTTGACGTTTGTCCCGTCAACTTGTTTGAGCAATTCTTCAAGCACTTTGAAGTCATGGCCTGTAATGAGGATGCCATGGCCTTTCACCGTACCAGTCTGCACCGTGGTGGGCACTGGCTCCCCGTATCGTTCGATGTGGGCTTTCTTTAGAAGCTCCATCGTCCTTAAGTTCATCTCGCCAGCCTCAAGTGCAAGCTTGAGGTACTCTGTTGGATCAAAATTGACGTTCGTGAGCGTTGAGAAAAATGCCCGTTCTATGAAAGCATCGACCGTATCGTCTGTGTAGCCAAGCTCTCTTGCATGGTAGAGATAAGCACTTATCCCTTTTATGGCAAAGAGCAGGTTATCTTGCAAGCGAGCGATCGTCGCTTCTTTGCCGCATACTCCTTTTAAGGTGCACCCAGTCTCACGAGCAGTCTGGGAGCACTGATAACAAAACATGTCTAATTGTTCTTTTGCATCCATTTTAATACCTTTTAATTTATTCGTAAATTTTTGAGTTTCACAATGCTTTCTTTGTTTCGTCGACCAGCAAGACGCATAAATCAATGTCCCAATCGGGATAGCTTGAATTAAACGTCAAATGTATCTAGTAGCACTCTCCCTCATAGAGCACTATATTGCTTTAATTTTAACTACTTTTTGCAGCAATTAAATAGTTGTTTTTTAGCTAAATTAAACCTCAAAAACGCCATAATTCCCTTATTGATTTTATCTTTTCACGTTATCGCAACGTGATTAAAAAAATCCCGAAAAGTTTAAGTCAACTTCCTCGGGTAGCAATGTTCTACCCAAATTTTTAGTTGAAAAAGGGAAACATTTAAGTCAGTTTCCTTTGCACGATTTCACAAAATAAATAGGGCAGTGGATACCGCGATTTTTGATCGTGATACGTCTATTCGATACGATTACCAGCGCAGAGATAGTCCGTGTTCAGCAAGAAATGGGTGAACAACTGCAGTATATGCTGGGTACAGGCAAAGTCATGACAAATGGCACGTTTGTCGATGCGCGAGGTGGCTTTGTCATTGTTGACATTGACGAGGAAGAAGATTTTTTCGACCTCCTTGGCACGGCAATATTGGATAATTTTCACGTAGAAACTCATCCCGTAGTGCCGTTTGAAAAGGTGGTTGAGATGCAAAGAAAGCTGTACAGATCCCGTTTATAAAATAACAATTATTTTGCCTATAGAAAAACAATTGCACGCTTCCAAGTGATTGATAACGTCCTTCATGTCAAAACAATCACGCGAGATAGGCTTATTGAAGTGTTCTAGGGTACCAGCAGCTGCCAATAGCGATAAGTAGTGGCGTCTCACATAGTTATTTGCCTAATAGCGGTAGGAAAGCTATAACAATGCGGGCTACAAGGATTGAACGCCATGAAATAAAGCATTTTGTTATCCATTGTATGGGTGATGCCGCTCGTTGGACAATTGAGGGGCTTGACTTCAATCGCTGGTGCATTAACAATAATAAAAGTGGAGAAACTGCAGAAACTGAGTGGCTCAATGGTATTGTGATCCCTTATCTAACTCGCCGATTTGACTATCTTGAAATCCGTGAAGACGGCCACCTTTACGGTTTCCGAGACGAGACGAACGAGCAGCTATGCCCTGGTTCTTACCATGCTGACTCGTTGAGCACATGCATGGTGGCGGAATGTCCTGGCCAAGAGTGGAAATTTGCCTTGGGGTGTTGCAGGAAACGAATGATTATACGGTAAAATATCCTCTCGCTTTAAATGCACGAGAACATTTTTGACGCAGCGATCCTAGTATGCCGTACCTGTGGAAGTCGGGAAACTCTGGCACGTGAGTTAGTTGTGTTGCACTTATGACGTGCTTTATTAGCGTTTATATCTATACCGCCCAAAAGTTTCCTATTTTAAATAACGCACGTCATTTTGACCACTAAAGGATTTTGCCCTATTCGACAATTACGCCTGCAGCCGGCCAGCGGTCTGTTAAATCTTTTAAAACTAAGAAATGAATTGCATGAGTAGTAATTGGATAAATGGATGTCTTATTTGCTTTCTATTGTTTAGTGACAATTTTATGTATAGGTACTATGTCTTATCGTAACATTTTCTGATATTTTATTGTGATACTTTCGCTC
>Ga0187772_10000377_pt1 | contig 20041 bp, 22 predicted proteins | sample 0116_SJ02_MP15_2_FD_133137 | JGI IMG/M metagenome (GOLD analysis project Ga0187772, IMG submission 133137) | Tropical peat soil microbial communities from peatlands in Department of Meta, Colombia - 0116_SJ02_MP15_20_MG | ecosystem: Environmental > Terrestrial > Soil > Wetlands > Peat | place... | reverse complement strand
TGAAGGAGGCGGAGGAGGAAACTTCCTGTTCGTTCTCCTTTTCTCTATCGTTGCTTCGTTTGCAGCTTTACTGATTCAGATGGCCATTTCTCGGTCCAGGGAATATTTAGCCGATGAGGGCGGAGCGCATCTCAGCAATCCCCTCTCTTTAGCAAAAGCTCTGGGCAAATTAGAAGTGGCCGCTCAGAGGATTCCCATGGATGCCAATCCTTCTACCGCTCATATGTTCATCGTCAACCCGCTGAGAGGGGGAGGAGTTCTTTCTCTCTTTAGCACCCATCCGCCGATTGAGGAGCGGATCGCCAAACTCGAGGAGATGGCGAGGACGGGAAGGTTTTGACCGGCAAGTGCCCTGCGGCCCAATCTTTCCGAGGGCAAAGGGCACAATATGAGTGGCAATTCATTCCCGGGAAGTTCCGTCATTATGGGAGCTTCGAAAAAGACCCCAAGGGCGATCTGCCTCGACATCCTGAATTGGGTTGAGGAGGCGGATCTTCATCCAGACCGTCTTCTTGCGGACTCATTCAAACGCTACCGCCACCTTACTTTGCTTGACCGCTCTTTCCTCACGGAATTGACTTATGGGACTATTCGCTGGCGTGGAAAGCTCGATTGGGTGATCCATCATTTTTCGAAAATCCCTTTCGAGAAGATTGAATTAGAAACTCTCAATATCCTCCGCCTCGGGGTCTACCAAATCCTTTTTTTGTCAAGAACCCCTTCCTCGGCTGCTGTGAACGAGTCAGTAGCGTTGGCTAAACGAATACGAGGAAGAGGAGGAGCAGGCTTTGTCAACGCCGTGCTCCGTTCCTCCATCCGTCAGAAAGACGAAATCCGCTATCCGGGCATCACCGAAGATCCAGCGCTCCATCTCTCCGTCGTCCAATCGCATCCGCTCTGGTTAGTTCAGAGATGGATCAAGGAGACGGGTGTCGAAGAAACTGTTCGCATCTGCGCGTTCAACAATCAGATCTCCTCCCTGACGCTCCGAGCCAACACCTTGAAGATAAATCGAAAAGACCTCATGGCAAAGTTAGGGAGAGAAGGGTTAGAATCACTTCCGACCGCTTATTCGAAAGAGGGAATTATGCTACCAGACCCTCCCCCCGTATCAGAACTTCCGTTCCTTAAACGAGGCTTTTACGTGATTCAGGACGAGGCCTCCCAACTGGTCACTTCCATATTGGGTCCAAAGCCGGGAGAACGAATCCTTGATGCCTGTGCTGCTCCGGGTGGAAAGACCACTCATACGGCTCAAGAAATGGGAAACCAGGGAAAAATCTATGCCCTGGATCTTAGTAAGGGAAAGTTGGAATTAATCGAAGAAATATGTGAAAGATTGGGGATAGGGATAGTCACCTTGCTCAAGGGAGACGCCGCTACATCTCTTCCTCTCTCCAAAGACTTAGTGTTCGATCGGGTTTTGGCAGATGTTCCTTGTTCAGGGTTTGGAACGCTTCGCAAGAACCCTGATCTGAAATGGAGAAGAGAGGAGAAGGACATCCGGAGATTGAGCGAACGACAGCTTTCGATATTGGCTAATCTTTCGACCTATGTAAAAGAAAGAGGCATCTTGACTTATAGCACCTGCACGGTCTTTCATGAAGAGAATGAGGATGTGGTCGAGAAATTCTTGGAGGGACATCCGGCATTCAAACTCGATCGGATTGATAACGACCTTTCAGAAAAATGGCGCCCGTTGATCCAAAACGGATATTTGAAAACCTTTCCCCCTAAAAATGAAATGGATGGGTTCTTTGCGGCGCGGTTGAGAAAAGAATCTTAATCAGAAAAACAAGTGGGCAATGCAAGAGATTCACTATTTGATTAAGGGATTCATCGTCGGATTATCCATTTCCGTTCCGGTGGGTCCTATCGGGATATTATGTATCCGACGGACTCTGGCGCAAGGCCGTATGGTGGGATTTCTTTCAGGCCTGGGAGCGGCTACGGCCGATGCCTTTTACGGAGCCATCGCCGGTTTCGGACTGACCTTTCTTGTTGATTTTCTAATCGGTAAGCAGTATTGGCTTCATCTGATCGGGGGCGGGCTGCTTATTATCCTGGGTGTAAAGACATTTCTCTCTAAACCTGCCGAAGAAGGGGTCCCCGTGGAACGGAACAGCCCTTGGCATGCATATCTTTCAACCCTTTTTCTAACCCTCACGAATCCCATGACCATTATCTTCTTTGCGGCCGTTTTCGCCGGACTGGGAGTCGGAAGCGAGGGCGATCACTTTCTATTAGCAGGAATGTTGGTGACGGGGATTTTCGTCGGCTCTGCAATGTGGTGGCTCGTTCTGTGCGGCTTCACCGGTCTATTGCAGAAACTGCTCAATCTCAAGAGATTGCAGTGGCTAAACAGAATCTCGGGTTTGATCATTTTAGGTTTTGGCTTGTTTGCGCTATTGGGTTTGCTGTAATAAGGAAGTCAGCTTAATTTCATTGAATAAACGTTGGGATTTAATAATATTGTCTAACAGATGTACGGTTGTAGGGTGCGTTCCCAGAACGCGCTGTCACAGCTCATAGAGTAAACGGGAGGTTCGATTGAAAAAAATAGCGCCTTCGATTTTATCGGCGGATTTCAGCCGGCTCGGTGAGGAGGTCAGGGCAGTCGAAAAGGCTGGGGCGGATGTGATCCATGTCGATGTGATGGATGGGCATTTCGTTCCGAACATCACCATCGGCCCTTTGGTTGTGGAGGGACTGAGGAAGTTAACCTCACGGCCTCTCGATGTGCATTTAATGATCGAAAACCCTGATCGCTATATTGAAGCCTTTGCTCAGGCGGGCGGCGATTGGATAACGATTCATGCTGAGGTGTGCCCCCATCTCAAGAGGACAATCAAGAAGATTCGCGGGCTGAATGTGAGGCCGGGTGTCGTGCTTAAGCCTGCAACTTCGTTGAACGTCCTTCATACCGTTCTTGAGGATGTGGACTTAGTCCTGGTCATGTCGGTTAACCCCGGGTTTGGCGGGCAATCGTTTATTCCTTCCACGCTGAAAAAGATTGAACGGTTGAGAAAAATGGTCGATCAAAACCGCCACCCGCTGGAAATAGAGGTGGATGGAGGAGTCAAAATCGAGAACATCAGGAGGGTCTCAGCAGCCGGCGGAGACATCTTCGTTGTTGGTACGGGCATCTTTAAGACCGAAAGCTACGAAGAGACTATAAAGAAGTTGAGAGAAGAAATTGGGTGACGGAAGTACCAAGTTCCAAGCACCAAATCCCAAATAAATTTCAATCACCAAAATCCGAAAAGCCGGGATGGTCATTTGAGATTGAAATTTGGGCGTAGGGAACGGTTTCAAACCGTTCCCTAAAGGTATTTGGAATTTGTGATTTGGGATTTAAGACAACCATGGTTCGCACTTACTCTACGCGTTGTTCAGAATAATGGAGCTTTCCAAACAGAAAAATTACCAACAGTCCTTTGATTTGGCCTGTGCCTCCATCAAAAAAATGAATCTGGAGGAGAGGGCAAGGAAAGCCGGGGCTGATTATCAAAGAGGGGAAGAGGGGGAGAAGATCACTATTGAGTTTTTTTCAGAACCCTATCGTCTCCGGTTTCCTCAGATAGAATTCTATTCTCCGTCTAAGAAGGTGGTTTCATTGGTCACTCGCATCCTCCTACTCCATTACCTCACCCGTGCGGATGGAAATCCTCTCACGAGAAAATGGGTGGCCTACAAGGATATTCCAGGAGGCCTTCTTTACGCGGGTGTTTTTGCGAGACGAGTGACAGAACCTTTACAGCGGAAATTTGGCAAATCAGCCGAATCATTTAGGGAGGCCGGAATGGAATCGGGGGGAGAACCTGTGGAAATCGGGGATGCCTCTTTCGTCCTCCATGCTTTCCCTCGTGTGCCTCTTCAGTATGTCCTTTGGGAGGGTGACGACGAGTTTCCGCCGTCCGTCCAGCTTCTTTTCGACGCGTCTGTAGATCATTACCTTACGTTAGAGGATATCGTTGTTCTTGGACAGGTAACCGCCGGTAGAATAATCAACCGTTCTGGGGTCTGAACCTCGGGACCTGTCGCAAATTGTGAGAGAGGGGCTGAAGTATTTTAAAATTCTATTTAGGGAGACAAGAATGGAAGAAGTCATTTATCTCGAGAGGCCAGTTCTTCATGAGCCCTATTTGATCATCGGGTTTGAGGGATGGCCCAATGCAGGAGAGATTTCCTCTTTCGCTCTTCGGCATTTAATCGATAGTTTAGGGGCAAGAGAATTCGCCTCCATTCCGACAGAGAATTTTTATCAAATGTCTTCCCTGCGACCAATGGCAGTGATTAAGGAAGGACGACTGATCGAACTGAAGTCTTCGGGCAATCATTTTTATTACGTCAAGGGACTCCCTTCCAACGACCTTATCCTTTTCTCCGGCGTGGAGCCTCACCTTCGGTGGAACGTTTTTGCTGATCTTATTCTCGATTTGGCTGAGCGATTCCGCGTGACACAAGTTCTTACCATCGGTGGCACTTACGATTACGTCCCTCACACTTATCCTCCGATGGTCAGCAGCCTGTTCAATCATGAAGAATTGCGAGAAAGGGTGGTCGGGGCCGGGCTGGGGTTGACGGAATACTCCGGACCCATCAGCATCCACACTTTTATTCTCGAGGCGGCCGGGAAGAGAAATTTGGATGCGATCAGCCTTTGGGGTCATGCCCCACAATATCTTCAAACGAGGAATGTAAAAGTGGCCTGCTCCCTTCTTAAGAAACTGATCGATTTGACCGGAATAGAGATCGATCTCTCCGATCTTGAGAAGGCCGGCGAATACTTCGATCAGCAGATCAACCAATTGGTGGAGGAAGATCCGAAGCTCCAAGAGGTCATCGGCAAGTTAGAAGAAGCCTACAAGGGGTCCGAAAGAATTCTTCAACCGTTAAGAAAGGAAGAGGGGGCGAAAGAAGACAAAGTGGTCTACATTCAAGCCTTCCTAAAGAAATCGGAGGATGAAGAGAAGAAAGATGGGTGAATTTTCGGTCACTTGAGCCTCGACCTCTCGGTTCCTTAATTCCTCAAATGCTTATTTTGGCTTGCCTGCTGGTCGGGCAGCGAATTCCATGACCGTGTAGACGAGTGCCCAGCGCTGCTGCTCAGTGTATTGAGTCCATGCGACCATCCCCGAATTCGGAATCCCCTTCGAAATGACTTCGAAGATTTTCCGAGGGTCCCCCTTCGTATTGGGCCATTCTTTCAATGCATTTCGGAAATCGCTTGGGGGAGGTTTGAGAACGGCCCCAGCTACTCCTTTTCCATCACCATTGGAACCGTGACAGGTTGCACAAATCTGATCGTAGATTTTTCTTCCTTCCTTTAGCATTTCGGGCGTCTTCTTGGGAGGCTTCGAATCTGCACCAAAACTGATCGGAGCGGTAAGGAAAAGAAAACTAGCCATTACGATCCATGTCCATCTTTTTATTCTCCCCATTTTTTTCCTCCTCTACTTTAGAAATTTATTTTCTATCCTGCCACAGGATTCGGGCCAGACTTCTCCCTCTGCTCCTTCTCCGTCTCCCATATGGAGATGACCGGGAAAAGTTTCGAGAAGAGGACGAAAGCCAGAGTGAACCCTGCAAAAAGGCCAGCCGTCATAGACCACTCCACCCAAGAAGGGCTATAAGCCCCTCGGCCGTAAGGAAGACGGGGTTGGGTGAAAGAGGGAATGATGATGAGGAATCGTTCCAGCCACATCCCAATAATGATCGAAATTGACGAGATCAGAAGTCCTGGAATGGTGCGCCGCCAGATGAGCATTGGAAAAGGAAAGAAAAAACAGAGAACAGTCATCGTCCAAAAGAGAGGAGCGTATTTACCCGTCAGCTTGCTCCATAGGACCGCAAGCTCATAGGAATCGCCTCCATAGCCTGCCGTCAGGTGTTCGGCAAAAGTAAAGTAGAACCATAGTAGTGTGAAGACGAGTAGCAGCAATCCCATATTATTGAAGTGGTAGGGCGTCAGATAGCCCTCCAAATGATAAACCTTCCTTAGAACAATGATGACCACAATGATTGTGGCAATCCCCGAAAAGATGGCTCCCGTTACAAAATAGGGGGCAAAGATCGAACTATGCCACATGGGCTGTGTCTGCATTCCAAAAACCCAGGAGACCACTGTATGAACACTCACGGCGATAGGGATGACAGCGATACACAAGATGCCTATCGCCTTTCCCAAATTGCGTTGCTGTCTTTCCGTTCCCATCCACCCGAAGGAGAGGGGCTTATATAGCCATCTTCGGCCCGGGAACCGGTCCCTGAGGAAGGCAACGTCAGGGATCATCAGTACCAAAAGGAAAATATTGCTGACGGTGAAGTAGGTCATGATGCACGTAAAATCCCAAATAAGGGGAGACTTAAACTGTGCATGGAGGGCCACCCAGTAGAAGAGGTAAGATCGACCGAGGTCGAAGAGGATATTTGTCGGGCCTGCCGCCAGGGCGAAAACAGTCACAGCCTCTGCAGCACGGCCGAAAGGAGTCCCCCATCGGGCGTGAGTGATTCTTAGCACTGCCGAGACCAGAGCACCCGCATGGCTAATCCCGATGAAGAAGACGAAATTGACAAGGTAGAGAGCCCATGACACGGGGTGGCCCATCCCGGTCTCTCCTAAACCCTCGATAAATTGCCAGACAAAAGCGATGACAGACCAGAGGACAACCGCTGAAAGCAAACCTGTCACGATCACAGAACCTCTCCCCCATCGGGTCAGCGGTTCGATCAGGCGGCTATGCTTTTGCGCAACAGCGTCACTGTCCATCGTCCCATTCCCCTTCTTTCAAATAGAAGACTTTTGGTTCCGTCCCTAGATCCTCCATCAGCCGAAAGGCACGTTTGCTCTTGGAGAGCTTAGAAACTCTACTTTCGGAGTCATTCAAATCACCGAAATAGAGGGCTTCGCTGGGACAAGTCTCGACACAAGCGGGAGTAACTTCGCCATCCTTAATCGTTCGGTTCTCTTTCTTTGCATTCATCTTGGCTCTTCGAATCCTTTGAATACAAAAATTGCACTTCTCCGTGATGCCCTTTCTCCGGGGGTAGACATCTGGATTCAACCCTTTCTTATACGCTTCCGGCCAGGAAGGCGGATACCAGTTGAAATAACGCACCGTATAAGGGCAGTTGGAGATACACATCCTCACCCCGATGCAACGGGAATAGACTTGTGCGACAATGCCTTCCGGATTTTTGTAGGTGGCTTCAACAGGGCAGACCTTGGTACAGGGCGGTTTATCACAATGCATGCAAGGCAGGGGATTGAAGCGCATCTCCACATTGGGATAGGCTCCCTTGATCTCATGGATGAGATTCATCCAGAATTTTGCCCTTCCCAGTTTGGCGTATTTTTCTCCCATAATGGGAATATTATTCTCCTGGCGGCAGGCCACGACGCAGGCCTGACAGGCGGTGCATTTATCTAAATCAATCACCATTCCCCAGCGATACATCATGAATCCTGTCTCTTAGTCTTTTGGTCTTACAGTCTCATAGTTTTTTCATTCAAGGGTCTTATTGTCAATTGACCATTCGACCATAACACTACAGGACTATGTGACTTTATACACCTTCACCCTGGATGAAAAATAAGAGACAAATCCACCCAGATGATCGTACTCTCTCGCAAGAAGCTCATTTGGATTGATCCCTCGCCCCCTTGCCCACCGGCCATAGGCCTTGTGGCCCTGTCCGTAAGGAATATGGATGTGCTTTGGGTGCGTCCCGGGGAAGAGCCTCGCTTTCGCTTTCAGCTTCCCTGCCATCGACTCCACCCAGATCAGGTCTCCGTCTTTGATGCCCATTTTTTGTGCAGTTTGCGGATTGATCTCGACCCATGATTCCCACCTCTCATAGAGATGAGGCCCGACGATCTCTTGCAGATAGGGTTGATTTGCTCCTCTTCCTTCTGCCATGGTCATCAGCTTATAGTCGATGAGATGGAAGGGGTATTCCCTTTCTTCTCCCACCCATCTCGGTTTTTCGTAATGGGGAAGAAAGGCTCTGTCCCCCCTTGCTTCAACCTTCAACTCCCCCAAAATGTAATCTATATCTTCCGAATTTTTTTTGGAGATCTCTTGCAAGCCTCGCTCCATCCCCAAGGAATAGAATTCAAACTTCCCAGAAGGGGTGTTGAATTTCCTTTTCCATTCTCCAAAAGGGTAGAGGGAATCCCACCAGCCGCCTCGCTCAATTAAAGTCTTCCAGAATTCATCAAAGTCTTCTGCCTTGATGGAGCCTCGTTTGGACGCGAAAACGCCCTTGATCGCCTCTTTCAAAGCCTCTTGAAAATCTTTCCAGGGAAAAGACTTCGCGACGGTTCCCCCCAAGCCTTTTGCGATTTCGATGATGACATCGCCTGTATTTCTAACATCATGGAGAGGAGGGTCAATGGTGGGGCTCCTTAATCCAAACATAGGGAATCCCAAGCCTGGTTCAACATGGTCATCCTGCCAGCGTTCGAAATAGGTTCCGTCGGGGAGGACAAGATCGGAGAGCATCGTCGTCTCATCCATAAACGGGGAGAAACTGACGATAAAAGGAATCTTCTCTAATGCCTTCTCAAATTTCTCAGGTTGGGGAAGGCTGAAGACAGGATTGGTATAATAAAGGAAAAGTGTATCAACAGGGTAGGGTTCTCCCTTCAGGATTTTCTCCGGAAGTGCAGAAGGAAGCTCCGTGGCGAAAGGGAAGGGAGTGCTTCCGGCTCGATCTATGCGCAGTTGGGAAAGACCCCTTAATGCAACTGCATCCCTCTGAACGGCAGGCCAGTTCTGAAAAGGAGGCTTTCTCTGGAGCAAAAGACCTCCACGGGTATCGATCGACCCAACGAGGGCGTTAAGGCTATCTACAGCCATTTGTGAATAAGTTCCATTGGTCTGCATACCCACCCCCCGTCCTGTGACGGCAATGGCGGGCGGGTGAGAAGAAAATTCTTTGGCGATCCGAATAATGATCTCTTCAGGGACCCCCGTGAAAGAAGAAACCTGCTTAGGTGAATATTCTCTGAGCACCAGGGTCTTAAAACCCATGTGAGTCTTTCCGTCACTGTCCCTCCAATCCTCAAACCCAAATGTATGGCGATCAAGAAATTGATGATCGTATTTTTTCTCCTTGATGATCCAGTGGGCAATTCCCAGGGCCAGCGCTCCGTCTGTCCCAGGCCGAACAGGGATCCACTGGTCCGCCTTCGATGCTGTGATGGAGAATCTCGGCTCAATCTGGACAAGTTTCCCCCTGACTCCTGGTCTGCCTCTCCTTAGAAACCCATAGCCCCAAAGATTTCTGATTGAAGGCCTCGATGCCTCCAGAAGGCTCGCTCCAAAGGAGAGGACATAATTTACTTCTTCCCAGTGGATAGCCAAAAAGTCTCTTACACCCATCGTGAAGAGATGACCTTTCAGAATACCCTCGGAGCCCCTGGCGGGATTTCCAAGATGGTTTGGAGAACCGAAGGCTTCGACGAACCTTGCCATGAGTTCGGCCATGTGACCGCGATATCTTCCTCCCAACACCATCAGATGGTGAGGTCTCCCCTCCAGACGAATGGCCTTCAACCTCCGGGTGACAAGACCAATTGCTTCCTCCCAGGAGATCTTCTCCCAATTCCCCTCTCCACGCTTCCCTCTTCTTATCATGGGCTGCTGGATTCGATCGGGATCATAAAGGACTTGAAGCCCTGATTGACCTTTTGGACAGAGACGCCCTCGATTGATCGGGTAATCTTTTATTCCTTCCAGCTTGACTGGCCAATGATTGACTGAGCGTATGCGGAGACCACAGCCACTCGGACACTGGAGGCAGATTCCTGTCGACCAGTACTCTTCGTAAGGAACCCATTCCCCTTCTTTGGGCAAGGCATGAAGGAGTTCGTCTGACAGGGCCATCCCAAAGGTCGCCGCACCGATCAATTTTAACAATGTTCTTCTATTAATGTTCACTGCCTAATCCGAATTCGCATAGAGCGCCGCGTTTAAAATCCCAAATCACAAATTTCAAATCGCAAATAAGCACCAATTTCGAATTTCCAATGACCGAACACATTGTATTTCCAATTTGAGCGATTGGAAAATTTATTCGAAATTTGGCGTTTGGAATTTGGTGCTTCCGTATCTCTATGCTCTCGCTATGCGCTGCGCGCTTAACTGGAGTGGCATGCATAGCAATCCGTCGCGGCTCCTTTTCTCTTGTGGCAGTCCAGGCACCACTCCATATACAATCGATCAACCATTCTTACAGGGGTATCACTGACACCCGTGACCCCGTGACAGGTGGAGCAATCGATTTGGCCCTGGATATGAATCCAGTGAGGGAAGACGACAAATTTCGGAAGCTCGTACATCCGATTCCAGGGAATTCTCTTATTCGCTTTCACGTATTCAACCACTTTTAGCGCCTCAGGCCTCTTACTGATTGCATCACTCGAATGGCAGGCTCGACAGAGTTCGATGTTTGGAATCCCGGCAGCACGGTGTTCGCTGGCATGCGAGTGGCAGAAAATACAGTTCAACCTGGCCACTTCTTTGTGGTGGATATGATTGAAGCGGACGGGTTGATCGACAGGCTCACTTTTTAGAATCGGGAAGACAAAGAAAATTAGAGATTTCATTGGGACCCGGAAACGATGCCATGCAACAGTGATGGTAAGAAGAATCACGAGGACCACCACAAGAAAGCCAATCTTCTTCATAGTTTCAGTTTATTCTCAAACGTCAAAGTCTGTCAACTCAAAATCGGCCACCAACGCTTCACCAGTTCAAATCACTAACTCAGCAACCTGTCTAAGGAAAGGAGTGAGATGACGAGGACGGCATAAATATTCAATTTCATGAAGGTGATCCTTAACAAGCGTTTATTGTCATGAGAACTTAGAAAAATGATGGCACTCCAAAACAGCCAACACGCTGCAGCCACTAATAGAAGATAGCAGAAAAAATAATTCAGAAGTCCGAATAGAGGAATGATCAGAGAAGAAACTCCTGTCGCCAAAAGCCATGTGAAGATGATCCGTTTGATCTGTTTCGTCGAGAAGATCTTTATGATGGAAGGAAACCCGACCCTCTCGTAATCTTTTGAACAATCCAGAAGAAGGAGCCAGAAGTGAGGCACCTGCCAGATAAAGAAGAAGAGAGCGACTCCCCAGATCCGGGGATCAAGGATGTTCCCCGCCCCTGCTACCCATCCCAAAACCGGGGGAATGGCGCCCACCAGGGCCCCGGGCACCGCTGCAAACGCTATTTTCTGCTTCAGAGGGGTATAGATCAAGTTGTACCAGAGGACGGCAAAGAGACCTAAAGCCAATGCCGGTTCTCCGGCTCCGAGAAGGAGGATGAGAGCCCCTGAAAGAATCAGGCTTAGAGAAATCCGGAGAGCCGTCTCAGGATTCAATCTTCCAGAAGGGATGGGCCTTGATTTTGTCCTATCCATCAGTTTGTCTATTTCTCTTTCTTGATATTGATTGAGCGCGCTCGAACCGCATGCGAGAAGGAAAACCGCCACCGTTGGCACCAGCATATGGATTGTGATCTTTCCCTTTGCAAGAAGATACCCTGTTGCCGCGGTAAGCGTTGCAAGGAGAGAGATCCTTATTTTTGCGAGGTCAGGGAGGATAGCGAACCACTCTCTCCATACGTAGGCTCTATCCTTCGAAATCTCCCTGACATTTCGTAGCGCCTGCACAATCATCCTTTCAAACTCTTTATGAATTCGACGAGTGCGTTCAGTTCCTCCTCGGTTAGGCCTATTTTAGGCATGATAGGTGGGTATCCTTCAACGTGGACCACGTTAGGCTCGGATATGAATTTGCGGATGAAAGTCTCATCAACGACTACTACCTCCTTCTTCCCACCACTTGTGACCTCTTCCTTTTTTCCGAAAAGACCCTTAAAACTTGGTCCCACCCGTGGCGTTCCGTCGGTGCTGTGACAGGCAAAGCATCCCTTCTCCTGATAAACCCTGGGTCCTTGAGGGGGACCCTTCAACGCCACTTCTTCTTTCTTAGTCTGATACCACTTTGTAAACTCCTCTTCGGGGAGGACGACTATTTTTGTAAGCATGTGAGAGTGTTCGAGGCCGCAATACTGCGAACACAGAACATCAAATGTCCCCACTTCTGTCGGCTGAAACCACAGATAGTTTGTCATTCCAGGAACGACATCCTGTTTGATCCGGAAGGCGGGGATATAAAAACCATGGATAACATCGAGTGAATTCATTACCAGTTTGACCGGCTTCCCGACGGGAACCCTTAATTCCGTGTCTTGAGTTCCGTTTTCGTACTGAAACAGCCAGGACCACTGACGGGCGATCACCTTTATTGGCATCGCTCCCGGAGGAACTTTCTTCAAGAACTCGAAGCCTGTCAGCCCGTAGTAGAACATCGTTAGAACGATCAGCGTCGGTATGACTGTCCAGGTCACTTCCAGCCAGGTGCTCCCTTCAATGTCAACCGGCTTGGGGTGTTTTTCTCGACGGTAACGAATTAAGAAATAGACCATCAAAAATGTGATGAGTCCCAGAAGAAGAACACAGATCAAGAGGATATATAGAAAGACGTTATCGACAACTCTTCCGGATAAGCCTGTGGCTCCTGAGAAAATCATTTCACACCCCCTCGAAAGGCCAGGTCTGAAAAGGTCAAAAGGATAAAGACGAGAAAAACGGCCATGACAAGAGGGATAATGACCTTAAAGATGAGAAGTCTTTCGGATCTGAGGTGCATGAAGTAATTTAGAACCAGTCCGGACTTCGTTCCTGCGATCGCCAAAGCGATGAGAATGGTCCAGCCGCCAAGTGCCATTCCTGCAACGCTAAGCGTCGTTCCTGTCAGGATGACCAACCCCACCCAGACAAGGACATAGGTTCGATACCTTGTACCATGGGACTCTTCTTCAGGCTTCAATTCAAGTTCCTCCGTAAATCCCCCTACTCCCCCCTTTACTAAAAGGGGGGTGGGGGGGATTACGTAATCAGATAGAACAGGGGGTATAGAAAGATCCAGATGATATCGACCAGGTGCCAGTATAATCCCGCATTTTCCAAGGGAATGAAGCGCATCTGGTTAAGCCTGTTTTTGTCAATGAGAATTAACATTACAGAGAGGATGCAGACCCCCACGAGCACATGGAGTCCGTGGAGACCTGTCATCACATAGTAAAGGCCGAAAAAAAGAATCTCCCCCTTCGCACGGGCCAATAGGGTCGGAGAATTCGGATAAATACCATGTTCAATTTTACCGCCCCATTCAAAGCCCTTGTTCCCGAGAAAGAGGAGGCCAAGAGCGATTGTAGCCATCAGCAAGACCATTGACAATCTGCGCTCGCCCTTTCGGAGGGCTGTGATGGAGGCTGCTACGCATAAGCTGCTGGTCAGGAGGATAATGGTGTTTAACGTGCCGAGAAGGATCTCCAGTTGCCTCGAGGCATGATGAAAATTGACGGGGTCTTTATAGCGGTAGGCAGAGTAGAGGATGAACATCCCTCCAAAGAGGAGAAGTTCGGACAGAATGAAAAGCCACATACCCAGCTTGGCGCTGGTATCCTCCCTGGTCTCTTCAAAGACAGCCTCTCGTGCTTCATCCATTATGTTCAAGCTCCTTAAAATCATGAGGGCCATGTTGGATAACCGGGATTTTTTCAAAGTTCTCAGTTGGAGGCGGGGAAGGGATCTGCCATTCAAGCGTCACTCCGTCCCAAGGATTGTCTTCAGCTTTTTCGCCTTTGAAAAGCCCGTGGAATAGATTGGCAAACATGATGATTAGGCCGGCGATAAGAATCCACGAGCCGAATGTTGCTGTCAGGTGGAGGGTTCGGAATTGGGGAAGATAATCATAATATCTCCGGGGCATCCCTTCCCAGCCTAGCAGGAGCATGGAAAAATAGAACATATTGAATCCGATCAACATGATGACCCATGCGCGTATGGCCATTTTTCGGCTGTACATGCGGCCAAACATCTTGGGGAACCAGTAATGGAAAGCGGCAAAAAGACCGAATCCCATTCCGCCAAAGATAATGTAGTGAAAATGGGCCGGGATCCAATACGTATCGTGGAGGTGGACATTGGGTGCCAGGGCCCCCTGGATCAAGCCTGTAAGCCCCCCTATCGAAAAGAGGAAGATAAAAGAGAGACAAAAGAGGAGAGGAGGCTCGATGACAATAGAGCCTTTGTGGAGTGTCGCAACCCAATTGAAGACTTTGATTGCGCTGGGAATGGCTACCAAAAAGGTGAGAAGAGAGAAGAGGAGGTCAGCAAAATCGCTCTGTCCGCTCACGAACATATGATGGCCCCAAACGAGGGATCCCACCGCAGCGATGGCCATGCCCGAAAGGGCGATCGCCATATATCCAAAAATCTTCTTCCTGGCAAACACGGGAACCACATCCGAGACGATCCCCATTGCAGGAAGGATCATGATATAAGTCGCGGGGTGTGAATAGATCCAAAACATATGTTGGTAAAGAATAGGGTCACCTCCCTTGGCCGGATCAAACACGCCTACTCCAAAAAATCTTTCGAGAAAGATGAGAACCATTGTAATTCCGATCACCGGTGTAGCAAGAATTTGAACCCATGACGTTGAGTAGATTCCCCAGACAAAAAGGGGCAGACGCCTCCAGGTCATTCCGGGAGCCCTTAGTCTGTGAGTCGTTGTCACAAGGTTAATACCCGTCAGAATAGAGGACATGCCTAAAATAAAGACACCAAAAACTGCAAGCGGGACGTTGACGGTCGTCCGCAGACTATACGGCGCATAGAATGTCCATCCTGTATCAGGAGGCCCTTGGCCGGTGAAGACAGAAATAAAGACCACGCCTGCCCCGGTAATGTAAAGCCACCAGGAAAGGAGGTTGATTTTCGGAAAAGCGACATCCCTTGCGCCGATCTGGATTGGAAGGAAGAAATTTCCAAAAATGGTCGGGATGGCCGGGATGACGACCAGAAAGATCATAATGATCCCGTGCAGCGTGAAGAGGGAATTGTATGTCTGAGGTTTCATGATGGCCCCTCCGGGTGCAATCATCTCCAGACGCATGAAGAATCCCAGGACAACTCCACTAAAAAAGAAGGCGATGACAAAAATGAAGTAAAGAAGGCCGATTCTCTTGTGGTCTAGGGTGAGAATCCATGAAAGGATTCCGTGATATCGCCCTTGGTTATTATAAAAACTGGTTCTTGGGGCAATGCCCCCCGTAGCTCCGTCCGACGTCATACCTGTTGCTCCTCTTTAAGACGCTGTCTTCTCCCTTTGAAAAGAAGGAATACGACAAATAATATCGCAAAAGATAGGGTGATGGTTCCAGTAACTCTCAACATGTTGAAGACGAGTTTGTTGGCTTTTGGATCGTAACGGAAGCAGAAGCGAACCACCCTCACAATGGTGGGCCCAATCCTTCCCTGAGAAGCTTCTACGAACGCCAGCTTAAGATCGAAGGGGAGGGGGTCCGCGCCGTACATGTAGCGGACAACCTTTCCATTAGGGGCGAGGATAACTAACGATACTGGATGTTCAAAATCTTCCCCCACTCTTTTGAAATGGAAACCTATGGCATCCGTCAGTTTACGAATATTCTCTTTGTCTCCTGTCAAGAATCTCCAGACATCCGCAGGGAAAGGTTTTTGGATCATTTTTAGATAAGTTTTTTTCTTTTGCAGGGCAAGATCTGGCTTTTCCGTTTCATCAAAACTGATGGTTAGAACGGTATATTCCTTGCCAGGTTCGGCGGGCAACTTATCCAGAGCATCTGACAAATTTTGCAACAATAAACTACAGACATTCGGGCAATGTAAGTAGACTGGAGTGACAATGGTGGGGGTATGAATCAGTTGTCTTAGACTAACGGCAATGCCGTTCTCATCATGGAACGTCAGATCAAGGGGGACGAGTTGTCCCAATTTTTCATCAATCCCGATTCCGGAAAGATCTTTCGGTTGCTCATGCTCCATGTGACCACTGACAGTGTTGCCGAAAACAAAGAATCCTATCAGCAAAATGATTAGCTTTATGGTGAACGACGTTTTCATTATATCCCTCTCCCTAACGCTCCCCATCGAGAGACTATGTCGCAATTGTAGGGGGCTTGATGAATCAAGCCCCCTAATAGGGCTCAATGAATTGAGCCCCTACAACATATTGTGTGCGCGTATTCGGTAAATCATATTAAGAGACGGTCCCCAACGGAGAGAGATCAGAGCTAAAATATATTGATGCGTATGTAATAGTAATCTACGGGAAAAGGGTTGATATCGTAAATGGGGAATTCACTGTATTTGGGTGGAAATCTTAAGGTATTTTTTGGGGGATTCTTCTTATCCAGCATCGCGGACCTTGAAATTTCTCCCTCCAATGATTGGCTCTAACTAAAAGGTGTAAAAGTTAGAGTTAGAGAATGGGGGACGAGAAAACAATTTTGACCTGCGGGAATTATTTTACACTGAAAGAAAGTTAGAGAGAATTTTGAGAAGATTAGAATTGATTTGACATCGAGAATAGATTAGATGTTAAATATAAGCAGGAGGCAATGGGTCTTTCGGCATCTGTCCAGGGGTACGGCGATGGGAGTCAATGAATAAAAGCCCTTGTAGCTCTAACGTGCCCGCGGCGGGGGTGACTGATTTGGGCTACAAGGGCTTTGCTTTATTCGCTGCCTCATATTAAGGGTTTACATTATGTTTTAATGTATATCCCCGTGATATTATAACAATGTGTTAAGCAACGGACCTAGCCATTTAGGTGTTGAAAGAAGGGGAACTTCAACTGCCATGATATTTCAGTTTTGCGAAGTCATTGTCGAATAGGCCTCGTGAGTTCGACCATTTGAGGGGGAGGTTACGGCAATGGAGGTAACTCGATTGGTCCCAAAAGAGAGGAGAGGGCTTGTCGTTGTGATTACAGGCAACGGTAAGGGAAAGACGACATCCGGTCTCGGTATTGCGGTTCGGGCATGCGGTCACAACATGAGGGTCTGTATCATCCAGTTCATGAAGGGTGATATCTATGCAGGTGAATGGGATGGCGTAAAGAAGATGGGTTGCGAGGTGGAGCTGATTTCCACTGGCAAAGGGTTTTGCGGTATTCAGGGAAATCCCTATCCTTACAAAGAACACAGAGCGAATGCTCAGGAGGCGATCAAATTAACGCATCAGAAAATGGAATCAGGCCGGGAAGATATTCTTATATTGGATGAAATCAACAACGCTCTGCACCTTCGACTGGTGGATCTGGAACAGGTCTTAGAAATCATCCGACGCAAGCCCCGTTTGATGCATCTTGTTTTGACCGGACGGGACGCCCATCCTCAAGTGGTCGAGCTAGCGGATACGGTCAGCGAAATTAAGGAAGTGAAGCACGCCTTTAGCAAGGGGATTGAACCGCAGCCCGGGATCGATTATTAATAGTCGCGCGGGCAGGTCCCTGAAAGCAATTTCATGGTGTTTCTTTTGTGATTCCAAGCCAGGAGGTGGAATTGACTTTACTGCAAGCAGTCATACTCGGATTGGCCCAAGGTCTGGGAGAATTCTTGCCCATATCCAGTTCAGCCCATTTAGTCCTGATTCCCTGGCTTTTCATGTGGAAGGATCCCGGGCTTACTTTCGATGTCGCCCTGCATATCGGCACGCTTGTTGCCGTCGTCATTTACTTCTGGAAGGACTGGTGGCAATTAATCATAAAAGGCTTTACAGATGCTCGAAGTGTAACAGGGCGATTGTTTTGGTATTTGGTTGCGGCAAGTGTGCCTGGAGCGGCTGCGGGATTTTTTTTCGAAAAAAAGGCCGAAACTGTCTTCAGATCCCCTGTTCTTATTGCCGCGATGTTGATCGTGATGGGCATTTTTCTTTACTGGGCAGATCGCAGAAGCGCCAAGAATATAGAGATGACCCATATCACTTTTAGGACAAGCATCCTGATCGGGATATCGCAGGCGCTGGCGATCATTCCGGGGGTTTCCCGTTCGGGCATTACGATGACGACAGGACTGCTGACGGGAACGACCAGAGAAGGGGCAGCCAGGTTTTCGTTCTTGTTGTCAGCTCCCATCATCTTCGGCGCTGCTATGGTGAAACTGCCGGAGGTGATTTCGAATTCGTCTCTGATTACTGTAAATTTTGCGACGGGGATGCTGGTCTCTTGTGTTACCGGCATAATGAGTATTGGTTTTCTGCTTCGGTATGTTCAAACCAAAAATTTCTTACCATTCGCCTGGTATAGGTTTATATTGGGTGGAGTAGTGATAATAATTGCGCTATCGCGGTAAAATAAAGCTGCTATCTTCCGAGAAATTCGCCAATCGGTGCGAGGGGTTCGATATGATCGCAAAGTATCTTAAAGATAGCTAACATAGGAAATGCCAGCATCGCGCCAACGATGCCCCACATCCACCCCCAAAAAATTAGCCATACAAAAATCACTACGGGATTAAGGGTGAAACGCAACCCGAGCAGCATAGGAGTGACAATTTGACCCTGAATTGTCTCCAGGGCAATGTAGATGGCCGGTGCCAGCAGTACCCGGCCGACGCTATCAAACGTGAGGAATGCTACCACCGTTACGACTGAGATGCCGATCAAAGGCCCGATATACGGAAGGAAAACGAGAAATCCGGCCATCACCCCCCAGAGCACGGGGTTGGGCAACCCGATGAAGTACATGGCGAGACCGACTGAAATCCCCATAAAGATATTGATCACAGTTACGGTATAAAGGTAGCGGGAGGTATGGTGTTCGACTTCGCGAGTAATTTTCACGATCTGTTTTTTTTTGTCAAGTCCGGGAAAGAGTTTAATCAACTTCCGTAAAAATAAGTCCCCCGAAGCGAGAAGGAAGTAGAGAAGGATAAACATTACCGAACTCTTAACGATAACTTCCCTCGTACCGGACAAAACAGCATCGGCGATACCGGGAGGGTGTATCTCAACTTCAGGTTTCTTTTCCGTACCCATTCTCGTAATTCTTTTCAACTCTTCAACCGCGTTGTTTACCCGTTCCAAAGGCGTGCGCAAAAAACCGACCTTTGACTCGATCTGGTGGAGGCTCTCAGGGGCTTTGTCGATCCATTCGGCGGCGGGTGCGGAAAGTCTGACCATTCCGTACCCTGCACTCCCGAGCAGTGCGATTAAAACTAAAGCGGCTCCTGCTAACTCTGGAATTTTGATCTTTTTGAGTGCCCGAACGACTGGCCTCAGCAGAAAATTAAGGAGTAAGGCCAACGTGAATGGCAGGAATAAAGTACGAGCGAAATAGAGGGTGTAAAAAAGGGCGATAATAAGAAGCCCCTTGAGTGCGATCGATGTAAACTCAACATGGCTCTTGCCGGTCTGGTCATCCACTGCGGCGCCCGCTCCATTCCTCCCCTGTTTTTCTGTAGCCTTCGGCTCTGATTCGGTGCTCATCGTTTTCTCTCCCCTAAATAAAATTAAAGCTCTCTTTTGATCAAAAATCAACCCCATTATGGAACAAAAATCAACAATTAATGTTTGAGGAAGAAGAGGAAAGCATTGTTTCTTCCGACCTCGGAGTGCAAAGACCGTTTCCCAAAAACATTGTTTTCAGAAGACAACTGTTCTATTGCCAAGTGAAATATTTTTTGTTACTCAACAAACCCATTACTATCGAAATCAACGAAATAGCCGCCCCTTGTCTGAGGAAACTTCGGGACGTTTTTGCTCAAATATTAATTGTTCAAAATTGAAAAAAAAGATAATTTTCATAATCTCATTTTTTTCTTGACAAGAAATATTTTCCGTGATTTAAAAAAGGGGGTGATTGATGAGCCAAACCCTTCGTGACGGGGGAGCGGGAAATGGTGGGTCGTGGGAGTCAGATTGCCGGTCCACTCAAGAATTAATATTTGATGTTTTCGTCTTTTTCCACAATTTGTGAGAAAAAGAGGCCAAAATGCCAAAGAGGAACAGCCTCTTTAGGATATTAGCATGTTTTGTTTTATTTCCACTTTTATTGGTTGCCGCACCAGAATATGATGAATGCGAAGACCTTGATTCTGGCGTTTGCTTGGATCTTTTTGCGATACCGCAAGAT